>Ga0105047_10003735_pt1 | contig 26728 bp, 22 predicted proteins | sample MAT04_FD_78384 | JGI IMG/M metagenome (GOLD analysis project Ga0105047, IMG submission 78384) | Freshwater microbial communities from Lake Fryxell liftoff mats and glacier meltwater in Antarctica - MAT-04 (megahit assembly) | ecosystem: Environmental > Aquatic > Freshwater > Ice > Liftoff... | reverse complement strand
TGCGACCGAGACCGAGATGAAGGAGAAGAAGGCCCGCGTCGAGGACGCGCTCCACGCGACCCGCGCGGCCATCGAAGAGGGCATCGTCGCCGGCGGCGGCGTCGCGCTCATCCGCGCGCAGTCCGCGCTCGACGGCCTCAAGCTCTCGGACGAGCAGCGCTTCGGCGTCGCGATCATCCGTCGCGCCATCGAGGAGCCCCTTCGCCAGATCGTCGGCAACGCCGGTCTCGAGGGCTCGATCGTCGTCAACAAGGTCAAGGAGGGCAAGGATGACTTCGGTTACAACGCCGCCACCGACCAGTACGGCAACCTCATCGCCCAGGGCGTCATCGACCCGGTGAAGGTCGTTCGTACCGCGCTCCAGAACGCAGCCTCGGTCGCGAGCCTCATGCTCACGACGGAGTGCCTCGTCGCCGAGCGTCCGAAGGACGAGTCGAAGTCGTCCGGTGGTGGTGACCACGCCGGACACGGACACGGCTTCTGACAGGCAGGTGGGGCTACCGCCCCTCAGCTTCGCTGAGCCTCCCCGTTCGGTGATCCCACCGGTCCGGCGTCTTCGCCTTCGGCGAACGGCGCTCCGCGCCGGGGGACGCCTGCGGTAGGGAGGACCACACGAAGGCATGGACGGCCTCTCGGTTTTCGGACCGAGGGGTCGCCGTGTTTTGTGGGTCGACGGGCATGTACGGCCTCTCGGTTTTCGGACCGAGGGGTCGTCGTGCTTTGTGGATGTGGGGGCTGAAAGAGTGCTGGTAGCCTCGGCGCCATGATGGTCCGTCGCACTTCGGTTCTCTCCTGTGTCGTCCTCGCGCTCGGCGCGTTCACCCTGCTCGACGGGTGTGGTGCAGGAGGCGTCGGCGCTGCCGTGCGGCCCAAGGAGGCGACCGCCGCAGAGGGGATCGGCGAAGGTCCGTGCCGCGAAGCCGACAGCAGCGGTGAGCCGCTCGTCGTCGACTGGAAGCCGGAGCAGCGCGGCGACCTCGAGCTGATGATGAAGGAGAACGTCGCGATCGTCTCCTACAGCTGCAAGGGCTTCAAGCTCCTCAAGGACTGCAAGGTCGACGGCACGTACGGCTTCCTCGGCATGAGCCGCAAGGAGCAGGTCGTGAAGCTGAACAACGCGGACGAGGTGAAGGCGAACCTCCCGCTCGGCGGCATCGGCATCGCGGGCAACATCAGCGCGGAGATGGCGCGCGGCTCGACGCTCGACGTCGCGATGATCATGGTCGGCAAGGTCAAGACGACCTGGGCGAAGGTCCAGGCCGACGAGCTCAAGGGCGAGTGCGAAGGCGCCACCCACTTCGTGAAGGGCGCGATGGTCGGTGCGTTCGTCATGCAGACGGGCACCAAGGGCCAGGTGAAGAGCGCCGCCCAGATGTTCGGCGCCACCGCGAGCGGCGCGTCGACGAGCGAGAAGAACGTCCAGAACAAGGACGGCGACATCAGTGACTGCGCGAAGGCGACGCCCGACGACAAGAAGGCGCCCGGGCAGTGCCAGGCGTTCATCCGCCTCGAGCTGAAGGGGATCATCCCGAAGGCCGCGCCGGCTGCCGGTGCGACTGCTGCCGCACCGCCGCCCGCCGAGAAGCCCGCGGGCAACGACGTCGTGACCGCCGAAGCCACGTGCCCCAAGGGCCTCGTGATGTCCGAGGGCAAATGCGCCGAGCCGAAGTCGGTCGCCGCGTATCTCTGCAACCCGAAGGACGCGAACGACTGCGTCGCCCAGTGCGGCAAGGGCAATGTCCAGAGCTGCGGCGCGGCCGGCACGCTCTACGTCAACGGAGGCGGCGGCGCCTCGCGTGACGAGAAGAAGGCGCGCGAGCTCCTCACGAAGGGCTGCGACGGCTCCGACACCAAGAGCTGCACCAACCTCGGCGTGCTCATGATGCAGGGGCGTGGCGGCGCGAAGGACGGCGCGGCCGCGGCGAAGAACTTCGAGAAGGGCTGCGCCGACGCCGACGCGCTCGCGTGCAACATGCTCGGCATGCAGTACAAGACCGGCGACGGCGTCACGAAGGACGACGCGAAGGCGGTCGCGCTCCTGCAGAAGGGCTGCGAGGGCGGCAACGACGCGGCGTGCGGTACCTACGGCAAGATGCTCCTCGACGGCACGGGCACCGCGAAGGACCCGGCCAAGGCGAAGACGTTCCTGCGCCGCGCGTGTGACGGCAACCAGCCCCAGGCGTGCATCGACGTCGGCAACATCTTCGAGCAGAGCCGCGACGTCATCGGCGCGAAGATCATGTACCAGCGCGGCTGCTGGCGCGGGAACATGCAGGCCTGCTTCGACAACGGCCGCATGGAGCTCGGCTTCGGCGGACAGAAGGACGCCGCCAAGCGCGCGTTCGAGATGGGCTGCATGCGCAACGACAAGATGTCCTGCGCCGCGATGAAGGTCCTCTACGGCGGCCACCAGCCGGTGTTCCCTGGGCCGGAGACGATGGAGGCCTCGAAGCGTTGCGACACGGGCGGGTCGCCGCGCGATTGCGGCGTCGCCGGTCTCGTCAACCTGGCCACGGGCAATCCGATGGGTCAGTCGCAGATCGAGCGCGCGTGCATGCAGCAGGACGGCCTCGCCTGCGCCGTGAAGAACGCCAAGAAGTAGCCCCTCGGCACTACGGTTTGCCGCAGGCGCCGAGCCGGCGCGGGCCTCGAACCAATGCCTGAAGGCCCCAATCGGCGCCCGTTGAAATGATTGGGGATTTAGATCTCGCGGACCCGTCCGGCCCGCGAGACGCGTCCGAGACGAATTTACCCCGTCCGGCCCTCCCTTGTCGAATCGTCTCAATTTGCCATGATTCCGTCACCTTAGAGGCGAGGGTAAGTCGCCTCAGTGACGAATTCGTGAGGCGGCGCGTCGGGGTGGTACTTGCGCCCACCCCTGCCGCGCGCTAGAGCGGCCGTCCACATCGCTGGAACTCTGGCGAGCGGGAACAAGGAGCTTCGCGGTATGCGTTCTCTCAAGTCGGGTCTCTTCGCCATCGCTTTTTCTGGTCTGGCTGGCGCCCTTGCAGTGATTGGTTGCAGCGCAGACGGCGGCGGCACGGGCGTCGAGGACGACACCGATTCTGGGGTCGACCCGGGCTCGTCGGGCTCGGGCCTTCCCCCGAAGACCGACGCCCAGCCGCCCGATGCCGGCAAGGACTCGGGCAAGAAGGACAGCGGTCCCAAGGTCGAGGCTGGCGTCGATGCCGGTCCGCCTCCCCCGGTCGAGGGGACGGCGTGCACGACCCCCAACAAGATCGCGCAGAAGAACTGCGGCGCATGCGGCAAGGCCGAGACCGTGTGTCTCGCCAATGGCGACAGCGGCACGGGCACGTGGAGCCCCTACGGCGCTTGCAACGGCGAGCTCGCCGGCGGTTGTACCCCCGGCACGGTCGTGACCGAGGACTGCGGCAACTGCGGCAAGGTCACCAAGACCTGCACCCAGTACTGCGCGTTCTCGTCCGGTGCGTGCACCGGTCAGCCCGTTCCGAGCTGTGTTCCCGGGACCACCACCTACACGAACGCCGGCTGCCCCGCGTCCACGTACCGGAGCCAGACCTGCGGCGCCACGTGCACGCTCGGCGCTGTTTCGGCGACGTGCGCCGAGCCGAACAACCCGAACAAGATGACGATCTCCCCCACCGTCGGTAGCGTCGTCACCGCCCAGTGGACCCTCGCGTCCACGCAGGTCGGCAAGAAGATCAGCGGCACTTGCAGCGCCGCGAACGTCACCGCGGCGGCGACGTACCCGTGGGTGGCTGTCGAAGTGAAGAACCCGACGGCGCAGGCCGCGACCGTGCAGATGTACCATTCGGGGCCGGGGGAGCCGCTCGACACCCTCATCTGGGTCTACAACGTCATCCTCCCGCCGACGGACGCGACGCTCGGCACGTGCAACTACGGCTCGTCCGATTCGTGCAGCGTCACGATCCCCGGCAACGCTGATCCGTGTGGCAACGGCGCTGGCAACACCTACGACTGGGCCGGCGTCGACAATGTCGTCATCCCCGCCGGTGGCAAGGTGCTCGTCTACAGCGCGGGCTACAGCGCGACCCAGCTCGGCGCGTTCAACCTGAACCTGCGCACGAAGGCGCTCAACTAGTCCGACCTTCGAGCTCGCTTCAGCGGCGCGACTGGGTGCTTTCCTCGAGAGCGACCGTCGCGCCGCTGGCGTTTTGTGGCTAGGGTCGCGTGCGTGCCGGTCACGGAGCCCGCAGAGGTCGCGTTCGAAGGCGAGGTCCAGCGGATCACGTTCGAGAATCGCGAGAACGGCTTCCGCGTCGTCAAGGTGCTCGTCCCGGGCCGCCGCGACCCCCTCACGATGGTCGGCGTGTTTCCGCAGGTCGCGGTCGGTGCGCGCGTGCGTGCGCGCGGCCTCATCGAGGTCGATCGCAGCCACGGTGAGCAGCTACGCACGACCAGCGTCACCGAGCTCGCGCCGACGACGCTCTCGGGCATCGAGAAGTACCTCGGCTCTGGCCTCATCAAGGGCATCGGCGAGGTCACCGCGCAGCGCATCGTCGAGAAGTTCGGCCTCGATACCCTGAGGGTCCTCGACGAGGAGCCGCATCGTCTCCGCGAGGTCAGCGGCCTCGGCCGCACACGTGCCGACTCGCTCGTCGCCGCGTGGCAGGAGCAGCGCGCCATCCGCGACGTGATGATCTTCCTCCAGTCGCACGGCGCGAGCCCGATCCTCGCGACCCGCATCTTCAAGCGCTACGGGCCGAAGGCCGTCACCATCATCTCGGGGAACCCCTACCGGCTCGCGATCGACGTCTGGGGCGTCGGCTTCCGCACGGCCGACCGCATCGCGGCGTCGATGGGCATCGGCCGTGACTCGCTCGAGCGCATGCAAGCGGCCTTGCTGCAGTCGCTCCGCGACTCGACGGACAACGGCAACTGTTACGCCGTCGCCGAGGAGCTCACCGGGCGCGCGGCGCGCCTCCTCGCGACCGACAACCACGAGGCCGAGCTGCCGAGCCCGGACATCGTCGCTCGACTCGACGAGGCGCTCGTCGCGATCGTCCGCGCCGGGTACGTCGTCGCCGAACGGCCGGGGACGCTCGACCGCGCGCGCGCCGACGACCTGCGTGGTGCGGCCATCTACGACGTCGCGATGCACGAGGCCGAGGTGCGCCTCTCGACGCGCCTAGGCTCGCTCGCTCGCGTCGAGAACGACGACCTGCGCGGCTTCGCCGAGGCCGTCGCCGCGTTCGAGAAGGAGAGCGGTACCGTCCTCGCGGAGGAGCAGCGTCTTGCCGTCGAGAAGGCGGCGCGCTGCCCGCTCCTCGTCGTCACCGGCGGTCCGGGCGTGGGAAAGACGACCATCGTCAAGGCGATCCTCAGCGTGTTCGACCGGGCGAAGGTCGTGACCCGGCTCGCCGCGCCGACCGGTCGCGCAGCGAAACGCATGAGCGAGGCGACGGGGCGCGAGGCCGCGACGCTCCACCGCTTGCTCGAGTTCGAGCCGAAGAAGAACGGGTTCAAGCGCGACGCCAAGAACCCGCTCGACGCAGGCGCGATCATCGTCGACGAGAGCTCGATGGTCGACGTGTGGATGGCCGACGCGCTCACGCAGGCCATCGCGGACGGCGCGCGGCTGGTGCTGGTCGGTGACGTCGATCAGCTGCCGAGCGTCGGGCCCGGTTCGTTCCTGCGCGACGCGATCGACTCCGGCGTCGTGCCCTGCGTGCGGCTCGTGAAGATCTTCCGGCAGGCCGAGAAGAGCCTCATCGTGCAGAACGCCCACCGGATCAACGCCGGCGAGCCGCCGATCGTTCCCGAGGCCGGTGACACGAGCTCCGATTTCTTCGTGGTCGAGAAGCGCGAGGCGGAGGAGGCGCGCCGGGTCATCATCGAGCTCGTCACGAACCGCATCCCGCGGAGGTTCGGCCTCGACCCCGTGCGCGACATCCAGGTGCTCACGCCGATGAATCGCGGGCCGGCGGGGACGCTGATCCTGAACGAGGAGCTCCAGGCCGCGCTCAACCCGACGGGGCCGTCGATCACGCGCGGGCAGACGCGGTTTCGTCTCGGCGACAAGGTGATGCAGCTCCGCAACGACTACGACCGGAACGTCTGGAACGGAGACGTCGGCATCGTGGCGACGGTCGACGAGGAAGAAGAGACGCTGGTCGTACGTTTTCCCGACGGCGGGAGGGCGGTGGAAGGGAGCTCCGCTGAAGCGCGCGAGGTGCCGTATGACGGCGCGTCGCTCGACGAGCTGGCCCTGGCCTACGCGTCGACCATCCACAAATCGCAGGGCAGTGAGTACCCGGCGGTCGTCATCCCGTTTCTCACGACCCATTTCGTCATGCTGTCGAAGAACCTCCTCTACACCGCCGTCACACGCGGCAAGCGCCTCGTGGTGCTCGTGGCCGACCCGCGTGCCGTGCGGATCGCGCTCTCCCCCAAGGAGGGTGGCGACGAAGCGTCGGGCGATCGCGGCCGCGCTACGAAACTGGCGGCTCGTGTGAGAGCCGTCACTTGCGGTGCCGGAGTGGGGGAGTAGACTCCAGTGCTCCCAAGATGCTGAAGCGCTTGATCGTCGGCCTCATCCTCGGCACCGTCATCGGTGCGGTCGTGGCGGCCGTGCTCGTGCAGGGCCTGGGCATGGCGCTCTTCTCGAACGCGGTGTTCGCGTATCTCGCGGCCGCGGCGACCGGTGTGATCACCGGGCTCGTCGCCGGCAAGCCCATCTGGTCTGCGGACGGAAAGATCGAGGCTGGCCTCAAGGCCTTCTTCGGCGTGCTCCTCGCGCTCGGCGGAATGTTCGCGCTCCGCACGTGGGCCAACGTGCACCTCGATCTGTCGATGCTGAAGGCCGGCGAGGGCGCGCTCGGCAGCCTCCCCGCGGCCTCGCTCCCGATCATCGCCGCGGTGCTCGCGGGCTTCTACGAGATCGACAACTCGCCGAGCGCCGACGGCGAGAAGAAGGACTCCGCCGCATCCGCCTCCTCGAAGAAGGGCAGCGGCAAGAAGGTCCGTGTCGCCGACGAGGACGAGGAAGCCGAGGACGAAGAGGCCGAGGAGCCCGCGTCCGCGAAGAAGAAGAGTCGGTAGGACCCCGCCGGGACGACACCGTGCCGCCGGCGAGGATCGTTTTCTGGGCGGCGACGCTGGCGGGAATCGGGCTGACCGCGCGGTCCTTGCTCGCGGAGCCCCCGCCGCTCCCGTATGCCCTGGCCGTCGCCCTCCTCTACCTCGGGGTGCTCCTCTGCGGTGTGTTCGTGCTGCGGCTCCGCATGTTCGCCGACGCGATCGTTCGCGGGCCCAGCGGCGCGACTGGCGTGGTGCTGACGTTCGACGACGGCCCGGACCCTGTCCACACACGAGAGGTCCTCGACGCGCTCGATGTGCACCAGGCGAAGGCGACCTTCTTCGTCATCGGCAGGAAGGCCGAGCAGCATCGCGAGCTCGTCGAGGAGATCGTGCGGCGTGGGCACGAGGTAGGGGTGCACGGCTTCGCGCACGATCGGCTATTTTCGCTGCGCGGGAGCAAGCGTGTGCGCGAGGATCTGGAGCGGGCGATCCGCGTGCTGGAGAACATCACCGGCAAGACCCCGCTGCTGTTTCGCCCTCCGATAGGTCATACGAACCCGACGATTGCGCGCATCGCCGACCGGCTCGATCTCACGATGGTGGGGTGGTCGGTGCGAGCGCGTGACGGCCTCGCGCGCACGAAGCCCGAGGACGTGCTGGCTCGCATCTCGCGAGGCCTGGAAGACGGCGCGATCGTACTCCTCCACGACGCGCCGGAGCAAGGCACGCGCAAGCCCGCGGGCGTCACTGCGCTCCCGTCCATCCTCGAACGCATCGCCTCGAAGAACCTGACGGTCGTCCCGCTGACCAAGTGGCTCGAGCCTGCCAATACGGATTGAACAAGCGGAGGCGCTGAGACGCGGAGCCAACGCGGAGCCTGAGGGGTCTCCGATCTCGGCCTCCAAGCCGGCGCATGTCTCGAGCCAAAAATCTCAGCGTCGTCTCAGCGTCTCAGCGCCTCCGCTTGTTCAATCCGTGATCGACTCGTCGGACGCTAGAGTCGCCGGGAGCTCGACGACGAAGCGGGCGCCTGCCTTGTAGTCGGCGTCGACCGAGATGTGGCCGGAGGCGCCTTCGATGATGCCGCGGCACACCGCCAAGCCGAGGCCCGTGCCCGAGCCCACGTCCTTCGTCGTCACGAAGGGATCGAAGATGCGATCGCGCATGGCGGCAGGTACGCCCGGGCCGTTGTCCTCGACCTCGATGCGCGCCCGCGCGTCGCCCGAGAGCTCTGCGCGGACCGTCACCGTGCGCGTCGCGCTGCTCGGCTTCTCGTAGAGCACGGCCCCAGCGTTCAAGAGCAGATTCAGGAGCACCTGCGTGAGTCGCTGCGGCGAGAGCCTGACCCGGAGCCCCTTCGTGATGTCGATGTTCACGTCGACGCCCTTCCACTCCTTCTGCGGGCGGACGAGCGCGAGCGCGTCCGAGGCGACCTCGGCGACGTCGGCGAGGGGCTGACGCCCGGACGGCGGACCGCTCTCGGGGCGCGCGTAGTCGAGGAGATCGCGGACGACGACGTTGATGCGCTCCGTCTCCTTCCGCATTCGCCTGAGAAAATCGGCGCGTGTCTCCTCGGGTGTCTCCGAGTCCTCGATGATGTCGTGCATGCCCATGATCGCGGCGATGGGATTGCCGATCTCGTGGGCGACACCTGCCGCAAGGCGACCGACGCTCGCCATGTGCTCGCTACCGGCGAGCTGCTCGCGCGTCTCGCCGAGGTGCCTCGTCGTCGTCGTCAGCTCGTCCACCTTGGTGCGGAGCGCCTTCTCGTCGGAGATCAGGCGGGATGCCATCGATCGCACGCTCGACCCGAGATCGGCGATCTCGCGCGCACCTGCGGCGGGCACCTCGAACGCGCGAGCGCCGTTCGCGACGCGGTCGGCCGCGCGAGCGAGCTTCTCGATCGGGCGGACGATGGCGCGCGTGAGCGCGGTGTACGCGAACACGAGCAGAGCGAGAGCGAACACGCCCATGTAGAGGGCAATGCCGCGCACGACGTCGGCGGTGCGTGCGGCATCCTCGTCGGTGCGTACGCGCACGAGCACGGCGCGCTCTCCCGCGGGGAGCACGACGTCGAGCCCGCGGGCGCCGCTGCGCGTCGCGACACGCGTGGCGGCCTCCCCGTAGGGCCGTGCCGGCGGATGGAGGGACGCGAGCTCGGTCGGTGGTCCCGCGCTCGCCTCGACCGCTCCCGAAGCGCCGTACACGGCGATCGCGAGCGCGCCGCCCTCACCGACATGCGACTCGAGCCTGCTGGTGATCGAGTGGGGATCACGCTCCGCGACGTCGCCGACGTGCGCCGCGACGGCGCGACCGAGCGCGCGCGCCGACTCCTCTCGGTAGGCAAACGACTGCGCGCGCGTCACCTGCGCGATCGCGAAGAACAGCGGCACGTACGCGACGAGGATCACGCCCGCGAGCGCGAGAAGAATCTGCAAGCGGAGACCGGGACCGACGCGCGAGTTTCGCGGCGTGCTCTCACGCTCGCTCGTCGCGCGCTCGCGCTCCTCGGTCTTCGGCTCGGCACCCGCCGTCGTCACACCCTCAGACTATCCCGAAGAAGGCGCTCACCTGATAAACCAGCACGGCCGCGGCGTACCCCAGCGCATACGTGTAGGCCACGACGAACGCGGGCCATCGCCAGCTCCCCGTCTCCCGCTTGATCGCGGCCACCGTGCTCATGCACTGGCAGGCGAGGACGAAGAACGCGAGCAGGGCGAGGCCCGTGCGGGTCGTGTAGACCGGGCTGCCGTCGGGCTTCTTCGTCTCGCGGAGCCGGGTGGTGAGAGGAGCGGGGTCGTCGGCCGCGTTCTCGACGCCGAAGATGACGCCCATGGTGCCGACCATGACCTCGCGCGCGCCGAACGAGCCGATGAGGCCGACGTTGATCCGCCAGTCGAAGCCCGCGGGGCGCGTGGCCGGCTCGATGGCCTTGCCGACGCTCGCGGCCACGCTTCGCTCGATGCCAGGCTCGGCGGTGCTCCCCGGCATCGGCACGGTGAGCAGCACCCAGAGCACGGCCGCGGTCGCGACGATGACCGTCCCGACGTCGCGCAGGAAGCGCCGTGCGGCCTGCCCAGCCTTGCGGAGGACGACCTTCGCCTGCGGAACCCGGTACGACGGGATCTCGAGGACGAGCGGCAGGCCTTTGCCCTTGGTCGCCGTTCGTCTCAGGACCCAGGAGGCGACCAGTGCGGTCATGATCCCCGCGAAGTAGAGCCCGACGAAGATGAGCGCGCGAAAGAGCGCCGAGCGATGCCCGAAGAAGGTGGCGAGAACGAGCCCGTAGGTCGGGAGCCGCGCCGAGCACGTCATCAGTGGCAGGACGAGGATGGTCGTGAGGCGCTCACGCGGGTCGCGCACGATGCGCGTCGCGGCGATCGCCGGGACGGCGCACGCATGGCCCATGAGGAGCGGCAGGAAGCTGCGACCGCTCAGGCCGAGGAGACGAAGGAGCCGATCGACGAGAAACGCGCCGCGCGCGAGATAGCCGCTTGCCTCGAGCAGCTCGAGGGCGACCGTGAGGATGACGATCTGCGGCATGAACGCGAGCACGGTGCCCGCGCCGCCGAGCAGCCCGTCCGCGAAGAACGACGTGACGAGGTTCTTCCCGAACGCGTTCGCGAGCCACGCTCGAGAGAGCCCCACGAGCTTGTCCATCAGGTTCGACGCGGGGTCGGCGACGAGGAAGACCGCCGCGAAGAGGAGCGACATGATCCCGACGAAGAGGAAGGGACCGACGAGCGGATGGAGCAGCACCGCGTCGAGGCGCTCGGTCATGCGCCGACGTCGCAGCTCGGCCGCGTTGCCGACGTCCTTCACGACCGCCTTGGCGATGCGCGAGGCGTCGAGCTTGCCGGAGCCCTGCGCGTCGCTGCCCTCGCGGCGGTGATCCTCCACGGCAGCGAGGACCACGGCCTTCGTCGCGCGGTCGCGGGCGTTGACGAGCACGACCGGAGCGCCGATGGCGTCGGAGAGCGCGGGGACGTCGATGGTGTGCCCCTCGCGCGTGAGCACGTCCTGGTGCGTGAGGACGACGACGAGCGGGAGCTTTGCGCGAAGGAGCTCGGCCGTGAGCCTGAGCCCGAGGGCGAGACGGGTCGGGTCGAGCGCCTGCACGACGACGAGCGCGCGCCCGCTCTTCTGCGTCGCGTCGAGAAAGGAGCGGGCGACGCCCTCGTCCGTTGCGGCGTCGACCGTGGCCTCGACCGAATAGAAGCCGGGCAGGTCGGCGACGACCGCGCTCGCTCCCGAGGGCAGCGTGACGTCACCCTCGAGGATGTCGACGGTGATGCCGGGGTAGTTACCGACGTGGGCGTCGCCGCCCGTGAGCACGTTGTAGAGCGACGACTTTCCGGAGTTCGGCCGGCCCGCGAGCGCGATGGTGAGCGCGCCCGCGACCTCGTGCGGAGGGCGGACGCGCGCGGGCTCCGCGTGGCAGGAGGGCTCGGCGCTCAAGGCCCCTCGCTCTCTTCGAGCGGAACGACGGCGATCTTCCCGGCGACCTCGCGCGCGACGGCGAACTCGCCTCCGCCGCCGGTGCGCACGTGAAGAGGCCCGCCGAGGACCGCGCGGCGGAGCACGAGCAGCTCTTCGCCCTCGTGGAGACCGACGGCGCCGATCCACGCCGCGGCTTCGCCCTCGAGCTCCACGGAGGTGATGCGCACGCGTCGACCGTCGTGGGCATCGGCGAGCATCATCGTGTCCACTCTAGCAGGACAAAGCGATATTGAAAGTCATTGTCAACAACAGTCGAGGGCCCGAGCGCATCGCGCGGTCCCTTCGCTCACCTGCCGAAGGCGCGCTCGATCGCTTCCGCGATGCCGCCGCCGGTGTCGATGCCGCGGTCGAGCACGTCGGTCGCGGCCTTCTTCACCTCGTCCGGTGACTGCCCCATCGCGAACGAGCGGCCTGCGCACTCGAGCATCGGTAGATCGTTGAGCCAGTCGCCGACGCAGACCGTCTCCTCCATGCGGATGCCGTAGTGCGCCGCCATCCACGCGAGCGCGGTGCCCTTGGTGCCGCCCGCGGCGCGTGCGACCATGCCCCAGTGCTCGCGCGACTTGTCCGCATCGCGGCGGAAGGGGAACATCGACACCTGCATCGACTCGCTCTTGTCGCGCTGGATGTCCGCCACCGTGCGGCCGATGTTGGCCTCGCGGCCGAGCGCGACCACTGCCGTCATTCCGTCGCGTGAGTCCCAGAGCGCATGCTCGGTCACGCGATGCGCGTAGCGGAGGTCGGTCGACCACGTGCGCACGTAGGGCAAGTAGTCCGCGCCGCGCTCGTCGTGGACGATCGCGTCCTCGGCGAAGAGAAACGCGACGAGGTCGTTGCGGTCGAGGCTGTCGCGCAGCCGATCGGCGGCTCTCCCGCGGATCCCGTGGTGGAGGAGCGTCTTTTGCCCTTTCACCTGGACGACGTGGCTCCCGTCCGCGCACCCGACCGGGCCGTCGATGCCGAGCAGCTCGGCCGACGGACGCGTGCCGGAGAAGAGCCGGCCCGTCAGGATCGTTACCTTGATCCCTCGAGCCTTCAGCTTCTTGATGGCGTTGACGTCCTCGTCCTTCGCTGCGCCTTGGCGATCGAGGAGCGTGCCGTCGAGATCGATGGCGAGGAGCTTGTACTGACTCTCGGCCTTCTCGCGCTTGCGCGTCGTCGTGCTTGCACGAGCGCGCGAGGGCGAGTCACTGGCGTGACTCGCCCTTGCAGCCGACGCGGCTGCGCCGGCCTTCGGCCTCTCGCTCCCCCGTCGTACTGCCATGCGAGTTGCTCGAGCTCGGACGAATCCGAATCAGCTCCGAAGAGTCAGGCGGCCGGGTAGACCGAGACCTGCTTCTTGTCGTTCGTCTTCCACTCGTACTTCACCTGGCCGTCGCGGAGCGCGAACAGGGTGAAGTCCTTGCCTTTGCCGACGCCCTTGCCTGGGGAGATCGTCTCGCCGACCTGGCGGACGATGATGTTCCCGGCACGGACCGTCTCGCCGCCGTAAACCTTCACGCCACGACGCTGCGAGTTTGAATCGCGGCCGTTACGCGTGCTGCCTGCGCCTTTTTTGTGAGCCATGGTGCTGTCCTATTTCTCTTTTAAGGGCGCGGATCAGCCGGCGATGCCGGTGATCTCCAGGGCGGTGAAGGGCTGACGATGGCCGCTCTTACGGCGGTAGTTCTTCCGGCGGCGGAACTTGAAGATGATGATCTTCTCGCCGCGGTCCTGGGCGATGATCTTCGCCTCGACCTTGGCGCCGCCGACCACCGGCTTGCCGATCTTGATGCCGTCGCCCGCACCGACGAGGAGAACCTCGCCGAGGGTCACGGAGTCGCCGACATTGCCGGCGAGCTTTTCGACGCGAAGGCGATCGCCCTGCGCCACTCGATACTGCTTTCCGCCCGTTTTGATGACCGCGTACATGGAACAAGCCCTCTTGGTGGGCCGCGCGAGCCTCAGCTGGTGTGAGGAGGCCGCGTCGGCGGGGTTTCCCGGCCCCACCTCTTGTGCTGGATCTCCAGCAGCGCAAGGGGGGTCGAGGGACGCGGCAGTATATTGGGGACGCGGTTTTTGTAAAGGCGTACGAGGGGGCCCGCACGCTAAAGGCGGAAAGGCGCCTCGCGTGGCGGGCCTGGGGAGGCTCGTGCATAATGATTGCACCGGCCGGCCTTCCCCCCGTCGGGGGCAGGGTTGCGTGGGGCGCGGAGGAATCATGGATTATCGCGGTGTTCTGCTAGTCGGGCTCGTGAGCGGAGCGGCGATCGTCGGCGCGACGACGTCCTGCAGCGGTCCCGATCCGGGCCAGGTCACGTTCATCGAGCGTCCGCGTGGCTCGAGCGGTGAGCTCACGAGCGGCGGGACGACCAGCGGTGGAACGGACGGCGGAGGCACGATCGAGGGCGGCACCGAGGCCGGCGCCGACGGCGGAAGCTCTGGCGTCGTGGCCGACCCCGTCTTCGGGACGACCGCCTTCGCGGCCGGCCAGCCCGGCCAGGGAGCTCCGGCGAAGGCCGCAAACGGGGCTCACAACGGCGACTCTTCCGGCAAGGACTGCATCGTCGCCGGCTGCCACCTCAACCAGTGGGGCTTCGGCGGGACGCTCTATTCGGATGCCGCGGGAACAGCCCGCGTGGCCGGTGCCGAGGTCCGCATCAGCGGGCCGGACGGCAAGGAGTTCCAGAAGACGTTCAGCGACGTCGACGGCAACTTCTGGATCCAGGGCACGGGCACGCCAATCCCCGCCAACAGCCGCGTCGGCGTACGCACGGCCGACGGCAAGAAGATGAACATGTCGGGCTCGGTCAGCGTCGGCCAGGCCGGCTGCAACCAGGCCGGCACGTGCCACGGCGGCGGCGCCGGCAAGGTCTACATCAAGTAGAGCTGCTCAGTAGCGGTGCTGGAAGAGCACGTCGAGGATCGACGTGCCGCGATCACCGCGCGTTCCGATCAGCGACCACTGCGGAACGAACTGCCACTCGAGGAAGATGTACGTCGTGTCGGGCTCGCGCTGCGAGAACCCGGCGGCGTAGCCGATCTGCACCTTCAGGTTGCGCCTCAGGCGATAGCCGAGCTTCGTGCGCGTGCGATTCGCGCCCGTCTTGTCCTGCTCGAGATCGAAGTCCTCGTCGAGATCACCGAGCGCCTGGTTGAGCCCCGACGACGCGAGGCCGGTGCCGACGTCGGTCGCGGCCTGCGTGTCGCTCGGTCGTGCGTCGCCGGCGCGGGCCTGGTTCGGGTCGGCACGGCCGAAGAGCAAGATCGAGAGGATCTCGTTCTTCGAGAACGGCGGCTCGGAGCGCAGCGTGAGCTTGCCGGTCTTGAGCGGTCCGTTGAACTCGACCCAGATGCGCGTGCGATCCGGCGCATCCCAGTAGGCGGCTGCGATCACGATCGGGTCCGCGGGGTCCTCGCCGCGAACGAACGACACCGTGCCGCGATCGACCACGAATTTGCGGCCCTGGACGTCGATCGTACCGCCCTGGCGCAAGGCGATCTGGCCGGTCATCGCGATCTCGTTCCCGAGGTCGATGATCGTCCGGCCCGTGAGGTAGACGCGGACGCCACGACCTTCGAGCTCTACGTCGTCGCCCAGGACGACCGTGAAGCGAGCGAGGAGATCGTCCGAGGGCTCCGCCGGGGGTTCACCGTTCGCTGCAGCCGTGGCGGCTGCCGCGTTCGCCTTGGCGGCAGCCGCGAGCCGTCTGGCCTCTCCGGGACGAGGCGCGGGAGCGACGAGGCGGCCGTCGCTCTGCCGGACTCCGATGTCGATCGACTTGTCGGGGTCGAGAGACTGGAGGTTCTGCGTCCCGCGCGACGGAACGGTGATCTTCGCGCGCGGCACCGTGACGTTCACCGCGAGTGACTTCCGGTCGGCCGCCATCTTCGCGGAGAGGCGGACCTCTCCGTTGGCCTGCGCGAACGTCGCTCCCTCGGAGCTCAGCGGCACGCCGTCCTTCGAGGGTACGACGGCGACGAGATCGACCGACTCGAAGCGGAGGCCGTTCATGCGGCCGGTGGCCGAGGCCTTCACCTCGCCCGACCCGATCTTCGCCGTCGCGTCCTGGATGCGGAATGCGCCGTCACGCTCGAACCGCGCGACGGCGCTCACGTCCGTCACCTCCTCGCCGATCGCATTGACGTAGAGGCGGCCGCCGCTCAGCGTCACGCCGCCCTCGAAGACGCGCGACGCTCCTTCGACGGTGGCGCTCCCGCGGCCGTCGACGACGCCGTCGATCTCCGGGATCGAGCGGCGCACGAAGGGCCGGAGGATGGCGAGGCGCATGCGGTCGAGCGTGTAGTCGACCTTCGACGGCTTCGCGTCGTCCCAGGCGAGCTCGGTGCCATGCCACGTCAGCGAGCTCGACGTGATGTTCACGCGCCCGTTGCCGCCGTCCTCCTGGTTGATGCGGGCGCTCGCGTCGAGCGAGCCGTTCTTCGCCTCCACTCTCATGTCGCCCCGCAGGACGCGCACGCCGGCGATCTGGAGGTCGTCGACATGCCCGCGCGCGTCGAGGACGGGATTGCCCGTCAGGTCGCGCAGCTTCACGCGCCCGGTGAGCGCGCCGCGCAGGTTCATCGGCAACGGGAGCGGCGCGAGCTCGAGATCGGCGACGTCGAGCTCGCCCGACGCATTCCATGCGAGTGGTCGCCCTGCGAGGAGGTCGGCGAGCGGGATGGTCGCGAGCACGAGGCCGCGCACGTGACCGCTCTTGCGGTCCTTCTTTCGTGCCGCGGGCCGCTCGCGCTCGTTCTCGTCGACGGTCAGCGTCGCAACCACGTCGCGGCCGTCCCAGCGCGCCTCGAGAACGCCATCGACCGGGGCGAACTTCGCGCCGCGTGCGGCTCCGACCGGCTTCACCGCGAGATCGTCAGCGTGCACCACGAGCGCGACGCTCGGGTGCTCGATCGAGCCCGCGAGGGTCGCGCGCAGCGAGAGCGCGCCGCGCAGGTCCGGCCGCGCGTAGCCGCCGGGGAGCTGACTCACATCGCGGCGAGGAACGTCGACGACGCCGCCGATCTCGAGACCCGTGAGGACGTCGCGGCTGATGCCCTTCGCGCCGGTCAACCAGGCCACGAGCGGGACGCGGGACTTGGCGTCGGCGCTGCCGAGGATGCCGGTCTCGTTCCACGTCAGGATCGAGGCCTCGGTCTGATCGGTCGCTCCGTCATAGCCGACGTGAACCGCGCCATCGACCCCGCTCACGTGCGTCGACTTGCCGTCGCGATTGAACGTCACGTCGAGCTCGCGCGTGCGTGCGGTCGCGTAGACCGTGGGGAGGGTGCGGGCATCGGACCGCTCCACACGCGCCGACAGGAAGGCGCGACCGCTGATCTGCTCGATGCTCTCTCCGGCGAAGAGCGAGGCGCCCTGCGAGAGATCGACCTCGCCGCGGAGATCGAGCGCGCCAGTGGCTCTCTTCAGCGTGCTCACGCTCAGGGGACCCGGAAGCCCGAGCTCGGCGCCCAGCACCTCCACCCATCCGGCGGACCCGAGCGCGACCCGCGCCCGTCCGCTTGCCCGGCGCCCGTCGAGCTTGGCGTGGACCTCGACGGCAGTGCCGTCCTTCGCGCCGCTGATGCTCACGTCGACGTGGCCGTCGGTGCGCGTGGGCGTGGCCTTCAGGTCGACGTCGAGCGTCGCGCGCGAGCCCTCCGGAAGCATGCGCAGCTCCCGGATGCCCGTCATCGCCGCGATGCGCTGCACGTCGAGGTCGGTGCCCTTCGCGCGAACGGTGGTCACGCCGTCACGTGCGTGGACGTCGAGCTCGAGGGGCGAGCCGAGGCCGGTCACCCGTGCCCCACGCACGTCGACCCCGCCGGGACCGAGCAGCACCTCGGTCGCGGTCGCGTCGATCGAGCTGCCGGCTTCGGCGCCGTCGACGTGGACCTCGGCTCCGAGGATGCGCGGGGTCGGCACGAGGAGGATTCGCGCGCGTGCCGTCGCGCTCGGGTAGCTGAGCGGCTCGTTCTTCTCGGCCCCCGCATCCTTCGACGGTGCCGTCAGCCGCACGTCCCTGGCGCTCGCAGTGACGTCGATGACGGGGCTCGCGAGAGGGCCCGTCACCGTCGCATCGGCATGGACGCTCGAGGCCGACGCCGGCGCGCGCGAGATGCCCGTTCCGTCCGCCGTCACGTGCGCGTCGATCATCCCTCGCGCGAGGTCGATGCTGCCTCTGGCGCGCGCCGTCGCCGAACCGGAGACGACGCCTGGAGCGCGCGCGAGGCTCGCCAGCGCTCGCGAACGGGCGTTCACGTCGAACGTGAGCTTCTCCTCGGGAATGCCGAGATGGAGCGAACCGTCGACGTCGACGCCGGGCTCGCTCGCTCGAAACTTCGCGTCCACGTTCTTCGCATCGAAGGTGCCCTCGGCGACGATCGCGGGGGCACGCTGGGCGGAGAAGGTCGCCGGCTTCGTCGTGACCGCGAATGCTCCGGTCGGAGCGCCGCCCGCGATCGCGCCTTCGACGTGCACGTGTCCGGTCACGTCGCTCGGCGGTCCGGCGAACGCGGACGCGTCGATCTCTCCGAGGTCGGCGTCGAAGTGGAAGGGCTGGTTCTCGCGGAGCGTGATCGCGCCTTCGCCACGGAGCGTTCCGGTGCCCACGCGGCCGTCCACCGTGACCGCGAGCGAAGGGAGCGTTCCGTGGGCCTTGGCGTGGAGCTCGACCGGTCGCGTGACGGGCGAAGAAGGAAACGCGCGGCGCACGACGTCGGGTTCCACGGCAGCGATGTCGGCCGACGCGTCGAGGACGTCGCCCGCCATCGAGAGGTGTGCGGTGAGCGGGATGCCCGCGCCGTCGCCGTCGAGATCCCAGCGCATCGTGATGCCGCCCGTGCGCGCGGCGGGTGAGAGCGGCACCATGAGCACGCCGGTCGCGTGCCCTCGAACGTCACCCGACTGTCCCGGTGCACGTGGGGCGCGGAGGAGAACGGCGGCCTGCTCGGCGCCGATATCGAGACGATTGTCGGCGATGAAGACGCGCGCGCGCACGTCGGTCGCCTCGGCGTCGAGCTTCGGTGGCACCAGGTTGCCGTGCACCGATCCGTGCCCGACCCGGGCGCTCGGGATGGAGAGGCGCACGCTCTCGCTCGACTCGGGCGTGGGCGGGCTCGTCGTCGGTTTCGCGCTCGGCCGCGTGGCGAACGCGCGGCCGAGCCCGAGGTTGCCCTTCGCATCCTCGTCGAGGAGCACGTCGGCGTCGTCGACCTGCGCGTCGGCGAGCGCGATGTCGGGAACGCCTCCCGCCACGAGTGACCGGACGAGCCGGCGGAGATCGATGCGAGCGCTCACGCCCTTCGCGAGGATGACGCGCTGCCCTTCCGGGTCCGTGACCTCGACCTGCGCGATGCGTACGAAGCTCGACGAGCCGAGCCGGAGCTCCTGGACCTCGCCGACCGCGACGCGCCCGAAGAACACCTTCGCCAGCTCGGCGTTCGTGATCGAGGCCGCGAGCCGCCGGGTCGCCCCATGGTTCGCGTGGAGCACGACGCCGCCCGCGACGGCCGTGAGGAACACGCCGCCGAGGCCGAGGGCCTGAGCGCCGCGCGCGAGCACCTTCTTGGCGCGATCGCGCATCAGAACGCCTCACCGATGCCGAACGCGAGGGCGATGGGCACTCCGAACAGCTCGTCCGGCGGCCGCTCGAACGAGCTGTCCGACTTGGGGAACTGCGCGCCCGGCACGCGGTAGCCGACGTCGAGCCGGACCGGGCCCACCAGGGTGTCGTAGCGCGCGCCGGCTCCGCAGGAGAGGTGAGGGCGGTCGAGCCGGATGTCGAGGCTGAACGGCGAGACGTCGGCGGCGTCGCAGAACACCGCCGTCGAGAACGGACCGGCCACGACGATGCGCAGCTCCGCGTTCAGCTCCCAGAGCGAGCGCCCGCCCGTCGGCAAGCTGCAACCCTTGTCGTTGGGATTGCAGCCCGAGGCGCTGATCGACTGACCCGCGGGGCTCAGGTACGGAATGACGTCGTACGGGCCGATTCCGCGCAAAGGGTAGCCCCGGTTCGAGGCCGGGCCGCCCGAGTAGAACCCGCGGAAGAAGAGGATCTGGTAGTCGCGTGCGCTGCCCTCGACGCGCGACGGCCCAGGATTCTTGAAGTTGATCTCGGCGTACTTGCCGTAGTCGACGGGGAAGAGAAAGCCGACCGAGGCGCGCGATGCGAAGACGAAGCGCTTCTTCGAGAGCGGTACGTAGACGCGCACCTCCGGCTGTACGCGCACGTCGGTGGCGTCGCCCTGGAGCAGCCCGCCGGCGACCTGCAGCTGATTCCCGAGGTAGAACCCCTTCCTCGTGTGGATGGGATCATCGCGAAAATCGAGGAAGGTGAAGAGGTCGAGGTACGAGATGATGAGCGTCTCGGTGCCCTGCGTCTTGCCGAGATAGTCGAACGGGACGTTGCCCTGCGCGCCGTACTGCGGGCTCACGTAGAGGCGGTCGAAGAACGTGCGCTCGACACCGACCGTGCCGCGGACCTCGTGATAGCCGAGCACGTCCTGCGTCGTGCTCCCGGGCAGGAGCACGGGATAGATGTTGTATTCTGCACGTACCAGGCCCGTGGTGCGGCTCTCGAGGAACGCCGGCTGTCGCAGCGTCATGTTGAGCCGCTCTTCGACGAGGATCTTCTTCGGCGCCTGAACCTCAGGGAAGCGCGTCGGGTAGAGGACGATGCCCGGCTTGAAGCGCACCTCGAAGCGGCGGAGCCCGCCGAGAAAGTTCGAGCTCTGCCAGCCGATGAGGCCGTGGACGTCGGTCTTCAGAGAGTCGAACTCGAAGCCGCCGCCCGCGAGGATGGCGCGCAGCTTCGACACCTCGCAGGTGACCGTCAGCGGGACGATGCGCGTGGTCTCGAGCTCCTTCGTGTCCATGGCGATCGTCACGGCGGCGAACACGCCGAGGTCGAGCAGCGCCTGGCGGGCACTGTCGAGCTCGTCGCTCGAGTAGACGTCGCCCTCCTTCACGCCGAAGACGGCGCGCAGCTTGTTCTCGGGGAGCTCCTCGGCCCCCTTGAACTGGATGGCTCCGACGCGTGCCACGGGGCCGGGGGTGACGGTGAACGTCACGCGGGCGGTCGCAGAAGCGAGGTCGACCTCCGCGTGTCGCTCGACCCGTGGCCCCGCGTGGCCGCGTGACGCGAGCACCTTCACGCCGGCCTTCTCGGCCTCTTCGAGCTTCTCCTCGTCGAGCCGAGCGCCCTTCGGGAGCACGCCGGCGATGTCCCGCCGTAGGCGCGCGCGGGCCTTCGCCTCGACGGTCTCGTCCCCCACGATCTCGGGCTCCTCGACGACGACCGGTCGGCCCTCCTCGACCTCGACCGTGACGCGGACCTTCTTGCCGTCCTGGACCACGCGAGCGACCCGGACGATGGCGTCGTAGAACCCGCGGGCGCGCATGTAGCGCTCGATGCGGGCGAGGTCGCGGCGGAGCGCGTACCGATCGAACGGCTCGGCGTCGTAGACGAACCCGAAGATGCTCTTCGCCTCGCGTGTGGCGATACGGTCGGTGAGGTCGTCGGCGTCGATCTCCTTCGTGCCCTGGATGGCGACCGAGGAGATGACGTTCCTGCCGGGCGGGACGCTGTAGCATCCCGTGGATGCCACGAGCAGCGCGAGGGACGCGAGGCCGATGAGGAGGCGCTCCAACAACGTACTGGCGCCTGTTCGGGTGGCCCGATGAGGATCGTCGGCGCTGCCCGTCAACGCCATCGCGCGCACCTTAGCATCACGTGTGCCGTGGCGATCGCAGCCCTCGCCGTCGCATGCGGCGGCGGCACGGTGCCAGCACCGATCGCCGTGCAGGTGCGAGCGGAGGACTACGTCCCGGTGCCGTTTTCGCCCCGGTCTCCTCCGGTCGAGGTCGTCCCACTGCGACCTTCCACCCCGTCGGGGCTCGTGTGGGCCGACGGAGGTTGGGAGTGGGACGGCGAGCGATTCCGCTGGGGCCCGGGCTCGTGGGTCGCGCCTCCGGCGGGCGCCGTGCGGGCGCGGTGGGTGATCGTCCGCAGGACGGTCGACGGCCAGCTCTTCTTTGCCCCGTCGGGCTGGCGCGATGCCTCCGGCAAGGCCATCGACGCTCCGAAACCGCTGGCGCGCGCGCGAACTCGACCGGGCGGCTCGGCCGGCGCCTCGGACGTCCTCACGCCCGCCGGCGCCAGGACCGACCTGGACGATTGACGACATCGCTGATGTACTGAGGTCGTGGGCAACGGGTCGAGCGACGCGAAGAAAGGGCTGCTCGAGCTCGATGATCCCGCGTTCGATCCGGAGACGGCGGAGTCGGGAGTGACGGTCTCTCCGATACCGACCATCGTCCCGGCGTTCAATCCCGAACAGTTCGCCGAGGAGACGGAGTTTCGCGAGCGCATGCCGACGCTCACGGACGATTCGGCCCTCGAGGAGGCGCGCCTCCAGTCGATGCGAAGCAACGCTCCGCCGGCGCGCGCTTCGGTGCCGTCCTCGGCGAGCACCACGACCCTGACCGCGCGGCCGGGACCGCCCGCCCCGAGCCCCCGCGATTCATCCGTCGAGATCGACACCGGCGAGTCCGACCTCGAGTCGCTCGGTATCGACGATCAGGTCGCCATCCTGAGCGTTCGCCTGTCGCCGCTCGCGCGCGTACCCGTGCTCGCGAAGGAGATGACCGAGCTCGGAGCCGTCGTCGAGGACCCGAAGACCGCCTACGTGCTCGGGTTCATCGACGGGATCCTGCCGCTCGAGACCATCATCGAGGTGACGGGCCTGCCCGAGCTCGAGACGCTCCGCGTTCTCGACCGCATGATCTCGCAGGGCGTCGTGATCTTCAAACCGCGACGCTAGCGATTCTCACGCGCGCCCGTCGAGGAGCTCGGTCGTGACCTCCTCGAGCGACCGGACGATTGCGTCGGCGATCACGAAGCGAGCGTCCTGGTCGGGATGATCGAACGGAACGGCGACGCAGCTCATGCGCGCGGCCTTGGCGGCGATGACTCCCGTGAGCGAGTCCTCGAGCACGACGCACTCGACGGCGGGCACCGCGAGCAGCTCCGCCGTGCGGAGGAAGATGCCCGGATGCGGCTTGCCGAGCGGCAGGCTCTGGGCCGACTGCACCACGTCGAACGCGCCCTCCAGCCCGAGTCGCTCGAGGGTCGCGTGGATGATGACGAGGGGCGAGGACGACGCGAGCGCGACGCGGCGACCGCCCTCCCGTGCCGCGGCGATGGCGCTCGCGACGCCGGGGAGCGCGCGGCCCTCCTCACGTACGAGCGAAGCGACGCGGCCGATGAGGCGGGCCTCCACGTCGGCGGGAGGCATGCCCTGCCAGGGCCGCCGCGTGTGCCAGTAGGCGACCACGTCGTCGGTTCGCAGGCCCTTCGTCTGCGCGCAGTCCTCCTCGCAGAGGAGGACGCCCACCTGGCCGAAGATCTCGATCTCGGCGCGCACCCAGAGCGGCTCGGAATCGACCAGCAGCCCGTCCATATCGAAGATGACAGCTCGCGCCACGCGCCTCGTCTATCACTCCTTGGCGAAGACGAGGCGGCCCTTCTTCGGATCGTTCATCGCGATGTGATCTGGATTCCTCAGTCGGCGCCGGAATCGACGACGTTCTTCGGGCCGAGGAAGACGCGCATGTACGAGACGACGTCGCCGGTCTCCGCCTTCTGCACGCCCGTGAGCGTCACGCCGCCGTAGTCGATGGGGAATGCCACCTGCTCGCAGCTCGGTGAATGGACCACGATCGTGATCGGGACGCCGGGCTCGACGTTCGTGAGAATGCCGGAGAACGACTCGCCCATCGACGTGACCGTCGCCGTCTTGCTCGGTAGCCCGCCCGCGAAGTACGTCACCTGTGCGACGCCGGCGGGCGCGATCGCGATCGTCGCGCCAGCCTCGCTGTCGCACGGAGGCAGCGGATAGATCCGGACCGCGACGAGGCCCTTCGCCGGGTCGCGCGCCGGGAGGAAGCTCGCGAGCAGACCGGCCGTCGACGTGGACAGGAGCGACGTGTCGGCACGGTCGAAGAGGTCCGATTTCACGATCCACTCCTGCTCGTTGAGCTTGTAGTGGTCGGGAGCGGTCACGCTCATCGTCGTGGGGACGTCCTTCGTGATGGCGATCGCGTAGGTGCCGTCGTCGTTGGTGGTGACCGATTTCCCGCCGACGGTGACCGTGGCGCCGAGGACGCCGTCCTTGCCGACGGCGTCGATGATGCGTCCCTTCTGCGTGGGGCCGGCGGGGGCGGCATCCGTCGCGGCCTCGGCCTGCGCGGCGTCTCCTCCGGCCTCGACCCCGGGAGTGAGCGGGGCAGCTCCGTCGCTGCTGCTGCTGCATGCGACGGCTGCGGCGATCGCGAGGGCAGCGACGACGAAGGGAGACGAGGAGGCCGCGACAGCGACGGAAAGTTCACGGACGCGCACTCGAAGAAGGTATCACGGTGCAGATGCGGGGCTCGCACGCCGCCATGGGATGGCTGGTCGCCATGGCGATCTCTGCATGCGCGTCTCCCGCGTGACATCCTCGAGGCTCACCGCGCCGGTCCGGCGCCTGCGAAAGCGCCATGACCACCATCCCGCTCATCTGCTTGCCCATCGGCTTCGCGCTCGTGTTCGCCCCCAAGATCCCGCTGTCGATGGCGATGGCGAAACAGCCCGAGGGCTACGACAACCGGACCCCGCGCGATCAGCAGGCGCGCCTCACCGGCTGGGGTCGGCGTGCGGCCGCCGCTCACGCGAACGGCTTCGAATCGTTTCCCGCCTTCGCGGCGGGAGTGCTTGCCTCGCACGTGACGGGGGCAAACCCTCACTGGGCGGCGATCTTCTCGGTGGCCTACGTCATCGCGCGGACGATCTACGTGTTCGCCTACGTGGGCGACATCGCGATCCTTCGCTCGCTCGTGTGGACGGTCGCGTTCGCGAGCTCGATCGCGCTGATGGTCCTGCCGATCGTCGGCTGAACGCCGCGGGAGCTACTCGGCGTCGACCTTGCGACCGGGGACGGGCGCCTTGATGAGGAGAGCGACCGACCGCGCCTTCGGCAGGCCGGCGTCGTCCGGGCGCATGACCGCGAGGACGAGATCGAACACGAGCCCCCACGTGACGTTGTCGTCCGCGGCGGCAAACCAGACGGGCGAGTCGCACGCGAGGACACGCTTGCGGATCCCTTCGGAGCCGCGCGTGAGGTCCGGCCCGGCCATGCCGTGCGTGAAGCGCTCGGCGACGGCGCCGGAAGACGGCCACGTGGCGATCGCGCTGTCCTTCGCGATGTAGCCGATGGTCGCACAGCCCTCGGGCTTGGCGTCGAGCACGAACACGATGTCGCCCGCGGTGCGGTCGCGCTGGGGCGTGTGAACCTCGACGGCCTTTGCCTTCTTCGAGATCAGCGCGGCGAACACGGCGGCGACCTTGGGCAGCTTCGCGTCGCGCGCGGCGTTGAGCACGATCGTCTCGCCCTCGACGGGTTTGCCCGTGAGGGAGCCGGCGATGCGGCCCTTCGGGTCGGGAGCGGCCATCTCGAGGCGCTCCCCGGCGACGAACGCGGCCGTATCGTCGACCGCGAGCTGAGGCTTGGTGGGGGCGGCCGGCGTCGCGGCGGGGGCGGGCACCGAGGCCGTAGCCTCGGCCGCGGGGGTGCCGGAGGCCGAAGAGCCCTTCGGCGGCGGGGTCTTCTCGTCGCAGGCGAAGGCCCCGACCGAGAGCGCCGCAGTGGCCGCCGCGAGGAGGAGAAGACGTGCGAGCAGAGCGGAGCTCATGGTGGGCGGAGCATACCCGAATCGCCCGCGTGGCCCTCCACGCAGGAACTGCGGTAGGCTCCGCCTCGGAATGTCCGAGACCCAGGCCGACGCGCTCTCGACCGAGGAGTCCTTCGAGGGCCAGATCGTCGGTGGGAAGTACAAGGTCGAACGGCTCGTCGGGTCGGGCGGCATGGGCACCGTGTGGCTCGGCCAGCACGTCGGCCTCGGCAACCGCGTCGCCATCAAGTTCATCCGGCCGCAGTTCGCCGAGCGCGCCGACGCACGCCGACGCTTCGAGATCGAGGCGCGCGCTGCTGCGAGCGTCGACTCGAAGCACGCGGTGAAGGTCTACGACTACGGAGTCAACGACCAGGGGCTGCCGTACATCGTCATGGAGTACCTGGAGGGCGAGTCGCTCTCCGAGGCGCTCATCCGCCGTGGCCCGTTCCCCGACGACGAAGCCGCGAAGGTGATCCGTCAGGCCGCTCGCGCGCTCACGAAGGCGCACGCGGCGAACATCGTTCATCGCGATCTCAAGCCGGACAACATCTTCCTCGCGACCAACGTCGAGTCGGCGGACAGCGATGGTCTGCCCTACGTCGTGAAGCTCGTCGACTTCGGCATCGCGAAGATGCTCGACGCCGACCGCGAGGGCGCGGGCGGGCTCAAGGGGCCGACCCAGGACGGCTCGGTCATCGGGACGCCCAACTTCATGAGCCCCGAGCAGCTCACGGTGGGCGGCACGCCGAACCCGCTGACGGACATCTGGTCGCTCGGCGCTTGCACCTATGCCGCGTTCACGGCGCGCATCCCCTTCGAGGGCGAGGTCCTCGGCGACATCGTGCTCAAGGTGTGTGTCGAGCCGCTGCCCGCGCCGAGCCGCTGGAACCCCGACGTGCCCGAGGGGCTCGACGCCTGGTTCTTCCGCGCGTGCCATCGCGAGACCGCGAAGCGCTTCCAGACCGTCGAGGAGATGAGCGAGGCGCTCGTCAAGGTCTGCGGCCTCGGCGTGGTGAAGGCCGCCACCAAGAACGAAGATCGCGTGCAGTACGAGCTCAAGCCCGCCAACCCGACGTCGCTCGAGGAGCTCGCGGACGAGATGCCCAGTGGCGGCATGAACGCGAAGACCGCACTGCTCGCGGGGATCATCGTCGGCGTGTGCTTGATGGTCGGCCTCGTTGGCTTCCTCGCGTGGCGTGAGAAGCAGGCCGCGGAGGACGCCGAGAAGGCGCCCCCCGCGGCGGTCGTGCCCGCCCCGAACGCGCCGCCTCGCCCCTCCGGCGCTCCGCGCTGAGCGCGGCTACTTCTTCCGGAGCGCGCCGTACGAGCGCTCGTCCGGCGCGCCGGTCTCGCTAGGAGACTGGTGTGAAATGCCCCCGCGCGACGAGGTCGTCGTGGTGCGGGGGCACGCTCGCAGCCGGTGGGCTCCGAGATCGGGCACGGGCACGGGCACGGGCACGGGCACGGGCACGGGCACGGGCACGGGCACGGGCACGGGCACGTCGAGACGAG
>Ga0105047_10003733_pt1 | contig 26735 bp, 20 predicted proteins | sample MAT04_FD_78384 | JGI IMG/M metagenome (GOLD analysis project Ga0105047, IMG submission 78384) | Freshwater microbial communities from Lake Fryxell liftoff mats and glacier meltwater in Antarctica - MAT-04 (megahit assembly) | ecosystem: Environmental > Aquatic > Freshwater > Ice > Liftoff... | reverse complement strand
TGGTCAGCAATCCGTGCGCGCGGGCTTTTTTCAGGCCATGCAGGACGGTCTCAAGAGGCGTCTCCAAACTGGCCAGAAAGACGCGGGCGTTGGTCCAGACTTCCTCTGGCAGCGCGTCGAGATCGGCCGGCGAGAGTGTGGCGTTGGCGCCGGACGCGACGCAGATCATGTTCTCGCCGCTGGGATCGACCGTGATTGTAGCGACGCCGGTTGCGTGGCCAGCGGCGACGCGGATGAAGCGCGTGTCGAGCCGGGCCTCGCGCTGCAATACGGCCAGCGCCTGTTGGCCGAACGAATCGTCTCCGACCGCAGCGACGAAGGTGACCGCCACTTGCGATGCCCTGGCCGCGGCGACCGCCTGATTGGCGCCCTTGCCGCCGAGCGTGGTGAAGAATCGCCCGCCGAGCACGGTCTCGCCCGGCGTTGGCATCCGAGGCGTCTGCACGACCAGGTCCATATTGATCGATCCCAACACGATCACGCCGCGCGGTTGCTTGTCCGCCTGCATCTGTTGTTTCCCCTCGCAGGCTGGTGAATGAAATGGCGCCCGGTTAGTGGTCCGCGCGGTTACTTGCCGATGCAAAACCGGCTGAAGACGCGGTCCAGCACATCCTCGGTATACACGGCTCCGGTGACCTGGCCAATCTCGTCGAGGGCCAGGCGGACTTCGGCCGCGACCAACTCTTCGCCACGGCGGTGGATGGCAAGCTCGGTCGCGCGGTCGAGCGCAGCCCCGGCGCCACGCAGGCTCTCCTGGCAACGGGCCGAAGTGGCGGCCACCAGCGGGTGGTCCGCGTCGGCAATTCGATCGGCGATGGCAGTTTCGCGCAAGCGCGCTCGCAGCGTGGAAAGACCCGTGGCGGTGGCGCTACTGGTTTCGATCGCGCCGGCGATTGGCGCCAGCCGCCGCGGGCCATCGACTTTGGTCAGCACGATCAATCGCGTGGCGGCGGAAGACTCTGCGGCGAGCGCGGCGTTTTCCCAATCGTTTGTTGGTCTGGTCGCGTCGAGGCAGAGCAGTTCAATCTGCGCTGTCTGGCGCTGGGCCGCCGTTGCCTGCTGTGCGGCGTTTTCGACCACGCCGCCGACCGACAGCTGCGTTGGAATGGTGTTGGATTGTGGTTGCAGTTCCATCGCGCCGGCGGTGTCGATCAATTCCATCGTGACGTCGTCGAGCGCGAGCGATCCGGCGACATAGTCTCGCGTGGCGCCTGGCGTGGGGGAGACGATTGACGCCGATCGATCCAATAGCGCGTTGAACAGGCTGCTCTTGCCGACGTTGGGCGAACCGATGAGCGTCGCCCGGATGGTGTTTTGCGTCACGCCGCGGGCGCCGGTTTGCCGCTGGATATCGGCGACGTCGGCAGCGGCCGCCGCCAGTTGAGATTGCAACTCGCCGGGGCTGATGAACTCGATATCTTCTTCGACGAAATCGAGGCCTGCCTCCAAGTGAGCCAGCAGGTCGAGCAATTGATTGCGGAGCGCCGTGAGCGGAACGGCCAGCCCTCCGGCCAATTGTCCGAGCGCTACGTCGAGATCGCGGCGATCCGTGGCGTCGATCACGCCCAGCACGGCCTCGGCCTGCGTGAGATCGAGCCGGCCGGCCAGGAAGGCTCGCAAGGTAAATTCACCCGGTCCGGCTGGCCTGGCGCCGGCGCGATACGTTGCTCGCAGCAGCGCTTGCAAAATGGGGGCCGAACCGATCGTGTGAATTTCAACCGTCGGCTGCCGGGCGTAACTCCGCGCGGTGGGCCAGACGTAAAGCCGGCAGGGGATCAAGCCAAGGGGCAGGCCGACGTCCAACTCGCCGCGGAGCATCGTCGGACGAGCGAGCGAATCGAGCGGAGTGTCATCCGCTGAATTCCAAAGAGTCGCCACCAGCGGCAGAGCTTGCGGGCCGGCCACGCGGACGACGCCGCGCGCCGCCGCGCCTGTTGCGGAGGCGATAGCGGCAATGGTGTCTTGCGGATCGTAAACCATGGACCAACAGTGGGGCGAGCGGCCGGGCTGCACTCGCTACGCGCTATTAGGTACGGCCGCGGTTTTTCTTTTTCGATCCGCCGCCACCGGAGCCGTTGCGTGGCGGGTTGGGTCGGATGTCAATCGTGGTGGTCCCGCCCGAGGTGCTGGCCGTTGGCGGCAGGGTCTTGGGGAGCAGCTTCCGCTCCGTGATGCCCCACAGGCTGGACGAGATGAAGTACAGGCAGAGGCCGCTGGGGACTTTGAAGAACATCACGCCCACGACGACCATCATATACTTCATGATCTTCTGCTGCATGGCGGCCTGTTCGTCGGCGGCCGGCGGCATGAACATCTTTTGCTGCCAGATGAAGAGCGCGATGGTGATACAGGGCAGGACGTTGAACCAAGGGCCCAAAAATCCGTTGGGACCAGCGAGAATTGTCGGCAGGTATTCTTCCCATTTGAACGCCATATCGGGCGCGGCCAGGTTGGAGCACCAACGCACGGATTGGCTGATCAGCGGGGCGCCGCGAAGTTCGACATCGACCGAAAGCGAGCGATAGAGCCCAATGAAAATCGGCAGTTGCAAAAAGACCGGCAAGCAGCCCGCCAACGGATTGTAGTTGTGCTGACGGAACAGGTCCTGCTGCGCCTTGGTGCGGGCTTCCATGTTGCCCTTGTACTTTTCCTGGATCCGCTTGATCTCAGGTTGCAGCTCCTGCATCTTTTGCGCGTTGACGGCCTGGCGGCGGCTGAGTGGGAACATCAGCGAGCGGACCAGCACCGTTAACAGAATGATGGCAATGCCGTAGTTCGGAATGATCCGGTAGAAGGTGTGGAGCACCACGAGCATCGGCTCCGCGACCCAGCCGAACCAACCGTAGTAGACCAACTTGCCGAGGTTGTACTCGCGCAATAGCGCCGGCCGCTTGGGTCCGGAGAAAATATCGAAAGCTTGAACCAGCTTGCCTTTGGGCTCAATCTTCAAGGGCTTGCTGATGATCTGGAACGAGACGTTGGTGCGATTCATATTCGCGCGTTCGTCCGGCAGCGGGCCCACGGTGATGGGGCTGGCCTCGGAGTAGATCACATCGTCCGGCGGATCCATGTGCGGAATCATCGCAACGGCAAAATACTGCGCGTCGACGGCGATGAACTGGAGCGGTTCGTCCTTCCAAATCGTTGACTTGCTGGTGTTTTTTTCTTCGGCGATGGTCGTCGCGCTAACCAGGCCGTATTCCGTGCGATTGTTGCGGAAGAAGCCTACGGCTACGTCGCGGACGCCTGCTCCGCCGCGCCAGTTGGGGCTGATCTTGTAACCGGATGATTCGAGCGGCAGGCCAGTCGGCCCCTGCACGCGCCACCAAACCTGACGCTGAGCGTCGCCGACGTTGCGAATTTCGATTTCGAACTGAACGTCGTACGCTCGGGCGGTGGGATTATCGGCCTCCGCCGGGTCGACCTTTTCGAGCTTGTAGTGCTTGAAGACTTGCAGCCCGTACTTCGGCAGATCGTAACGGAAGGAGACGTGCTGCTCATCGGCGCCTGGCTCAGCGTGCCAGTTGGCGGTGAGCATGTGGACGCCTGGCAGTTCATCGGCGCCTTTGGGAATGGACTCCGTGTCGACGCGTTCCAGCGTGACCAGGAATGACAGCGGATCCAAGCCTTCGGGCCGAATCATCTGCATCGGACGCCGCCGGAAATCGCCAGTGATCTGCAGCGGCTTGCCGTCGCGAAGGACATCCAGCGTGAAGTCGCCATCGCTCCGCGTCTGGCCGAGCAGATCGACCAACGTGAGTTCCGTGAGGACCTGATCGCCATTGAGCGCGAGAATCACGTCTCCAGGCTTGAGACCGGCGGCGTCGGCCGGAGTCCCCGGCCCGACCACGCGCACTAGGGCGCCGATTTGACCGGCGGTAGGCGGGGCCAGATCCAAGTGACCGAAATAGCCGCTGCGATCTTCTTGATCCAAGTAGTTGGGACTATTCAGCTCCACGCGCTGCACGGCGGCGCCGGCGCTGACGATCGTTATGAGTTGTCGAAATCCGGAATCGGGATCGGCCGATCCGAGCGTGAACCATTGGGATGGCGCGTCTGGAACTGGATTTTCTGCTGGGGGATTGGCTGCCGCTGGGTTGGCCGGGTCGGCAGGTTTGTCTGCTGGCGCGTCAGGCGCCGCTGCCGGATCGACCGGCGCGGCCTTTCCGTCGGCTGGCTTATCTGCCGCGGCGGGTTGGTCGGCTTTGGCCCCGTCCGCCTTGGCCCCGTCGCCCGGTTTGAGTTCACCGTCGACCGGCGCTGCCTTGTCGTCGGCCGCCGGATCGTCGGCGTTTTGCTGGGCGACCGGTGGCGGCTGCAACCAGCGCATCACCAACATGTTTGCCGTCAGGACGACAAACGAAAGCACCAGAAAAATTACAAATCGCTTTTCCATTCCCTACGTCCTTTGGCTCGCCGCTGAATCCTGGCGGCCTCGAATTGCCGGCGTGTCGATCATGCGGTCACGGCTGGCCTGCTGGGCAAGCTGCGTTTCCGCTGGCACTGGCGCGAAGTGGGCGATACTAACGCCCGTCACGCAAACGATCGCCGAGAAAGTCATCCAGATCCGGCGTGTCGTGAATTTTTTGAATGGTCTTTTCGAAAGGGTACTCGACGCGGCGAAACGTCACCCGTTCGTCTTCAAGCACCACGTAGCAGGCTCGCCGATCGCCATCGCGTGGCTGACCGACCGAACCGACGTTGACCATGGTCTTGTCCGGACCCAACTGATACGTATACCCAATCTCGTCCGGGCTCAGAAAGTTTAGGGTTTGGGTGAACACGCCCGGCACGTGCGTATGACCCTGAAAGCAGTAATGCTCGACCAGCGAAAAGATCTTTTCCATCTTGCGCTGGTTGTAGATGTCCTCTGGAAACACGTACTCGTTGAGCGGATTGCGGGCTGAACCGTGGACGAACAAAAAGCCGTTCTCGCGTTTGTTGCGCGGCAACTCGCCCAGGAACTCCCAACGGGCGGCGTTTTGCGCGGGGCTGCCGAGCGGCTTTTCGAGTTGTTCGCGGGTCCAGAAAATGGCGCGTTCCGCGCCGGAATTGAATCCTTCTGGATCAAACAGCGCTCCCTGGTCATGATTGCCCAGGATGCACAGATCGACCTTCATGATCAGGTCGATACATTCGCGCGGATTGGGACCATAGCCGATGACATCGCCCAGGCAGTAGATTTCGGTAATCCCCTGCGAGTGAATATCGGCCAGCACGGCCTCGAGTGCTTCGAGGTTGCTGTGGATGTCGCTGATCAGAGCACGCTTCACGAGAGCAGACCTTTTGTCGCCTGACGGCCTTTTGTCGCCTGACAGTACGTAGCGGCGTGCACGGCAACAAGCCCTAGAAATCGCCCCAAACTGATACCGCAGTTTAGGTTAGCGTTTCCTAGCGGTCAAGCCGCCCGCGTTCCGGCCGTCTGGCTAGGGTGGAGCAACGGACTCAGGACCGGGCGCCCCCTTGCGCAAAGCCGGTCGACGATAGAAGATGGGAGTTCCGGCGTCGGCGATTTTGCCTTCGCCGCCAATGTTCGATGCCAGTAGTTAATAACAGCTATTCGATCCAAGTGGCCAATCATTGGCCTGTACCAGCATACCCCATAACAAGTCACAGCAGGGTGCGAGCGCGTGCGAATCCTGGCGATTGAAACCAGTGGAACGACCGGATCCTTGGCCGTAATGGAAGGACCGGACGTCATTGCGCAAGCCGATCTTGATCCGGCGTTTCGGACTGCCCGGACCCTGGCGCCGGGCATTCGGGATTTGCTTGGCCAGATCGGCTGGAAGCCAGCAGATGTTGCCCTGGTGGCGGTGGTGATTGGGCCTGGATCGTTCACCGGATTGCGGCTGGGCGTGATGACCGCCAAGGCGTTTGCCTATGGCATTGGCGCCGCGATCATGGGAATCGATACGCTGGCGGTAATCGCCTCGCAGACGCCGGCCGACGCCGAGCGCGTTGCCGTGGCTGTCGACGCACAACGCGGCGACGTCTATTGCGCCGAGTTCACGCGCGCGACGCCCGGCGGAGTTTTGCAACGTGTTGCGCCGATAGAGATCGCCGCGGCGAACGACTGGCTGGCCAAGCTGCCGGCGGGGACAATGCTGACGGGGCCAGCGCTCGCCAAGCTACCGATTGCAGAGGCGGCGAATTATTCTCTCGCGGCGCGCGACGTATGGCTTCCGCGAGCTGTGACCGTTGGACAACTGGCCGCCGCGCGCTGGACCGCTGGAGAGCGCGATGATCTGTGGAGCCTGGCGCCACTTTATCTGCGCCGCAGCGCGGCGGAAGAAAAACGAGACGCGGCTAAATAATCTCGCCACTGTCGGCGACATATCCGCGGCCGTCGTTGCGTTTCAGCGGTTACTAGTCGCACTACAACGTCGCCAGTGCCTCAGCGGCAGCCGCGATCGTGTGGTCGATGTCCGCTTCGCTATGCGCCGCGGAGACAAACAGCGCCTCGAACTGGCTGCACGGCATGTAGACGCCCCGTTCGATCAACGCCCAGAACCAGCGCGCATAGCGGGCTGTGTCTGATTTGCTGGCCGTGGTCCAATCGACGACTTTTTGCGGTTGAAAGAAAAATGTCAGCATGCTGCCGACGCGCGTGATCGAATGCTCCACGCCGGCCTGCTCTGCCGCACCGCGCAAGCCTTGTTCCAGGCGCTGGGAGAGTTGCTCGAGCCGGGCGTACGGGGGATCGTCGCGCAGGCGCTTGAGCACCGCGATTCCGGCGGCCGTGGCCAGTGGATTGCCGCTCAGCGTGCCCGCCTGAAAAACCTGTCCGGCCGGCAGGATGTGGTTCATGATGTCCGCGCGCCCGCCGTAGGCGCCGACGGGGAGCCCACCGCCGACGATCTTGCCCAGCGTTGTTATGTCGGGCGTGATATTCAAGAGAGATTGAGCGCCACCGTAGGCAACGCGGAAGCCGGTCATGACTTCGTCGCAGATCAGAAGCGCGCCGGCCTTGATGGTTTCTGCGCGCAACGCCTGCAGGAACGCAGGGCCTGGCACGACGCAGCCCATGTTGCCGACGATCGGCTCAAAGATCACGCCGGCAATGCGCGGGCCATGTTCTGCAAAGGCTCGCTCCAATCCCGGCGCGTCGTTGTACGCCAGCACCAGTGTGTCCCGGGTGGTGCCGGCCGTTACGCCCGGCGAGTTCGGGACGCCCAGCGTCGCGGCGGAACTGCCGGCGGCGACGAGCAGGCTATCGACGTGGCCGTGATAGTTGCCGGCGAACTTAATAATCACGTCGCGTCCGGTGAATCCACGCGCCAGGCGGATGGCGCTCATCGTGGCTTCGGTGCCGGAACTTACGAGGCGCACTTTTTCGACCGACGGGACGGCGTTGATGATCAACTGCGCGAGTTCGCTTTCGGCTAGCGTCGGCGCGCCAAAACTTGTGCCGTGGCGAATGGCGTTTTCGAGTGTGCGCGTGACCGCCGGGTGGCAGTGCCCCAGGATCATGGGGCCCCAGGAACCGATGTAATCGATGTAGCGATTGCCATCGATGTCGAACAGGTAGGCCCCTTCGCCCCGCTCGAAGAAAATCGGAGAGCCACCGACGCCGCCAAACGCCCTGGCGGGGCTGTTAACGCCGCCGGGGATCAATTGCTTGGCTTGCTCGAAAGCGGCCTGGCTTTTTTCGCGGGTCACAATTACCTCAACGCTTGCCTGGATGACGCTTGACGCGCATCTGGGGAAATGAATCACAATTGCGGGGCGCATCCGTTATATCGCCAAAACACTGGCCGATTCTATCGCAGCCAGCCGGCGACGTCGCTCGCCCAATAGGTGAGGATTATATCCGCGCCTGCGCGATGCATGGCGACTAGCGACTCCATCACCACGCTTCGCTCGTCGAGCCAGCCTCGGGATGCGGCGGCTTTGAACATGCTGTACTCGCCCGAGACGTTATACGCCGCGAGCGGCACGCCGGGAAAGCGATCGTGCACGGCTCGCAATATATCGAGATACGCGAGCGCCGGTTTGACCATGATCATGTCGGCGCCTTCGTCCAGATCGAGAGCCACTTCGCGCAGCGCCAGACCGGGATCGCCGGCAGGGTCCATCTGATAGCTGCGGCGATCGCCAAACGCCGGAGCGCTTTCGGCCGCTTCGCGGAACGGACCATAGAATGCGCTGGCGTACTTGGCCGCGTAACTCAGGATCGGCAAATGCGAAAAATGGCGATCATCGAGCGCGTGGCGAATGGCGCCGACCATCCCGTCCATCATGCCGCTGGGGGCGATGACATCGGCGCCGGCTTGCGCGTGGCTGATCGCTTGTCGCGCCAAGATCGCCAGCGTCGCGTCATTATCGACATCGACGCGGCCGGACGATTCGTTCACTACGCCGCAATGTCCGTGGTCCGTGTATTCGCAGAAGCAAACGTCTGTCATCACCAGCAAGTCGGGCGCGGCAAGTTTTATGGCGCGGATGGCCTGTTGCACGATGCCGGTGTCGCTGTAGGCGTCTTTGCCCAGCGGGTCTTTCTCAGGGGGGATGCCAAACAGGATCACGCCCCCGATGCCGGCCGCCGCGATATCGCGGGCCGCATCGGCCAGCACGTCGACCGACATTTGGCTGACGCCTGGCATTGAGTCGATCGGTTGTCGCACGCCCTGGCCGGATCGAACGAAGAGTGGCTGCACGAGATGCTTGGGATCGAGCTGCGTCACGCGCGTCATCTCGCGCAGTCGCGGATGGTGGCGCAAACGCCGCAACCGCGTTGTCGGAAATCCGTGCGTGCTTGGCTGGGGATCAGGCTTCATGCGAGTCGAATTATCTGTTGAAAGTGTTTGTGAACACGCGGGCATTGATGCAGAAGTTCAGGGGGACTTGGCGGGCGTCGGTTCGGTCAAACCGGCTTGGGCCCTATCGACCGCGGCGGCCGCCCAGGGCTTGTCGCGATACAACTCTACTACAGCGGTACGAATTGCGCTGGCGCCGGCCGGATCGGTGGGCTGGAGCCGGTCTGCGGCGTCCAATCGCGCGGTCAACAGGCCAATCTCGTTGACCATCTGCTCCTGGATCTGGCCCCGCAATAACTCCAGCTTGCGCTGCGTCAACTTCAACGCCTCGGCGTCCGAGGGCTGGAGCGATTCGTCCCCTTTGTAAAGGTCGACAATCGCTTGCAGCCGGTCGACGGCCAACTGCGGATTGAGCCGCGCGTAGTTCATGGCTTCTAAATAGGCGCGCTCGACAGGCGTGGCCGACTCGATCCCATCGACCGAGCGGCCGCGGGCTTCCGCGCGACGGCCAACCCAATAGAGTTCGATCTGCTCCGCCTGTTGTTTCACTTCGGCGACGCGCGAATCGTCCGGATAGGTGGCGATGAATTGTTTGACGCTGGCTTGCGTCTCGCTGAGCAAGCCCTGGTCGGGCGCGGCGGCAGCGGCGCTGATCTGGTTGAAGAGCGAGTCCGCGCTAGGGGGCTGGCGAATGTACCAGACGCCAACGCCAATTGCCGCCAGCGCGCCTGCCAGCAAGATCGCCTGCGCGATGCGGACGACGTTTGCCGCGGAATCCATCGATTCCCGCTGGCGGTGCTCATCCCTTGAGACTTTGACAAAACTGGCTGGCGATGGCGCGCGGGCTGCGACGGCTTTAGCGGCTTCGGCCACGGCGCCGTCTTCGGCTGCTGGCTTGCCAGGGACCGAGTGCCCGCCGCGCGTGGGGGAGTGCAGGTCGATCGTGGCGGCGACCGCGCGCTCGCCTTGCGCGGCCGACGTTTTGGCGCCGGGCGCCACCGGGGGCGCAAGCTCGTAACTTTTGTCGAGCGCGTCAGGGTTCTCGGACGCTGCGCCTCGGCCGGGCGCTGTCATCGTGGCGCTGTTGACGGGTCCATTGGGCGCCGCGCCGCTGGGATGGGTCGGCGCGGCAGCCTGCCGTTCGCTCATGGCGGAGAGACCGTGCCGCATGGCTTCGAGCCGGCGCGAGAGGACCATCGCCGTGGCAATTCGCTGATCGGGGTCTTTGACCAGCAGGTCGGCCACGATCACTTGCAGTTCTTCCGGCACATCCGAGACGTAACGACCGACTGGCTCTGGCTGGGCAAACCGCTGCAGTTGCAGCATCTCGATCAGCGTGCTGGCCTTGAACGGTGGGCGGCCGGCCAGCAACGTGTACATCACGCCGCCGAGGCTATACATATCACTGCGCTGTGTGATCGGACGGCCATCCGTCTGCTCCGGCGCCATATATTCGGCAGTTCCCAGCACGCCGCCGACGCTGGTCAGATTGGTGCCGCCAAACAGCTTGGCGATGCCGAAGTCGGAGAGCTTGATGGCGCCACTTTCGGCCAGCAGCAAATTGGCCGGCTTGATGTCTCGATGAATCACGCCACGATCGTGCGCGTGCTTGAGCGCCGCGCAGGTCTGGATGGCGAACTCCGTCACCTCGCGCCAGGTGAAGCGGCGGCCGGTGTTCAGCTCGTCTTCGAGACTGCGCCCTTCGACCAGTTCCATGGCGTAGTAGAGGTGGTCTCCCTGTTCGCCGAAGCCAAACAGGCGGACGATGTTGGGATGGTCCAGCTTGCGCAGCGTTTCAATCTCAACCTTGAAGCGATCGCGAAAGCCTTCATCTCCGGCCAACGACGTTGACAGGATCTTAATCGCGGCCGGCTCGTTGGTTTCGAGCTGTAGGCCTTCGTAGACCGTGCCCATGCCGCCGCGCCCCAGCTTGCGGCCGATTCGGTAGGGTCCTAAATGCTCGATCTGCATTGTCTGGAACCAGCGCTGCGAGGGGGGCGATGCGAAACGAAGAAGGGGTGACCGTTCTATTCTATCCTAGCCCTGGGTTACGAAGGACGCCAATGGGCCGCGCTTCCTGCCACGGCTTGCGGGGTTTGGGCCTTGGGACGATAATCGCCGGCTTACGGATCTCACTATTCTTGCATGCAGAGCACATCCTCGTGGCCAACCAATTCCTGACGCTACATCGCAACGAGAACCAGGCGCGCGGCGTCGCCCAATACGCGATTGATTTTCTCGCCGGCAAGTTGGGCGCCCCCGACGAGCGCGTCTACCAGATGGTCGAGCGGTTTCACTTGGATAGCATCGCCTGCGGCGTCTCGGCGCTCGCTTGCGGGACGAACGCTCCCACGGTGCTGCGGCGCGAAGCGCTGGAATACGCATGCCATGAAGGGGGCGCGCCTTGCTTTGGATCGACCGTGAAGGTCATGCCAGAGAAGGCCGTGCTGGCGAATAGCTCAGCCGTGCGCGAGTGGGACTCCAACGGAACGAACTTTGGCTACAACCCTGCGCGAGGGTACACGCGGGGCGAATTTGGCCACAACGATTTCTATCCGGTCGCCGTGGCGGCTGCACAGCTCCGTGGTTTGAACGGCCGCCAGACGCTGACTGCAATGATTGCAATCGATGAGATCCGCGGACGCCTAGCCGAAGTCTTTGCGCTCAAGGATCATAAGATCGACCACGTAGTCCACGGCGCCATTGGCTCGGCGGCCGTCTACGGCGCCATCTTGGGCGCGACGGTCGATCAGATTGAATCCGCGATTGGCATGGTCGTGGCCCATTACATTCCGTTTCGCGCCATCCGCGCAGGGCATCAGCTCTCCGACTCCAAAGGCGCTTCGGCCGCGATTAGCACCGAGGCCGCCATCCTGGCCATGCGCCGCGCGATGCGAGGCTTTGTCGGGCCGGCGGATATCTTCCGCAATCCCGAGGCGATCTTCTGCTTGTTCGAAAAGCCGAAGGAAAAAGACGTTAGCCCCTTTGATCTCAGCCTGGCGACCAGCGGCGACGACTTTGCCGTGATGGGCATGCACTTCAAGCTGGGTTTGTACGAGCATCAATCCGCCGGGGCCATTGCCGGCTTGATTGACCTGTTGAAAAAGCACCCAAAATTGCTGGCCGATGAGACCAAAATCAAAAAGCTGCGGATTGACATCTATCAGCCGGCGTTTGGCATTATCGGCGATCCGGCCAAACGCGATCCGCACACGCGTCAAAGCGCCGACCATTCGATGGTCTATATCATCGCCACGCTGCTCCGCAAAGCGCTCGTGCAGAAACGGGCTGGCTGGCAAGAGCTGATGCTAGCGCCGGAAGATTACAACGAACAGAGCCTGTTCGACCCACTCACACGGAGCCTGATGCAGCGGATTGAGTTCCGCCACGGCGGCAAGGAGTACGACGCCAAATACCCGGACGGGATTCCAACGTCGCTCGAGATCGAGCACGCGGATCTCGGCGCCCTGAGCAGCGGCCTGGTGATGTACCCCGAGGGGCACGCGCGAAACCAGAGCGGCAATTTGGACCAACTGCTGGCGCACAAGTTCAAGCTGCTGGCCGGGCTAGGCGTGCAAGATGTCGACGCACTCTATAAGCGGTTCACTGGTCTCAGCCAGAAGTCTGCGAGCGAGATTGCAGATCTCTACGACTTTGAGCTGCTGGAGCGCGGCGGGTTTTAATCGTCTGGCGCCAGAAGGAGTGCCGGGTTTGAGCGCAGCGCCGCCCCTGGTCATGATGCGCGAATGAGAAGTAGTAGCGAATCGCGAATGCTCATGCCCGTCGATGGGGAGCGCGTACGAAGATCCCTCACTGACGATTCGGGCTGTGAAGGACGCATGCCCGGAATAGAAATTGTGCGGCGACATTTGCGGCGTGCTGAAATGCAGAGCTGCTATGGCTTCTCAGACGCTGACGCTGCTGCCCCGTCTTCTTTTTTCTGATCCGAGATGTGTTCTTCCGCGTGGCGCAGCGCGCTTTGGAGCCAGCCGCGTTCGTTGGAGTTGCGGGTTTTCTCCAGTAGCGACTTGAGCGCCACGGCGCGGGCGTGCGACGCCGATCGATTGCCTGGTTCTGCCAGGATCGCAATCTGGGCGAGCCGTAATCCACGCACGGGCTGTCCCTCTTCGACCAGAGCTAGTGCGCGCTTGGCAACTGGTTCCACTCCGCCGGACATCTTGACCAGTTCCAACTCGGCTTCGGAGGGCGCTTCTTCGTACATCGAAGCGACGTCGCCGTCGAACCAGCCGACGTAGCCATCGTAGATCCCACGGACGCTCCAGGAGACCTTTCCATAGGCGTCTCCCACGTCGAGCTCTGGCGGCAGTTTGACGTCGCGCATGATGCGGTAGACGTCGTGCCCTGCGTTCATGCCTTTGACTGTTTCGTCGTGGACGTATTGGATAGCGTCACGATATTTGGTCAGCGCGGCTTTGATTTTCTCTTTGCCCTGGAGCGGATCGCCGTGGCTGGGGAGCAGGATCTCTGGCTCCAGCGCGATCACCTTGTTGATGGAATCAATGTACTCCAGCGCCCAACGCGGGCGAGTTCCGCGCAGCGTGTAGAGATTGGGGAACGAATCGTAGAAGTTGTCTCCGACAAACGCCGCTTTGGATTGCGGTAGCCAGACGGTCAGATGCTCGGGCGTTTCGCCTGGCGTGTGGAAGAGTTCGAACTTTACGCCCCCCTGCTCGAACTTGTACTCTTCGTCGAACAGAATCGTCGGTTGAATGGGATTACGGTGAACGCGCGCGGCGTCGACCAGGCGTTTGGCGTCAAAACCAAACTGGGCCGCGTTCCGATGGGCAAAGAATATCGCCAATCGGTCCTGATACTTGCGGTGCTCGACGAAGTCCCGCTGGGCGATGATCTCCGTCCCCTCTTCCTTCCAACGCCCAGCCCCCCCTGTATGATCCTCGTGCGCGTGGGTAAAAATGATATAGCGGGTGGGCGCCGGATGGATGTTCTTCAGTTGGCCATGATGCTTGGCCGCCTGGGTGACCAGCGAGGTGTCAATGATGACATTGCCATCATCGGTCGTCACCAGAAAGGTATTGCCAAAACCGGAGGCCATGTAGATGTGATCGGTGACCTTGGTCGCCTCGGTCCGATTGGCCGCGCCGAGCACTCCTTCGAGCTGAGCGAAACAGTCTGCCGAATGAAACACGATCGACAATAACCCAAAGATAGCGAGTGCCATCTGGGCGATGCGTGCGATTTGCATGTAAGTACCTGCTGCTGACAAAGACCGCCGCCCCGCGAACCGTACCTTGCCCCCTGTGAGCGAGCATAAGCGATCGTTGGCAAAACTTCCAATTTCCGTCCAGGCCGTGGCCTCGGCAATCCGCTGCTCCTATTTCAACTGTGCCAGCGATGTGTGTCCGATATGTGCCCTACTGACAGCTCTTCGGCCCCCGCGCTATCTGGCGTGATCAACGTGCATAAGCCAGCGGGGCTGACCTCGCGCGATATCGTCAACCGCGTTCAGCGGCTGACAGCGCCGGCCAAGGCGGGGCACGCCGGAACGCTCGATCCGCTAGCAACGGGCGTCCTGCTGGTATGCGTCGGCAAGGCGACGCGTTTGATCGATTATGCCCAGCGGATGCAAAAGCAATACCGCGGAACGTTCTTGCTCGGCCGCACCAGCGACACGGAAGACGTCGACGGGCTAGTGACCATGCTATCGGACCCCCCGCAGCCGAGCGTCGCGGAGATTGCCGCGATGGCGGCCACGTTCTTGGGCGAGACGCTCCAGCGGCCGCCGGCTTATTCCGCGCTGCGGATCGCTGGTCGCCGCGCGTATGAGCTCGCCCGGGCCGGCAAGACCGTGGTGTTGGAACCGCGTCCGATTACGATTCATTCGATCGATATCATCGCTTACGAGTATCCGGAGCTGACGCTCGACATCATCTGCGGCAGCGGCACCTACGTCCGGTCCTTGGGCAGAGACCTGGCCGAACGATTGGGAACGGGCGCTGTGATGTCGGCGCTCGTCCGCACGCGGATTGGCGGCTTTACGCTGGCCGACGCGTGGGATCCCAAGTTATTGCGACCGGAAAACGCCAGTGAGTGGCTCACTTCGCCCGGCCGGTTGGTCGCCGAGACGCCATGCGTGACGCTGACAGCGCATCAGGCAAACGAAATCGCCGAGGGGCGCTACATTGAACTGGTGGGGATGGAAGCGGATGACGCGATGGGCATTGCGGCGTTTTCGCCCGATGGCGAACTCCATTCCATACTTCGATCGCGCGGGCCTGGTCAGTATGGCGCCCGGATCAATCTGGGCGCCGTGCCGGGGTCTGGCTGAATTGCGTCGGGCAGTGAGATAGGGCAGTGAGACCGGGCCGCGAGACTCAGTGCTCAGAATAGCCGGTTGTAACCGTTGAGCGCCGCCACGCGGTAGGCTTCCGCCATGGTGGGGTAGTTGAACGTCGTGTTGATGAAGTACAGCAGCGAGTTCGCTTCTCCCTTCTGGGCCATGATCGCCTGGCCGATGTGAATGATCTCGGTGGCGCCGCTGCCAAAGCAGTGGACGCCCAGCACTTGCAAGGTCTCGCGGTGAAACAGGATCTTCAGCATGCCGGTCTTCCAGCCGGTGATCTGCGCGCGGGCCAGGTGCTTGAACTGCGCATGGCCGATCTCGTACGGGACTTTTTCGGCGGTCAACTCCCGCTCGGTGCGGCCAATTGAGCTGATTTCTGGGCTGGTATAGATGCCGGTTGGAATTTCGCGAACCGAAATCGGGTCGACTGTGCCCGATACGATATGCGACGCCGCTATCCGCCCTTGGACGTAGGCTGCGCTGGCCAAGGATGGATAGCCGATCACGTCTCCGACAGCATAAATGTGGGGGACGATGGTCTGTAGCTTCTCATTGACTTTGATTTGGCCGCGCTGATCTGGCTGAATGCCGATCGCCTCGAGGCCCATCTCCTCCGAGTTGCCGGTCCGCCCGTTCGCCCAGAGCAAAATATCTGTCTTGAGCTGCTTTCCGCTCTTGAGGTGGAGGACCACGCCGTCTTCGCGCGGCTCGACGCGTTCGCATGTCTCGTCGTGACGAATCAGCACGCCGAGATCGCGCATGTGGTAGGCCAGCGCGTCGACAATCTCATCGTCCAAAAACTCCAAGAGCTTGGAGCGCGTGTTGACCAGGTTGACCTTGATGCCCAGGTTGCGGAACATCGACGTATACTCGCAACCGACGACGCCGGCGCCATAGATCGTGATGGATTGCGGCGTGAAGTCGAGGTCCAGAATCGTATCGCTATCGAAGACGCGTGGATGCGAGAAATCGACATCGGGCGGACGGTAGGGTCTTGAGCCGGTGGCAATCACGAAGGCCGAAGCGGTCAGCTTTTGAATAGCGCCATTCGGTTCGACGACTTCCAGCGTGTGCGAATCTGCAAACCGTCCCCGGCCAATGAACACCGGCACGTGGTTCCGTTCGTAGAACCCGGTCCGCATGTCAACCTGCTGGTTGATCACCGGCTGGGCCGAGCGGCGCAGTTCCGAGATGGAGTATTGCAAAGACAACCCTGCCGAACGGAAGAGCGGGTTGCGATTGGCCTCGGTCATTTGGAAGATGGCGTAGCGGAGCGCCTTGCTGGGGATGGTATTCCAGTGCGTGCAACCGCCGCCGACACGGTCGAAGGCTTCGACCATGGCAATGCTCTTATCGTGCTTGACGGCCTGCATGGCGGCGCCCTCGCCCCCGGGGCCGCTGCCGATCACAACTACGTCGAAATGGACCTTGGTCATCCTGATCTCCGGGTACCACCAGCGGCGCTACGGACGATGTCTGCCGTCCGGCTCTCTGGCATGTCAATTGTACGCGCGCGGCCCGCTGCGCAAAAACGGCGAGTTCCCATCCGCAAAAAGCGCGCAGAGGACTCGCCAGCTTCCGCCTGGCAATCCTACAATAGCTAGACAGCCTTGCTCGCTCGATTTGCGGTTCGTCCCGCGCGCAAACGGGCTTGCGCAGGAACTCGCGGGGCATGGGCGGGTGATGCGGGCCGGACCGTGCGATCGACCGCAGATCCGACATGCCCGAAAATACGGAATAAACCAGATCCTCGCAACCGCACGGAATTGTCGCTGACCTGATGTACGCCCCCGCAGAAGAATTCTGGACCCAGTTGCTGGGACACGAGCTGGTATTGGACCTGGCAAGTCCGTTCGTCGTGCTGGGGCGGCTGACGGCGGCCCATCGAGATTATCTGGAGCTGGAGGACGCCGACGCGCACGACTTGCGCGACACGCAGACCACTCGCGAGAAGTACGTGTTGGAATGCCGCCTGCACGGCGTCCGCCCCAATCGCGGACGAATCTGGATCAGCGTGAGAGACGTCGTCGGCATCTCGAAACTGGCGGATGTGCTGGTGGATTAGCGGTTGAATGACTTTGAAACGAGGGCGCCAGATACTGGCTTTCTCGGCGGGAGCAAAAAATCGACTTCCCCAGGCACGGACTCATCACATCCACGGGCGTTTCGCCCGGATTGGGGGCGTTTGCGGCAGTGCCTTCGCGCAAGAATCGAAGTAGACTAGAAGGAAGTAGACTGAAACGCTGGCGGCTGTCTTGCCGCTGGCCTTATTGCATCTCTCGCGGAACGGAGTCTGCACTCGCTTCGATCAGGAGTGAACCTGTGCATCTCGTTCCGTTCGTACGATTTTCGACCCCGGCCGTTTGTATCTCGCTACTCCGTTCGGTTGCGGCGGCGATGATTGTCCTGCTTGCTAGCGGTCTGGCCTGCGCACAATTTGGCGAAGTAGCCGAAGAGGGCCCCGGGCCCAAGCTAGGCGCTGAGACCAAGCAGCGCTTCGATGTTGGCATGATCATCACCACGAGCGGTGGCGAATGCACCGGCATCGTGGCGACGACGCCGATTCCCATCGATTGGCCTGAGCAGGAAGTCCGCATCGTCGAAGAGGACCATTCCGAGTGGGTTCGCCGGGTCACTTACCGCGACGTTGGCGGCACGGTCAAGCAGATGGTGGTCAACGTGCCGCAGATTCCGGCGGGCGAAGCCATGAAGTGCGTCACCACGTTCGAGATCGTGCGGCGTCCGATCATTCCGCCGACCGAGACCGAGATATTTGTTATCCCGAAAAAGCCCGACCGGTTTGCCAGGCTGTCGCTCGCCCCCAGCCCTAAGATCGAAAGCCGCAATGGCAAGATCGTAAAGCTGGCCAAGGAGATCACGGCCGAGAAGGAGACCGCCTGGGAAAAGGTCGAAGCGATCTACGATTGGGTCCGCGATCACGTCAAGTATCAGAACGGCCCACTGAAGGGCGCCCTCGCCGCGCTGGATGACGAGACTGGCGATTGCGAAGAACTCACCAGCCTGTTCATCGCCATGTGCCGCGCGATCAACGTCCCGGCGCGCACCGTCTGGGTGCCAGGGCACTGCTACCCTGAGTTCTATTTGGAAGACGACAAGGGGAAAGGTTATTGGTTCCCCTGTCAGGCGGCCGGCACGCGCAGCTTTGGCGGCATCGACGAAAAGCGCGCGATCCTGCAAAAGGGGGACAACTTCACCGTCCCTGATCGACGCGAGAAGATGCGGTACGTGTCGGAACATCTCAAGGGAGATGGCGGCACGCCCAAGATCCAGTGGATCCGGCAAGCCGCGCCTTTGCCGCAGTAGCGCACTGGCAACTTGGTTCACGGCGAGGGTCCTGAGTTCCATCGGGCCGGCCTATGGTAGCCCTGGGTTTTTGCGCCAGCCAGCAATCGTCGTCAGAGTCCCATCGGGACGACCTAAAGGTTCCACAATGCGGATGGGGCCTGCAAGTTGGAGGTGACGAATCGATCTTCGCGCTTTACGGTTAGGTCGTCCCTCTGGGACTCACTACGGAACGTTGCGGACCATATTCCTGGCACTTCGTGCCAGGCTAGATTAGGGCGTCCCTGCGGGACTCAATGCCCGCAATGCAACGTCGAACTTTTGGTTGAACGCGCGCATGCCCAATCGCGCGTTTACGCGCCGAGCAATCGCTTGGCTTCGGCCACGCCCGGCGCCGCGTAACCATTGGCGCTGGCCGTGACGCGGGCGAGCGAGACCATTTGCCGCCAGCGGAACTTGGGGCTGAGGCGGCCGAACTCTTCGCTTGCCGTGCGGAAATACTTCTCCGCGTGCAGCGCGCCGTCGCTCGTGATCGCGTGGTCCAGGAAGATCGCGCTGACGCGTTCCACGCCATGGCCTTGCTCGCCGTAGATCTGGGTTACGGCGCAGGCTCGTTCCTGGTCGTTCGTCTTGATCGCGTCCTGCAAGGCGGCCAGCAGGGCGTCAGCGTCGCGAGCGTCGACCTTTTGCAATTGCTCGGCGGATGGACGCTGCGCTGTCCCCTGCTCGATGCCGGGTGAATACTGACGATCGTTCGCCACCTGCCAGCCGGCCAGAATCAGACTGGCGACGCTGTTCCGCCGGTTGCTGACCTGGGCAATGTGCCGCCAGGCGTTGACCGAGTCGCTGGCGTGTACGCCGACCGAGTCTCCATGCACGCTGCCGGCCGGTTTGTTTTCTTGCGCGTAGCGCGGAATGCGGCCGGGATCGCGCAGCAAGAGTTGATTGGCGCCGAGCGAAACGACATGGCCAATGGAGTCAATATTCATGCCGTCGGCAATCGCGGCGGCAATGCAATCCGCGGCCTGCGCCGGCGTGGCCTTGAGCAGGAACTCCGTCGTCGATTCGATCCATGCGTCGTCCGCCTGACGCGTGCCGACGGCGACTTGCTCCAGGCGATACTGATCGATGACTTTGGGGAGCAATGTGCGGATGTCGGCCCAACGCTGCTCGGAGCCGGGCTTGTTGTTGTCGTGACAATAATGCAGCGACTGCCGCAAGAACGTCAGCGCCTGTTCCTGGCCCACCAGTTCCAACAAATCCCAGGCGCGATAGGCGAGCACCGTGCGGTGCACCTCCACGCCATCGGCCACGGTTGGTAGCACCGCGTTGAACGCGTCTTGGGGCGAACGTCCAGCGGCCACGGCCAACAGCGCCTCGGCCCGCGGCAGGTCTCTGGCCTGGATTGCCTGGCGGATCTGCTGCGCCAGCGGCGCGGGATCTGGCAGCGGGCCATCACCGGGCGGCGCGGATGAAATTGGGTGGAGCACTTCGGCCGAGCTTCCGCCGCGCGCCTGCATCCGGCTGCTATTGCGATAGAGGACCTTGAAGACTGGCAGCGCCGCTTGTTGTGTCGGTAACTGTCCGGCCATGGCGAGCGCCGGGGCGAGCGCCATGAAGGAGTGAAAGCCGATGTAATCTTCGCCGCCAAAGGTCCGCGCATTGGCCAGCGCGCCGGCGGCCACCAGTTCTCGCAACGAGACGCCAGCGGCCATCTGCCCTACCAGCACTTGCTGCAATTGTTCGATCGGCGTGTCTTGCATCAGCCCGACGAGACGTTCGCGCGATCCAAAGTCGATCCGGCCGGCGGGCTCCCCCTTGGGCTCGGCGGCCAGGCCCATGTCGACGGCCGTCCCGAGTCCCACGGTAGCGATCATCAACCCTTGCCCGACCTCGGCCAAAAACCGACGGCGATCAGATCGTCGCATCGCAGGACTCCTTAAGAAGGTAACGGGAACCGCCATTCACACGTCACGCAAGACGCCCTTAAGGCTACACCCGCTGAGCGTTTGAACCAAATACCCGTCGCACATGGGGGGTGGCGATAGAAGGCGTTTCCGTGTCCGCGGGGACGGTTTTGCAAATTATTTTCGGCCCGCGCGTCCACTTTGGTCGGAAATGTCGCATAGGTAACTGAGCGAACTGCGCAGCCAGTCCCCGCAAACAACGAGATTCACCGCCCTGAGGAGCCGCTAATGATTCGCACCATCGCTTTGCATTTTTTTACCAGCGCGCTTTGTCTCTACGCGCCCGCGGCGGCTTTGGCTGTGACGATCCCCACGGTCCCGGTCGGCAACCCGGGTAATGCCAACAATTCAAACGGCTACGGCGGCGTCGCCAACAACTACCGCATCGGCACGACCGAGGTGACCAACGCCCAGTATGCGGCGTTCCTCAACCTGAAAGCCGCCAGCGATCCGCTGACCCTCTACAACGCGAACATGGGCAGCAATGCCAGCGGCGGCATCACCCGCAGCGGCAGTAGTGGCAGCTACACCTACGCGGCCAAGACGAATATGGCTGACAAGCCGGTGAACTATGTGAGCTGGTACGATTCGATCCGCTTTGCCAACTGGCTCAATAATGGGCAGGGGGCAGGCGACACGGAAAGCGGCGCCTACACGCTGTTGGGCGGCACGCCCGCGCCCAGCAATGGCCTGAGCATCACCCGCAATGTGGGAGCGACGTGGTTCCTGACCAGCGAGAATGAGTGGTACAAGTCCGCCTATCATCAGCCGGCCGCCCAGGGGGGCGATGCGGACAATTACTGGCGATATCCCACTAAGAGCAACAGTGCGCCCACGATCGCCACCGCCAACGCCGTGGGAGACATCAGCAATCCGGGTACGAACGTCGCCAACTACAACAGGGGCGCGGATTGGAATAGCCTAGACGGCAACGTGACGACTGTCGGCAGCGCTGGCCCTCTCAGCGAGAGCTTCTACGGCACGTCCGACCAAGGCGGCAATGTCATGGAGTGGAACGAAGCCTTGATTGACGGGGCGTTTCGGGGCTTCCGTGGTGGTTCATGCATCGACAGCTTGTTCATCATGAGTTCCTCGCCCCGGTACAGCCTCGACCCGACGCGCGATGACGTCACTACCGGCTTCCGCGTGGCTACCGTCCCAGAGCCAGGGACATTCTGCCTGGCCGCGTTTGCGGGACTTGCATTGCTGGCGATTCGCCGCCGCCGCGGTTGAGATCGCTTGCCCACGAATGCCGTCCGATCTCACGAGAAATTCCTTCTGCTCTTGAGGAGCCGCTAATGATTCGCACCATCGCTTTGCATTTTTTTACCTGCGCGCTTTGTCTCTGCGCGCCCGTGGCGGCGCTCGCCGTAACGATCCCCACCGTCCCGGTCGGCAACGCTGGCAACGCAAACGACCCCTCCACCGGAAACGTGCACGGCGGCGTCGCGTACAGATACGAAATTGGCGCGACCGAAGTAACCAACTCGCAGTACGCAGAGTTCCTCAACGCCAAGGCCGCCAGCGATCCGCTGGGGCTTTATCAACCCCTGATGGCCATCAGTAACAGCGGCGGAATCACTCGAAGTGGCGCCAGCGGTTCCTATACGTACTCTCTGAAGCCGAACATGGGCAACAAGCCTGTAACTCATGTTAGTGGGTATGACTCGATTCGTTTTGCAAATTGGTTGCACAACGGGCAGGGAGCAGGCGACACTGAGACGGGGGCGTACACGCTCTTGGGCGGCACGCCGGTACCGAGTAATGGAGACACCATCACACGCAACGTCGGCGCAAAATGGTTCCTTCCTAACGAGAATGAGTGGTATAAGGCTGCCTTTTATCAGCCGGCTTTACAAGGTGGCGACGCGGATAACTACTGGCTGTATCCGACACGCAGTAACACTGCACCGACCATCGCCACTGCGATCGACCTGCTTGGCCCGACCCGAGGCGACATTGGCAACCCAGGAGCTAACGTTGCCAACTACCGCAATGGCGCCAATTGGAACTTCCAGTCCGGTAACGTGACAACAGTCGGAAGCGCTGGTCCGTTGAGTCAGAGCTACTACGGCACCTCTGACCAAGGGGGTAACGTTTTTGAATGGATCGAGAAATCCAGCAGCGGATCAGGCGCCACCCTGCGTGGTGGATCGTACGTGAGCAGCAGCGGGAGCGGATTGAATTCCTCGTCTGCGGGCGCCTCCCCGTGGGATATTGAGTTCTCCAACGCCGGCTTCCGCATAGCCACCGTCCCAGAGCCAGGGACATTCTGCCTGGCCGCCTTCGCTGGACTGGCGTTACTGGCGATTCGCCGGCGGCGCGGCTGAGATCGCCGTGTCTTGCGTTGGTTCCCCAATCCCTTTCGACGAATTTCTGTCAAAACCATCTGTGGAAAGTGAAGCTCATGAGATTAACAAGGTTGGTGCAATTCATTTTTGCGTGCGCGGCGATCCCGCTCGTCATGACGGCGCAATTGCAGGCGGCGGTTCTCACCTATACGACGTCAAGCGTGTTTGTCGTGCCAGCCGGCGTCAACTCAATTACCGCCATGGCCATCGGTGGTGGGGGAGCTGGCACAGGCACTCACGGTCCGGGTGGCGGGAGTGGGTATTTGGATGTCGGAACCTTTGCGGTGATTCCAGGAGCCATGTATTCAGTCACCATCGGGGCGGGTGGGCTTTCGGATAATGTTGATGGCAATGATTCCTTTGGTGGGAACGGTGGCACATCGTCGTTAGGCGGATTGTTAACCGCCCCTGGAGGTTTCGGCAGTGCCACTCCCAATCATCCAAACGCAGGTCCAAATGTCGGCGATGGCGGTTCGGGTGGTGGAGGGGCAGGAAATGCTGGATTCGGCGGGGCTGGCGGCAGCAGCGGATCGAATGGCGCCGCAGGTGAGACCTATCCTGGTGGCGTTGGACAAGGTCCGTCGGTCTGGGCAGATCTCAGCCTCTTCGGTGAAGTGCTGCTTACTGCGGGTCTCGGGGGCGCTCCTTCCACCGGATCACATCAAGGTGGTGGCGGAGGTGGCGGCATTCTCGTCGATGGATTTGGACTCATGGGCAGCGATGCGGTTGGATTCAATCAACTAGGTGGCCAGGGCGGCAATGGATACGGGGCTGGCGGCGGTTCATCTGGCTATAACTCGGCTTACGGACTCGGAGGTTCTGGCGCTGACGGGCTGGTCGTTATCGAGTACTCCGTCGTCCCTGAGCCAAGTTCAGTCGTCCTGCTCGGTTTCGGCGCGATCAGCCTGTTCGCAGTCGCTCGCCGTCGGAAGCTGGCTTAGCAGCCCGGGGAAAGCATTTCCCAGGCTGTTAGACGCCACAGCTGTTTCTATGCGACCAACCGCCCCAGCGATGTGCTCGGGCGGTTTTTTTATGCGCTTCGCCCGCTGCTACAATCGTGTGGTGCGCCGTACGCGGCAACTGTCCTGGCTGAATTCCCGATGGCAATGAAATCCTATTCGCTGGCAAGCATGTTCGGCGCCGTGACTTTCGTTGCGCTCGGAGTTGCCGCTCTGAATGCGTACTACGAGACCCCTTTGGAACGCGCAGTGGGCATCGCGTTCTTTTTCTGCGCGCTCCCGCTTTGGATCTTCGGCACTCCGGCAGTCACTTGGCAGCGGGACAAGGCGCCAAGCAGTCTAGACAGGCTGCGCGTGTTCAACTTTTGGTTAACGTTCGCGGCAGTCGCGGCGTAGCTGTTGTTGATCGGACTGAACTCTTCGAACATTGGGGCAGCCATAATTGGAATGTTTTTTCTGTTTGGGCTCGGAGGGCTCCTTTTTATGATCGCAGAGATTGTGGCCATTGCTGTGTGGTGCATCACCCAACGGGAATTTGCGATGGCCGTTTTTATCCCGTTGTTGGCCTCGTCTATCATCGTGCTCCCATTTATTTGCGAAAGGCTCGGTTTGGAATAAAGCGTGGGCTGATCAGCTGGTAGGAGGCTCGCCGCTGACGCTCACGTTCACGAGTAGCCGCCAGCCCCAGGTCGCACGCTGCTCAGAGCTGGCACTTCGATCTTCCAACGCGCACGGACTGCGAGGAGCGTAATTCGCTCTCGCTGGGCCGGACGTGGGGCAGGGACTGTGGAGCCGCCTTTCCCCCACCTTGATTTCGTGGCTTTGATCGGCCAGAATTAGCGACTTCGTGGGTATTTGCGTCCTTCGCGCCGGCCGCCCATCGGCCGCGGCGCCCATCTGAGAGCCCGATCCCTATGCCAGCTTTGGACTTCGAAGCGATTGACCGGCTGAAGCGTGAGTACACGGACAAGTACGTGGTGGCGGACGCCAGCACGCCGGAACTGGCCCGTTTCCGCGGTCAGACCGGCCAGGTGAAGACGGTCAATATGAGCGGCCGCGCCTTGGTCGAGTTCGAAGGCAACAACAATATTGGCTGGTACGACATCCATCTCGCCTTTCTGAAGGTCGTCGATAAGCCGGCCCCCAAGCCGGCCGAATCAAAAGAAGAAAAGAAGGCCAACCCCGCCGCCAAGGGCAAACAGCCCTCCGGCGAGACCGGCACGGCCGGCGCCGCTCCCAAAGCGGCCGGCGAAAAGAAGCTCTCGCCGATCGAGATGGCCCGCGCCCAAGCCGCCGCCAAGAAAGCCGGCGGTGCTCCTGCTGCCGCCGCGCCTGCCGCGGCCGGCAAGCCGAGCACGGCCGATATTTTGGCCGCCGCCCGCGCGAAGAAAGAGGGAGGCGCTCCAGCAGCCGCTGCACCGGCGGCGAAACCTGCCGCTCCGGCGACGGGCGGCAAGCCATCCACGGCGGACATCCTAGCGGCTGCCCGCGGCAAGGCGGCGGCCCCAGCGGCCGCGCCCAAGCCCGCTGCGCCGAAGCCAGAGCCCGCCAAGGCGGCCGCTCCGGCGCCTGCGCCCGTAGAAGAGACCGTTGAAGAAGCGCCACCGGCCGAGCCAGCTCCGGTTGCCGAGAAGAAGGCGCCCGCAGGCGCGTTACCGAAGGACGTGCCAGGCATTCTGGCCTTCTGCCGCGAGCACGACGGCAAATAAGCCCGTCCGCGGGATTACGTAACGCGGCGGTCTAATTCACTTCCAACATTCGCTCCAGCGCCACCAGCGCCCAACGCGATGTCTCGTCATCCACGGCCACCACGTTGACTGGCGCTCCGGCGTTGAGATTCTCCAGGCTCCAGCAGAGGTGGGCCAGGTCAATCCGGTACATCGTCGCGCACATGCAGACCACTGGCGACAAGAAGTGAATCTCTTGCTCAGGGTGTTCTTGCTTCAGACGGTTAACCAAGTGGAGCTCCGTGCCGATCGACCAGATCGTGCCTGGAGGCGCGGATTCGACTTCGCGAATGATGCGACCCGTTGAGCCGGAGATATCGGCCTTGTCGACGACTTCGCGCGTGCATTCCGGGTGGACCAGCACGCGGACGCCAGGATATTTAGCGCGGAACTGATCGACGTGCGCCGCCTGAAACATCTGGTGGACGCTGCAATGCCCTTTCCAGAGAACAACGCGGCTATCGCGCAGCGCCTCAGGCGTGTTGCCGCCGCCGGTCTCCGCGTACGGATCCCAGACGGGCATCTGCTCCACTGGGATGCCCATCGAGAGCGCCGTGTTCCGCCCCAAGTGCTGATCCGGAAAGAACAGCACGCGCTTGCGCTGATGAAACGCCCATTGCAGCACGGCCGCCGCGTTGCTCGACGTGCAGACAATGCCCCCGTTGCGCCCGCAGAACGCCTTGAGGCTGGCAGCCGAGTTGACGTACGTGACCGGCGTGACTTCGGCGATGTCGACGTTTTCGCTCAGTTCCTGCCAGCAAGCTTCTACCTGTTCGATCATGGCCATGTCGGCCATGGAACAACCGGCGGCCATGTCCGGCAGAATCACTGGCACGCGCAGCCCGTTGCGCTCTGCCAATCGCTGGGGCCGATTGACCAGCACGTCGGCCGTCTCGGCCATGAAGTGGACACCACAGAAAGCGATCGCCTGGCAATCCAGGCTGTCGGCCGCCATCCGGCTGAGTTGGTAACTATCGCCACGCAGATCGGAGAGCGCGATGACCTCGTCCTGTTGGTAATGATGCCCCAGGATCAGCAGCCGCTTTCCCCAGGCGTCTCGCACGGCCTGGATCCGCTCACGCAGTTGATCGTTTTCGAGCGACTTGTAAGGCTGCAGCTCAAAGCGGGGGGACGCTTTTGGATCGAGAGTTATGCTCATTGTCTTATGCGGGCGTGGGCGTGCGTCGCAGTAGGGGGGCGAAAGTTCGGCCGCGAGTTTAGGACGCGGCCCATTGGCCGCCTCGGTATTACTAAGTATATCTCTCAACAGGCGCGCGGACAGCCGGCCGCGCTGATCCGATAGCTGCCGTAAACGCTGGCGCCGCCTAAGGAAATTGCCAAAATGGAACC
>Ga0105047_10003730_pt1 | contig 26743 bp, 33 predicted proteins | sample MAT04_FD_78384 | JGI IMG/M metagenome (GOLD analysis project Ga0105047, IMG submission 78384) | Freshwater microbial communities from Lake Fryxell liftoff mats and glacier meltwater in Antarctica - MAT-04 (megahit assembly) | ecosystem: Environmental > Aquatic > Freshwater > Ice > Liftoff... | reverse complement strand
TGGCACCGCCCTGGTGCTGGGCGGCCGAGGCGTGCTCGGCGTCGCAGGGCGGACAGGATCGATCGTGCCGTGGACTCCTTCGGAGCGATTCAACAAACTCGACCAGCGGTACTACGGGCCGTTATGTCTCACCCTCTCGGGTGGGGCGTTGCTATCGCTTCGCCGGTGAGGTCGTCAGCCGCTGCAATTGCCGGATTCGAGACCGTGTCGGTCCTCGCGTAGGCCTTGGATGAGCGGGTGTGATGTCGGACGTGATGGTCATTGTCACCACCTATGGCCTGGCACGACGGGACATCGCCGAGCTGTCCGCAATCTCGTGGGGCCTGATCGTGGCCGACGAGCCAAGGCCCGCCCCAACCGGCTTGGAGCAGCAAGCGACAGCAGACCACTACGGGTCCCTCCTAGTCCAGCTGGGATACTCCGTGACCGCCATGGACCCCTCCGCAGCGATGCTCGCGAACTTCGTCTGCCACGTCGGCGAGCTCGACATCACGACGACAACCGACGTCATCGACGACTATCTGGGCCCTCCCATCTTGCTGGTGTGCTGCATGGGTGACCGGCTTACCCATCTCGACAACCGCAACCGAGTCGAGGCAACTCTGACCTGGATTCACCAAGCCATGCTCGACCTCGCGGATCGGTCTGGCTGCTCGGCAGCGGTTCATGCCCGGAGTAACATGATGCTCGGGCGTGTAAAGGTTCGGGTCGATGTGCTGCTGGTTCATTCGGGCACCGGCTGATCGAAGCACGCCCCGCCGTCCGGGAGGACCGAGTTGGCGAGGAACCCGAACTCGATTCGTGCAGCGCACTCCGAGACGGGAAGTGCGACGTGGCCGGCGTTCGGCACCGTCAACAGCACGCTGTTCGGGTACGTGGCGGCGACCTGCCGGGCGCCGGGAAGCGGGGTCTGCATATCGATGTCGCCGTTGACGACGAGCACTGGAACGCCGGGCCGCTCGACGCCGCGGGGGATGCGCAGCTCGGGGGCGATGTCGTGCGCCGGCCACTCCAAGCACATGTCGCCATTGTCCGAACCCGATTCGATCCAGCCCCGCTTCGAGAACAGTTCGAACTCGTCGTCGCGAAGCTGATCAAGTCGTCGTTCGAAGTCCTGGCGTCGGATCTCGATCTCGTCGTCGAGGTCGAACTGGCTGACGTAGTCATTGCATGCAATGGCGCTGAAGAGTGCCGGGGAGTAGGTGGTCGGCGGCACCGGCACGGGTGGGACAAGGGCGAGGGCCACTTCGTTGAGAGCCCCCAGGTCGCCTCGGGCGGCGGACTTCACCATGTCGACGAAGGACTCCATGTCGCTCTCCTGGAGCGAGAACTGGATCGTGTTGGCGAACAAACCCTCCGTGAGGTCCTGTTCGGCGCCGGGCAGGTCCACCGGCGTTGCGGCGAGTGACGCTGCGACAGTGCGGATCGACGACACCACCGCAGCTGCACCGTCGGGACACGCGCCGGTACGTTCGCATCGCAGTTCCACAACGGGTTCGATGTTGGTTGGTACGTCGGTACCCCACCCGGTCTGCTCGATCGGGTACGCCCCGTCCAACACGGCGCCGCGAACGACGTCGGGGAACAGCGTCGTGTAGGTCTGCGCCATGAACGTGCCATAGGAGAACCCGATCAGCGAAGGCCGCTCGAGGCCCAGTCCGCGGCGGATGGATTCGATGTCGAGCACACTCGCAACGGTGGTGTAGTGGTTGCGCTTCGAACCGAGCTGCTCACCACACCGACCGGTGTCGTCGACTTGCCTCGAACCGACCAAGCGCTCGCTCGCGTCATCGAGCACCGCGCATGTCAGCGCACCGGATCGGCCGGCACCCCGCACGTCCACGATCAGCAAGTCGCTGTCGGGGAGCGCGTCGGACAGGGGTGCGAGCCGGTCGATCTGTGCGGTGATCGATTCACCGGGACCACCCATGAACGGAATCACCGTGCCGTTCGATGCGCCGGACACGGCCGAAATCAGGACGTAGGAAACGTCTGTGGTGGCACCGTTCGGCTCCGTCCAGTCGGCCGGCACCGACGCCGTGCCGCATATTGCGGGTGCTGCTGCGAGGGCGGCGCACGCAGTCGCCGCCAAAGCGACGACCGCGTCGCCGAGAAGTCGTTCGCTCGATGCCGGCGTCGCCATCGTCGGCCGGGACGCCACGGTCGTTGGCGGCGATGAGGCGTCGATGGCGTCGGAGGCACAGGCTGTGAGGGCCACGGTGGCGGCGGCGAACAGCAGCAGGGGGATTCGTCGATGTTGTTGCATGACACCATCGTGAAGTCCGCCGACTCCGACGTCATCGGCCTGGGGTGCCGATCCGTACGACCTCCTGGCTACGACACCCACAGCAACGACGTCGTACCGAGGGAGGAGTTCAGTCCGCGCCCGGGACGACGAGACCGGCGTCATACGCGACGACCGCTGCCTGTGTCCGATCGCGGGCATCGAGCTTCATGAAGATGCGTCCGACGTGGGTTTTCACGGTCGTCTCCGCAACGAACATCGTCGCCGCGATCTCCTGATTCGACCGTCCCCTGGCGATGAGCTGGAGCACCTCACGCTCGCGGCCCGTCAGGGTCTCGACCATCAACTGCGCCGCGGTCGAGGTCGGGGTCGGTCCGTTGGCGGCGAAACGGCGGAGCAACCGGCGGGTGACCGACGGGGAGATCATCGCGTCGCCCGCTGCGATCGCACGTACCGCTCGGAACAACTCGTCGGGTGGAGCGTCCTTGAGCAGAAACCCGGAAGCGCCTGCCCTCAGCGCGGCGTGCACGAGTTCGTCGAGGTCGAATGTCGTCAAGATCAGCACCTTCGGTGCGGTGTCTCCGTGCTCGGCAATCAGTCGCTTCGTTGCCTCGACGCCGTCCATCACCGGCATGCGGATGTCCATCACGACGAGGTTGGGGTTCACCTCGCGACACACCTCCAGTGCCTCGGCGCCGTTGGAGGCTTCACCGACGATGTCGATGTCGTCCTCCGAGCCGAGGATCGATCCGAAACCGTTCCGGACGAGGGTCTGGTCGTCGACGACGACCACGCTGATCGTCATGACCGCCCCGGCATCGGTGCGGACCTGTCGGCGTCGCTGAAACGCGTGGCCGGAACGACGGCGCGCACCGTGAATCCTTGCCCGGCGACCGATCGCGCTGTCAGGGTTCCGCCGAGTGCATCCACTCGTTCGCGCATACCGACGAGGCCCCGACCTGTTCCATCTGTCGAAGTCGGTTGATGCGTTGCCCCTCCGCTGTTGCTGACCTCGACCGTGACGTCGTCGGCGAACGTGAGCGTCACGACAGCATCGGCGCCGTCGGCGTGCTTCAAGACGTTGGTGAGCGATTCCTGCACGATCCGAACGATCGAGAGCTCGGTCCCGGCGTCGAGCATCGGTGTGGCCCCGCAGCGATGGACGGTGACGTCCATGCCGGCGGCGCGGTACGTGTCGAGGATTCCATCGAGATCGGCGAGGGTGGGCTGCGGGGCGAAGTCGACCGGGCTGGCCTTCCCCTCGAAGATGTCGAAAATCCGTCGCATCTCACCGAGCGCGGTGCGGCCGACCGCCGCGACACTCAACATCGACGCGACCGCAGCATCGGGTTGCTTGGTTGCGAGGCGTTCAGCAGCGACGGCCTGCACCACCATGACACTGAGCGAGTGAGCGACGACGTCGTGCATCTCCCGCGCGATCCGGCTCCGCTCCTCGATCACGGCACGCTGCGCTTCGATAACTCGCAACGATTCAGCCCGCTCGGCTTGGGCCCGCAGGCTCGCTAGCAATGCGACACGCGATCGCTGGCTGTCACCGAGCGCGAAACACGCGACGACGACGCCGCAACGAGCGAGGAACTCGTACCAGCCGTCAACACCGTGGACCGACACCACAGCGGCCATGGCGGCGATGAACGTCATCGCGACGGCAAAGAAGCGAAGCGACGCCGGCCGCTCGACGTAACGGCCCAGTCCGTAGACCGCAATTCCGCCGGCGAACGCGGTACCGCCGTCGATGAAGTGCCCGATCCAGATCCCGGCCGCCGCCACCATCACGATCGTGAGCACCACCCGCGGCGCGCGGCGCCGCCATGCGAGTGGAACAAAGAGACACACGATCAACACGTCGCGGAGGAGCCACACGCCCTGCGACTCAGGCGCCGAAACCTCATGCGCCGCGAGGAGCCCCACGATCAGAAGGACTCCAGCCAGCACCGCATCGACGGTGCTGGCTCGGGTGGACAACCATGCGCGCACGATATGACATTACGGACAGCAGCAGCGGCCGGCGTCCTCCCCCGGGACGATCTCTTGCCCGACCGACCGTGGAAGTGATGTCACACTCGGAGGGCGACCGGTGTCTCACTGAGTGTCGGTGTGTCGCCCGATCACCGACGAGAAGGAGAACAGACATGACCGAAGTACTCGAATGCGTGATCTTCGCGACCAGCGACGGTGTCGACCGCGACGACTTCATCGTGGCCGCCGAAGCGTCGATGCAGTGGGCTCGCACCCAAGAGGGATTCGTGTCACGCGAACTCTTCGAGACCGACGACGGCCGTTGGATCGACACCGTCCGTTGGGCATCGATGGACGCAGCCCACGCTGCCGCCGCCGGCATCGGGACAGCGCCAGAGACGCAGGCGTTCATCTCGAAGATCGACGGTCCCAGCGTGCAGATGATGCACGCCCGCCGAGCAGCCGACGCCTGAACGATGCCCCACCCGACAATCGCACCGACGACTCCGTCGGGTCGCTCCCTCGAGCAACTCGCGTCCCTGGCAACGGCCGGGGACCGGGTTGCCCTCGAAGAACTCCTCGCTGCGGTCCAGCACAGGATCTACCGCCACGCCCTGCGGTTCCTCGGACACCCCGACGACGCCGAAGACGCAACACAAGAGATCCTGATCCGCCTCACCACCCGCCTCGCCACGTTCGAGCAGCGATCGAAGTTCACGACCTGGGCGTACACGATCGCCACACGAATGCTGATCCGCACCAGCCAACGCCGGCTCGAGACCGTCATCGGCTCTCCCGATGACTACGCAGCATTCCTCGATGCCGGTCTTTCCGAGCTGGGCCGTCCCTCCGACGAGGCCGAACGACGAGAACTCGAGGACGAAGTCCGGATCAGCTGCACCTACGGCATGCTGCTCTCCCTCACCCGCCCGAGCCGCGCGGCCTACCTCCTCGGCGACGTCCTCGGCTTTACGGACAGCGAGGGAGCAGCGATCTGCGAATGCAGTCCCGCGGCGTTCCGCCAGCGCCTCGCACGCGCTCGCACCGCGATGCGGCGCATCATCAACGACCGATGCGGACTCTTCGATCCCGCCCACCCCTGCTCGTGCGCTCGGCAGATCGCTCCGCTGCTCGACCACGGGATCATCAACCCCGATCAGCTGACCTTCCGCCACCATCCACGCGAGGCCGAGCAGAGTCGGATCGATCCGGCGCGACTCGAACGTGCTGCCAATCAACTCGACCACGTCGTTGCAATCGCCGACCTCTACCGCGCCGACCGATTCGCAGCGCCCAGCGATCTCTGGGCGAAGATCTCGACGGCCATCCCCGACCTCCTCGACACGATCGACTCGAAAGACTGAACGAGCCACCTCAGCGGCGACGTTCGCCATCCACGAGTTGCCGACCTTCCAGAACGGCGTCCAGCCGCTTCGGACCAGACGGTGGCAGGTGCCGCAGCGTCAGCCCCCTCTGGCGATGGACGCAGCGAGTCCTTTGAGGTCGTTGACGAGCGAGTCACTGATCGCTGGGTCGTTCCGTCCGGGCTGAAGTGATGCTCCGTCGAGCAACGACGTCATCAGGAAGGCGCGCCGCTGTGCTGTGGCAGTTGTGGCGGACGGGTCGATAGCCCTCACGATGTCGGACATCAGCGTGTAGAACTCGGCGTAGATCTCCGAGATGATCCGTTCGAAGCGCTGGTCGTGGAGCGCGAGGACGGCGATAGGTAGGTAGACGCTGCCATTGCGCACGAACCATCGGTTGCTGAGTGCGTCGACAATTGCCGAGAGTCGATCATGCGGATCCGACTCCTTCACGGCGTTGATCGCAGCCAGGTCCTGGACGAATTCCGAGCGCACAACGGCTTCGAGGAGATCATCACGGGTGGGGAAGTAGTACTGGAGGTTCCCAAGCTTCATTTCCGCGAGGCCGGCGATGCGACGCATCACGAACTGGTCGAGCCCGTCGCGAGCAAGAACGTCGGTAGCGATTGCGACGATCTGGTTCAGCTTGGGCGTCCTGGCCATCCGAGAAGACTACCCGCTCCCCGGACGAATAGGTCATTGACCTACATTAGGTCGTCGACCTAGACTGTGCCCCATGACGCAGAGCGAAGCCCAGCCCAACACCTTGCCGACGGCCTTGCCGTCCTACGACAGCGTCGACCTGGGCAGTGCACTCGTCCATTTCTACCGGTACCTCGCCAACCAGCTCGTCTCGACGGACTCGAACGGATCGATCGAATCATGACCCCGCCGATCCCACTCGACCAGCGTCGCTTCAAGGCGCTCGGCGGCCAGCCGGCGTTCGACCCCGATGACATCGCCGACTTCGTCGACCAACGCCGCATCGGCGTACTTGCGTACGTCCGCGCCAACGGACGTCCCAATCAGGCACCGATCTGGTACACCCACCGCGATGGCGCCTTCTACATGAGCACCACCACCACCGGGCCCAAACGTCGCGCCCTCGAACGGAATCCCCATATCAGCCTCACCATCCAAGACGAGCGGCCGCCCTACCGAGCCGTCATCGTCGACGGCACAGCATCCCTTCGCCCTCTCGACGACGCCGACGACCCGACCGAGGACATGGCCACCCGCTACCTCGGCCGACTCGGCGCCGCTGCCTACGACCGGATGACCCACGAGTTGTACGAAGCAAGCGGACTGACCCTGATCACCCTCGTACCGGACGAACTCAAGGGCTTCGACAACAGCAACGCACTTTCCAGAGGCGAGCTGGCGTTCACCCGGCTGCGAGAACATCTCCCCATCCCACGACGCCTGCTGTAGCCGGGCGGAGCTCTTTCGCGAAGTCAGGTGATCTGAGAGCCGATTTTCAGTCACGCCGATCGGATGTAGACAGCGTCTACCAGTGATGACCGACCCACTACCGACGATGATGCCCGTCCGGCGAAGGTGGTACGCGGCGTGTCTCGTACGCCCACATGGCGAGTTCGACCCGGTTACGGACACCGATCTTGGTCATCAGGCTCGCCAGGTGGAACTTCACCGTGCTGGTGCTGATGTGGTGTTCGGCGGCGATCTCTCCATTGGTCCGGCCGCGGGCCGCGGTGATGCTTTTCCTGTTCGCCTACGTCGACATCCTCGGCTTCTTCCGGTCCGACATCATCGAAGGTGCGTTGGCGGGCGAAGTGGCCGGACAAGGCATCACGATCAACCAGGCATTCCTCGCCGGCGCTACCGGCTACATCGTCTTCCCGAGCCTCATGGTCGTGGCATCGCTGCCCCTGCCGGCGAAGCTCAACCGGCGTCTGGTCATCGGTGTCAGCGTCTTCTACGCCGTCTCGATTACAGCGCTGTGCATCGGCGAGAGCTGGATCTACTACCTCCTGGGCAGCTTCTTCGAGGTCGTCCTGCTGCTGATCGCCACCCGCACATGCCTCACCTCACCGTGATCCGCACCAGGCCGATGACGGCAGGCGGCCGCGTGTCGTGGCCGAGTTGACCCGATCCGTTGGCTCCCCAGCACTTCACGCCGTGGTCGGCCATCAATGCGCACGAGAACCCGGCTGCGGCAGTGACGTCGACCGCGCTGGTGATGCCGATCACCGGGGCCGGCACGTAGCTGCCAACGAAGGTGCCGTTGCCGAGCGCTCCCATGCTGTTGTCGCCCCAGCAACTCACGCCGCCGGCCAGCGTCACGGCACAGGTATGGATGTCGCCGGCGGCCACGCGGCTGGCAGCCGTGCCGGGTGCGACACCAGTGGGGACGTAGGTGGCGATGTTTGAACCGATGCCGAGCTGGCCCTCGTCGTTGCGACCCCAGCACTTGAGCGCGCCCCCGACGAGGGCAGTGCAGGTGTGCCACTGGCCGGTGGCCAGGTGCGCAGTGTTCGTGATGCCCGGCACGTTCACGGGGACGCTGCTGAAGGCGGTGCTGTGCGTGCCGTCGCCGTACTGGCCACCCTGATTGCTGCCCCAGCACTTGACCGCGCCGGCCGACACCACTGCACACATCGAATCCCCGCCGACGGAAACCTGGGTCGCGTCGGTGATGCCGATGACGTCGGTCGGGACGAGGTTGTCGTCGCCCCAGCACTTGACGGTGCCGGACACGACCACGCAGGTTCGGTAGATCCCCGCGGCGATCGACGTCGCTCCGACGATTCCCGTCACCTCGACAGGGTCTGAGGATGCCGTGGTCGTACCGTTGCCGAGCTGACCATGCGAGTTGGCACCCCAACAGTCGACTGCGCCAGCGGTCACGATCGCGCAGTTGTGAAACCAGCCTGCCGCGACCGCCGTCGCCCCACTGACCCCGGCGATGCCGACAGGGTCGTAGTGACCGAACGTCGAGAACCCGAGCCCCCAGCAGCGAACGCTTCCCGTTGCCAGCGCGGCGCACGCGTGGCTCAAGGCCGCTGACACCCCGACGGCGTCGGTCACGCCGGACACATCGACGGGCACGCTGCTGTTCGGCGGAGGGGTCGGCGGCGGAAGGCTGCCCGGGAGGTAGCCCCACACGAAGGTATTGGGGAGGGGCAGGATCCCGAGGTTCCAGCCCAGGATGGTTCCCGCGTCGGTGTCGGGGAAGATGGTCACCTCGTAGGACAACCCGCCGGTCGACGTCAGGTGCACACACTTCCCGGGACCTGGCACCTGAAGCTGTTGCGGGTTGCCGCTGCCGGACTTGCTGAACAGGGTCCGCGTCTCCCCCGCGACCGGGCTGGCGACCGTGACGTCGTACACCCCGAGCCCCGGGAGTCCGTCGGGCGGGGTGCCCTTGTAGTACCAGGAGATCTCGCCCTTGAGCGTGGACCCGGAAGGGGCCGTCAGGAACTTCACCTCGATGCGGTCGAGCGGAATGCCGACGGGGGCACACGCCTCCGAGAACCCCGTCGCCGACGGTGCCGTCACGACACACGACGTCATACCCATTGCCAGCGCTGCCAGCGCCACGAGCACGACAGATCTCTGTTGACCGACTCCCACCATGGCCATCAACCCTCCCGCCGAAACGAACGCTCAGCTCGCGCGTCACGCTAGAGATGTCGCCGGCCCGTACCTAGAGTCCAAAGTCCGCGATCGCGGTCCGTCAGTTCATGTGATGCGCCGTGTCGTTGGCGTGTCTTACCGCTTGTAGTACGACTTCGGGATGGCAGTGCTGCACTTTCGAACCAACGAACGCTCCGAGCGAGCGCTCGCCGAGCTCATGGCCGATGGGTCGACGAGATCCGACGCCATACGCCAAGCGCTTGTTGATGCTGTTCGCCTTCGACGAGAGCGGATGCGGGCGGAGTCGCTTGAGGTCCTGAACGACCAGAATGACCGCGCCGAGAGCCGCCGCGTTCGCGCGGAAATGGACTCGCTACGTGCGTGGTGACATCCACCGCTTGCGAGCCCCCAAGTCAACGCTCGCCACGAGCAAAAGGGCGCCCGCTACGCCGTGCTCCTTCAATCCGACGACTTGATGCTGTCGACGGTGCTCGTTGCCCCCACCTCACGGTCGTCTCCGCCGAGGATCTTTCGTCCCACGATCACGATCGACGGTGACGACACCCAGGTCCTCATCGAGCAGACATCCGAAATAGCCCACGAACGCCTCGGCGAATTCGTCGGACGACTCCCACACGACGAACTCGAAGCGATTGACGACGCCCTCCGCCTCGTCCTCGAGCTGGGCTGACGATCGCACAAGAATTTCGGCGTGATCGCACATCGTCAGCCACGGTTCTGGCAAATCGTCAGCCACGGTTCTGGCTAATCGTCACGCTCCTCCCGGCAGGCAGGCCGGCGCGAGCACTGCCGTACACCGATTGGTACGCATCGTGAGATGGTGCTGATCCGCCATGAGTAGTCGCGTTTCGCCGGTCTGATCAGCGCGACTTCAACCTCATTGAGCGGTTCTCCGAGGACGTCGACCTCCTCGTCCCAGTGCCCTTCGACCCGCCCGATGGCTACGGACAGAACAAGCGGAACCACGTCTTGAAAGCGTGCCATCCCCGGCCACCCTCACCTGATCGGTATCGAGCCGATGGTGCGAGTCGAAGTCACCGTCATGGGTGGCCGCACCCCGAGTAGTCGCCGGCCGGTCGCCTCGATGGTCGCGGATCACGCTCGGACCATCGACGGATTCCCCGACTACGAGGACCTTGCAACTGTCGAGATCGAAACGCTCGGGGCCGAACGAACCCCTTCACCCCTCGGCCGACGGCCGGGTTCGCGGCGAGTCTGGCCTTCACCGACACCCACCTTGCCGAGCTCGTCACGGCGAGCTTTCAGCTGACGATGAACTGGGTATGGAGCCTGATGAAGCCATCATCGGACGAGTGCATCGCTACGGTCCACGAGCACGGCGCGTTGCTCTGAGACCTTTCCTCGCATCGGCCATCCACCCACCTGCGCTCGCACGCAACCGTGCGAGACCCTCCTCCAGGTCGCACAGGCTGTACTTCTGAAAGGAAGTTGGGACGAGGCAACCCGCGTAAGCTCGAATCGTGGACGTCCAGATCGACGAGCTGATCGAGGACATCACCGTCGACGCGTACGGCGCGTACGAGCAGCTCAGCTCGTTCGTCCAAGCGTTCGAAGACACCGCCCGCTTCCCGTTTGATTGCCGGGTGATCGGAGTCGAGGCCGAGGTCATCGAGGTGGTGTTCGAGGGCGACGACCGGCGAGGGCTGATCGCTGTGTGCCGCCGGGCTGGTGAGCGCCACACCGTGTCACTCCTCGACGTCTACCCGGCCGGGCCGCTTTCCGTGGAGACCAGCAACCTGATCGAGGCGTATCGCAGGTGGTCCGGCGCCGAACCGATCGCGCTCACCTCGCCTGCCCTCGGTCGCTGGGTCTACCAGCCGTCAGGTCTGGTCGACCTCGACTTCGACGTCGGCCCACCTCTCGAACTGATACCGACGGGCGACTGGGACCCCGGGCGAGAGGATTGGCGAGAGGAGGGCGCACCCATCCCGGCACTCTGGCGACAAGTGATCGCCGCCGGCGTTCGGCCGAGCTTCGAGATGGAGCAGGTGCTGCCGGGCATCGATCCCGATGACTGGGATACCGACCCGATCGTGGAGGCCGCCGACCTGCACCGTGTCGGGCGTGACCGTGACTCCATCGCCATCCTCGATGAGCTTCTTGCACTTGATCGTCGATGTGTCGACGCCTGGGCCCACCTCGGGCTCATCGCCTTCGACACCAGCGGCCCCGGCGCCGCCCTCGAGTTCTATCGCTCCGGAGTCGGAATCGCAGAGCTCGCCCTGCCCGACGGGTTCGATGGGGTTCTACCCCGAGGCCTGATCGACAATCGCCCGTTTCTTCGATGCCTCCACGGACTCGCGCTGTGCGCGTGGCGCCAACGCCGGTGGGACGACGCCGAATCGATCTTTACCGGGCTCGTCTGGCTCGACCCGACCGGCTCGATGAACGCGCTCGCATGTCTCGAATCGGTACGCGCCCACCATCGATGGCAGCGGACCTGACGCCGCCAATATGTCGTTGGTGTGTCGACAGATCGAGCCCAGTCCGAAAGGCGCACCCGGAGATGTCCAGCACCGAGACCCGATATCACCGGTTGCAAGTGCCCGGAAATGTCCAATCTTTCTGCCCGGGGATGCCCATTCTGGGCTGGCGGCGGTCGCCACTGGGGCCTTCCGGTCCGTCACGAGGATCTTGGAAGCCTGACGTGAGCGCGTCTGTTGAGTTCGCACGTCGTCCGGCGATTCTTCCACCAGAACGATTGGCTTGGTGGCCCGCTGCTTCACGGCGCTCGCCGCAATTGAAGAAGCGTTGCGTTCCACCCCCTCCAAACAACGGTTAGAGTACAGGCGTTACTTAGCTACGGAAGGGGTAACGGTTGTGGCAACGCTGATCCGGCACCGCTGGACCTCCACGTTCGACGGAATGAGCCGCAGCGACCGTCGGGGCTGCGATTACGACGCTTACCTCCCCGATCAGCTCGCCGGTTGGGATCTCAAACTTCCCGCTGACCTCGTCGCCGACCTCAGCGATGCCGAAGCCGCCATCAGGCGGCTGAACACGTCCGCAACATCGCATGTCAGCTTGGAAGGGCTGGCACGGTTCCTGCTGCGCGCCGAGTCGGTCGCCTCCTCGAAGATCGAGGGCTTGGAGGCCGGGCCGCGCCGACTGCTCGATGCCGAGGTCGTGCTCGCCCAAGGCGGCAACGCCGCCGATCAGATCGCCGTCGAGGTCCTCGCCAACGTCGCTGCGATGGAGGCCGCGGTCGAGCTGGGCTCGTCGACGGGCACAATTACACTCGACGACCTCCTCGACATCCACCGGATCTTGATGGAACGATCCTCGATACCGCAGATCGGCGGAGTCGTCCGCACAGTGCAGAACTGGATCGGCGGCAGCAGCTACAACCCCTGCTCGGCAGCCTTCGTCCCACCCCCACCGGAGCCCCTCGACACCTTGCTGCACGACCTCCTCGAGTACGTCAACGGCGACGACCATCCCACACTCGTGCAAGCGGCGATCGCCCATGCGCAGTTCGAGACGATCCACCCCTTCGCCGACGGCAACGGACGCACCGGCCGGGCGCTCATCCACGTCATCCTGCGCCGGCGTGGCCTCGCCCCGCGCTTCGTCCCACCGATCAGCCTCGTGCTCGCCACCTGGGCCAGTGACTACATCGCCGGCCTCACCGCGTACCGACACCTCGGTGCACACGACAGTCCAGAGCGCTCCACCGGCGCCGTCACCTGGCTGCGCACATTCACGACCGCAGCGCATCGATCGTGCAACGACGCCGAGGCATACGCGACCAGGATCAAAGCCCTCGACGCACGATGGCGCGCACAACTCGAACGGGTCCGCGCCAACTCGGCAGTCGAGCTCCTCCTCGACATCCTGCCCGGAGTCCCAGTCATCACCGTCGATAGCGCAGCGCGGCTGATCGGGCGGTCAGAGATGCGCACCGGTGAAGCCATCAACCGCCTCGAAGCCGCTGGCATCCTGCGCCAGCGCAACGTCGGACGCCAGCGCTACCGAGTCTTCGAAGCAGTCGACGTCATCGAACTCTTCACTGGCCTCGAGCGAGCCCTGGCAAGCCCCACCGGTGACACCGCCACGGCCGCACCGACCCGTCGGGTTCCGCGTCGGGACAAGCCCACCGGAGACGAGACCTGAGCGTGGCGCGACCGCGGCGTACGAACGACGGCGAACGCCCGCAGGCGGATCTGTTCTCGATCGACCCGCATCTCCGCGGGTCGAGACGCAAGAAAGCCCTGGCGGATCTTGCGATCTAGCAGGGCGTTCGTAGTGGCGGGGGCAGGATCTGAACCTGCGACCTTCGTTTTATGAGTCGGACTCGCGACGTGCGTCGCGGTAGTGTCTGATGTGCGATCGTCAACGTTTACGGGGGTTCTGACCCACCGGCAGGCGGCGAGGTGCGTCCTCGTTGGATCCCGTTGGTTCGAGTTGTGCTGACAATCTGCTGTCACCTCGCCTTGGTGCGGCCGGCCGCGGCTGATTAGGTCTCCGCGTCCGGCGGAGGTGGTGCGAAGCCGGTAACCCACCTCGGCTCACCGTCGGGGAACATGACTTTGTCCCAACCCAAGTCAGGTCCCACCGAGAGCAGCCCGGCGAATGTCGTGAGCACGTCCCCCAAAAGATGCTCGTGGGAGCAGTGCGAGTGGTGGTTCACGTAGAGGGTGCCACCATCCTGCTCATCAACCGCGAGAAGAGCGCACGCGGCTTCGTCCAACAGCGGACCACTCGGTAGCTCATCCCAGAGGCGTACCCGTCCAGGAAACGCCTCGAGCGCAGCCGGAACGTGTAGAGGTGCCACCTCACCATCGTGGGCGAACTCGAAGATCGCAGGTATCGGCGTGCCGTTGTCGGCGACGGCCCAACCGAACTGATTGTCGTCCCAGGACACTGGGAGCACCCACTGCTCGTAGTTTCCCGCGAGGCCCGCCTCGACCTCAGCAAGTAGGCCCTCCGCGGGCTCTGACGGTTGCACCACTATCCACGCGACCTCTCCGGTGTCGAGGAGCAGTTCCTTGCCAATCCGGAGAGATGAGTTGGCGGCAAGGCTCGACGCGAACTCCGGAGGCCCCACGACGATGTGAAGGTGCGCCGCGAGCTCCCCTGCGAGCAGCGGTATCAGGTGCACGTCGGACTTCAACTCTCGTTTCCGTAGGTGCTCGCGATGGAACGACAGCGTTAGAAGCACACGACCTGCCAGACCAGGATCGACGTTCCACACGGTCCAGGCTGCACGATCGAACGGGAAGAGGCCGTCACGCAGTTGCTGGTTCGGCCCGATCCGACACTCACCACTTTCGTGAAGGCTCGCCTTCAGATCCGCAACGACCGACCGGGGGGCGATGTATACGTCACCCTTGTGCGGACTCGCGAACAGCCTCCAGCTCGAAGAGGCTCGACCCTCCTCACCCATCACGGCGAAGCGAACCGTGAGGTCGGCCTTCTTTCCCTTTAAGCAGTTTTGCCGGTGCAATCGGTTGGCGCACGCAGATCGCTCGACCCTCACCCGCGTGCCGCACCTTCCCGTCCCGAGTCGCGCTGGTGAGACTGCGTTGCGGACCCGCGATCGCGTCTTCGCAAAGGCATTTTCGAGCGTGATCCGGGACACCATCGACCTGGTGATCGTTGGAACGCTGGCGTGAGACGGGTCACTCGATCGCAACTAGCAGCAAGGCGCAGGGCGCTATCTGGCTGTCACGCTCGGCAATTTGCTAGTCAGTCGCAGCCTGGAGGCCGCAGATCGTCGGTCGTAAGGCTCAGAGCCAATAGCCGCGTCGCACCCGCCGATTTTGTTCGATCTCTTCTTTCTGTCGCTCCTGGTAGCGAGCGCAACTGTTCAACCCTTGGCGAAGGCGCAGGCCTGGTCGAGCAGCGAGTCCTCGACGTGGGCGCCGGCTGTGAGAACGAGCCGGTGGTTGGGGTCGATCCGAATCTCTCTACCGCCGCCGACCTGGATCGTGACGGCTCCGTCGATCTCGAGGGTGAAGGTCGCCGCGACGCGTCCTTGGCAGTCGAGGACTTGGGAAGTGGTGAGGTAGGAGCTGAGTTCCATCTGGTCATCTTTCTGTTCAAGAGGAGCGGTCGCAGAGCACGCCGTCGAGGACAACGACTTCGCCTCGCAGCACGGTGTGGCGAACCCGAGCGGTGAGGCGGCGCCCTTCCCACGGGGTGTTGTCGGAGCGGCTCGCCAATCGATGCCCGCGCACCACCCACGAGGTATCGGGATCGATGACCGTCAGGTTGGCTGGGGAACCGACGTCGAGGGGGTGTCCATGGTCGACGATGCCGGCGATCCTGGCCGGGCCCCACGACAGCAGTTCCGCAGCGCGTTGCACGCTCAGGTGCCCAGGAGCGACCAGCTCAGAGAACACGACAGCGGCGGCTGTCTCGACCCCGAGCATGCCCGGTGGCGCCTGATCAAACGGCAGGTCTTTCAGGCGTCGGTGGTGAGGGGCGTGGTCGGTGGCGATCGCGTCAATGGTTCCGTCCCGAACGGCGATCCGCAACGCCTCGAGGTCGGAGGGTTCGCGCAGCGGTGGGTTCATCTTTCCGGACGTTCCCAGCGACCCGACGTCGGTGTCGGTGAGCAGCAGGTGTTGGGGCGTGACCTCAGCCGTGACCCGCACCCCCGATGCGCGGGCTTCTCGGATCAGGTCGGCCGAACCGGCGGTCGAGACGTGCAGCACGTGATATCGGCCACCGGAGATCCGGGCAAGTTCCAGGTCGCGGGCAACAATCAGATCTTCTGCTTCGCGTGGCCGACCGACCCGACCCAGGCGGCGTGACACAACCCCGTCGTGCATGACCCCGTCGGCGACACGTTTCGGGTCTTCGGCGTGTTGGGAGATCACCGAGCCGGGAAGTCGAGTGGTCGCCCGCAGCGCAGCCGCCATGAGCTCGGGATCGGCGACCGCTGATCCATCGTCGGTGAAGACCCGCACCCCGGCCGCGTGCAATGCGGCGAGGTCGCAGAGTTGTTCGCCAAGTCGGCCGACGGTGACCGTCGCGGACAGGTGGAGGTCACAGGGCAGACCCCGGGTTCGGCTGCGGAGTTGCTCGACCATCTCGACCGAATCGATCGCCGGTGTGGTGTTCGGCATCATCAAGCAGGCCGTCACCCCGCCGAGCGCCGCCGCCCGGGCGCCTGACTCGAGGTTCTCGGATTCCTCGCCTCCGGGTGTGCGGAAGTGGACTTGGATGTCGACCAGACCAGGCAGCACGAAACACCCGGTGGCGTCCAGAACCCGAACCACGTCCCCAGCGTCTCCGACCTGGCGGATCCTTCCGTCGGCAATAACGAGGTCGGTGCGCCGGAGTCCCGATTGATCGACGAGGGTGCCCCCGCGAATGGCCAGCGGCAAGGCGGTCACGGGTGAATGGTCCAGAGCGCTGCGGGGGGTTTGGTCTCGCAGCTGATGCGTCGAGGAACGGTGGCGGTGAACGCGACGGTGAATGCGGCGCAGGCGACGAGCGCGATGGTGGCGCCGGGTGGGGTGCCGAGGTGGTAGCTGACGATCAGCCCGATGACAGAGACGGCGATTCCGTCGGCGATGGCGACCGTGGTCATGGTGGCGACGCGTTCGGTGACGAGGCGCGCAGTGGCAGGGGGTATGACGAGAAGTGCGATTGACATGAGCACGCCGACGGTGGAGAGGCTGACGACGACGGCTGCGGTGAGGGTGACCATGAGGAGGAGCCGCAGGCCGCCAACGTTGATGCCGACCGACGTGGCGTGTCGATGGTCGAAGGTCGCCATCTTTAGGTCGAGGCGTGTCACCCACAGCGCTGCGAGCACGGTGGCACCGAGGGCCATGTTGACGACGAGTTCGGTGCCGGTGACGGTGGTGATCTGGCCGAACAGGAAGTGCGAGAGTTCAACACCGGTGCCGTTGCGGCTGAGAATGATCAGCCCAATGGCGAAGAGCCCGGTTTCGACGGTGCCGACGATGGCGTCGCCACCGAGGCGTTCGTGGCGTTCGAGCACTGCCATGAGGAGCCCCATGACCGTGCCGGCGATGAGCCCGCCGACGAGGAGCGGGATGCCGACGAGGTAGGCGACGCCGACGCCGCCGATGGTGGCGTGGCTGAGCGCGTCGCCGAGGTACGCGAGGCGGCGCAGTACCAGCCACACACCAACGGCCGGGGCGGTGACCCCGACGATCAGTGCGGTCGCCAGAGCGAACTGCATGAATTCGGAGCGGAAGGGGTCGATCAACCAGTTCACGACACACTCGGCTCGAGTTCGGCGGCGCTGAACAGGCGGTCGAGAAGGTGCTCGTCGAGGATTGCGTTGGGTGGGCCGTCAGCGAGCAGCGTGCGGTTGATCGGCAGGCAGCGATCGAATCGGCGGCGAACGAGTGACAGGTCGTGGGTGGCGACGAGAACACTTGCCCCGGACCGACCGAGTTCGCCAAACAGACCGACGAGTTCCTCGACGGTGGGCTGATCGACGCCGGAGAGTGCTTCGTCGAGCAGGAAGATGTCGGCCTCCTGAGCCAGGGCCCGCGCCAGGAACGCCCGTTGGAGTTGGCCGCCCGACAGGGTGCGGATCGGTCGAGCGCTGAGATCGGCGAGTCCGACGACACCGAGCGCGTTGTCGACGACTGCCCGGTCCGCGCCGCTCGGGCGCCGGCCGACCCGAAGGAATCTGCGTCTGCCGCTGGCAACGAGTTCGTTGACGGTGATGGGAAAGTTCGGGTCGATGTCGGATCGTTGCGGGATGATGGCCAGGTTGGCCCGATCACGGCGATGGTGGCAGTGCCGCCCCTCGAGCATGACCGATCCGTGGTGCGCAATGTGCCCCGAGATCGCGTTGAGGAGGCTTGATTTTCCGGCGCCATTCGGGCCGATCACCGCCACCACTTCACCGGGATCGACGGTAAAGGTCACCTGCCCGACAGCAGCGCGATCTCCGTAGGTGACGGCGAGGTCGACGACGTCGAGGCGGACACCGTCGCGTGGTTCGAGGTGGCTCACGTGCAGCGAAGTGCAGTTCGGAGCGATGCCAGGTTTTGTTCCTGAATCGAGATGTACGTCGTGCCATCCTTGAGTTGCTCGGCGGTGAGCGATTCGATCGGGTCGAGGGTGTCGGTCTCGGCGCCAACTTCACGGGCGATGGTCTCGGACAACTTGGGGGGAAGGTTGTTCTCGAAGAAGATCGTGGTGACCTTGTCGGCCTTCGCCTTGGCCGCTACTGCTTCGAGCGTTTGCGGGTCGGGTTCCGCGTCGGGCGACAGGCCGGCGATCGGGACCTGGACGAGATCGAAGTCGTCTGAGAGGTAGGCGAAGGCGCGATGGCTGGTGACGATCGTGCGGGACTCGCAAACATTCAGTCCGGTGATGAAGCTGTCATTCAGCGATGTCAGCTTGGCGTCATATGAAGCGGCGTCAGCAGAGAGGGCGGCCGAGTCGGCTGGGAACAGCTTCTGGAGCGACGTGGTGACGGTGTCGGTCATGGCGATCATGTTCTTGGGTGACACCCAGATGTGGGGGTCTTTGCCCGAGGCAAGCTCTTCGCCGTCGGTGTCGCCGGTGGTGCCGGCGAGTTTGTCGGTGAGGTCAAGCAGGTCAACCGAGTCGAGGAGATCGACCTTGATGACCGAGTCGTCCAGCTTCTTCACTGCCGCTTCGATCTGCGGCTGGAAACCCTGGCCGAGGTAGAACACCGCCTTCGCCGTCGAGAGGTCGGTGACCTGCTGGGGCGTGAGTTCGGTGTCGTGAGGGCTCTGTCCCGGGGGCGTCAGGTTGACGACCTTCACGGTCTTGCCAGCCACGGATTCAACGATCTCTTGGACCGGATAGAACCCGACCGCTACCAGCGGCGGGCTCTGTGACGTGCCCGCCGAGGAGTCCTTCGCGTCGCTACAGGCGGCGAGCGAGGCCACGGGAAGCATGACGGTAAGGGCGAGAACGTTGAGTTGGCGGCGCATTCGATCAGTCTGGCACACTTGCAAGAGTGGTTCCCATTCCTAGTTCAGGACCGGGGGCTCACCCACTGGGAGGTTCGATGATCGATCGACGGTTCGGCGGCGGCAGCTCCAATCTGGAGCAGGTCACTGCGATCAAGGGGTGGGTGCGGGCCCGTTCCGATGTGGGTGACGGGGTGACGGTGATGGTGAGCGAACTGGCGTGTACCGAACCCGGATGCCCTCCTACCGAGACGGTCATCGCAGTCCTTCGAGACGACGGCACGACGACGAAGGCCACCCTGCACTGCACCGTCTCGGACGTGAAACCCGCCGATATCGCCGAGCTCAGCTTCGAATGACCGCTTGGTGCTCGTGTGCTCCGCCGTGGAGGTAACGGGCCGCTGAGGGGCCGAATAGATGCGGGACCAGCGGTGCCGGCGGGGCGGCGGGGCAGCCCTGTGCGATCCAGCCGGTCAGTACCGAGGTGCTCGGGGCGTCGAGGACGCGACCGAACCAGAGGGTTTCGCGTTCGAGCCGGCCGTGCGCGCCCGCGACCCGCCGCTTCACCTGCACCATGTTGGACTCCGAGCATTGGCCCATGCACCCGGTGATTCGAGCCTCACCGTGGCCCCACAACCCCACTGCTGCTTCGAGTTCGGCGAACTGTGCGTCGTGGTCGACGTCGGGATGTTTTCGGACGGTGCCGCAACAGCAATCTCGACAGACCAACACCACGAGGTGATCGTCGCCGCGCCCGGGCTCGCGTCGCGGGTGCACGCGACGCACTGCGACCGGAACCGGAACCGGAACGGCGTCGGTCACCGGGCGCTGCTGATCATCCACAGACTGCCGTCCGCAGCGCCGACAGCGATGGATGAGCCGTTGGGTGACCACGCCAACGTCGAGATCTCCGAGCCAACATCGAACACCTCGTCAGGCTTGGCGCGTTTCGATCCGGAGTACACCCGCACGAGGTGATCGGTGCAGCCGGTCACGATCAGGCGTCGATCGGGGCTCCATTGCAGCGCGGTGACTCTGCCATCGTGGCCGGAGAGCGAGTCAGGGCGGGTTCCGGCGGGGCCACGGCCCTTGAAGTTCCAGGTGGTGACACCTTCGGTGTCGGCGACCGACAACCGACTCCCGTCGGGAGTCCAGCCGAGCACCGTGACCTTACCCGGATATCCGGTCATCTCCAGGTCATCAGCAGACCACAGGCGGTAGACCCGCACCGTTCCTTCCTGAGTGCCCGCAGCCACCCATTTTCCGGTCGGTGCCACCGCAAGGCTCAACATCGAACCCTTCCAGTCGAACGAACGGACCTCCTCGCCGACCCCGGGTTCGAACCACCGGATGCCGCCATACACGGTGGCGCCGACTCGTAGCCCGTTGGGGCTCCACGCCACGGCGGTGACGGTGCTGCCGAGACCGAGGTGACGTTCACCGCCGCTTCCGTCCGCGTCAACCACGATCAGGTCGGTTCCGACCGCAGCCGCCAAGTGACGACCGGACGGATCCCACCGGAGTTGCTGACACCAGCCCGACCCCTCCACACGTCCGACCGGACCGGTGGTCGGCGACCAGAGTCGAACCACCCCATCCTGGCCACCGGACGCGACGACTCCGCCTGGTGACCAGTCGACCGACAACGTGCCCAAGGCATGTTCCGCGAGCTTGATCGACTCTGACGTCGTCTTGTCGACCACGAGCGTCTCACCCGACAACGACCCGGCGACCACCGCGTTGCCATGAGGTGACCACGCCAGCGCGGCGATCCGATCGGCGCAACCACTGATGCGTTGTGCCCGCAACGCCATCTCAGCGCGCCGCGACGAGACAGTCGGTGAACCGTTGGGTCAGCTCGGCGCGGTCCAGATTGCGGCCGATGAAGACCATGCGATTGGTGCGGTCCTCGTCGGGCTGCCAGGGCCGGTCCGGTTCACCGTCGAACAGCATGTGGACTCCTTGAAACACGAAGCGCCGATCCTCGCCTGCGATCGCGACGATGCCCTTCATCCGGAAGATGTCGACGCCCTTCTCGCCGAGTAGCCAACTGAGCCAGTCGTTGATCTTGACTGGGTCGACCTCACCGGCAATCTCGAGGCCGACCGAGGTCACCGACTGGTCGTGTTGGTGTTCGCTCTCCTCGAGGAACTTGGGGTCGAACTCGAGGACACGTGCCAGATCGAACGCCCCGACCCCGAGTATCCGGTCCAAGTCGATCTTGGCGAAGGAGGCAGGGATGATCTCGGCCATCGAATTGATCGACCGGATCCGCCGCTCGACCTCGGCAAGTTCGTCGGCGGTGACGAGGTCGGTCTTGTTCAGGATCACCCGGTCGGCGAACGCCAACTGTTCAAGCGCCTCGTTCTCGACACCCTCAGGCTTCACCTCGTCGAGGTGCTGGAGGATGTGGCGGGCATCGACCATCGTGACGATCGCGTCGAGCGCCAGTTGCGATCGCATCTCGTCGTCAACAAAGAACGTCTGCGCCACCGGCGCCGGGTCCGCCAACCCCGTCGTTTCGATCACGATGCGGTCGAAACGGTCACGGCGGGCCATCAGATTGCCGAGAATACGGATGAGGTCCCCGCGGACGGTGCAACAGATGCACCCGTTGTTCATCTCGAAGATCTCCTCCTCGGCGTCGATCACCAACGCGTCGTCGATCCCGATCTCTCCGAACTCGTTCTCGATCACTGCGATCCGTTGGCCGTGTTGCTCGGTCAGCAGATAGTTCAACAGCGTGGTCTTCCCGGATCCGAGAAACCCCGTCAACACAGTGACCGGGACCTTGACGACAGCTTCCGATGTGCTCATCTCTCTACTATAGGAATGATTCCTGTTCCTAACCAGAGCGATCAGCCACCAAGATCCCTGGGGGACATATTAGGAGTGATTCTCATTCCCTGATACGATGTTCCCATGCAACAACTTCCGGTCACCGTGCTCTCGGGGTTCCTCGGCGCTGGCAAGACCACCGTCCTCAACCATGTGTTGGCCAACCGCGAAGGCAAGCGGGTGGCCGTGATCGTCAACGACATGAGCCAGGTCAACATTGACGCAGACCTGATCCGTGGCGGCGGCGCCAGCCTGGATCGCACGACCGAACAGTTGGTCGAGATGACAAACGGGTGCATCTGCTGCACCCTGCGCGAGGACCTCCTCATCGAGGTCGCCCGCCTCGCCGCCGAGGACCGCTTCGACTATCTGCTGATCGAGTCCACGGGAATCTCCGAGCCGATGCCCGTCGCTTCGACGTTCGCATTCATCGATGAGGACGGCTCCTCGCTCGGCGATCGGGCACTGCTCGACACAATGGTCACCGTTGTCGACGCCGAGCGTTTCAGCGACGACGTCGCGTCGTTCGGTGATCTGGCCGCGCTCGGAGTCGGCGCCGACGATGACGACGAGCGGACGATCGCCGATCTGTTGATCGACCAGGTCGAGTTCGCCGACGTACTCCTCATCAACAAGTGCGATCTTGTCGACCAGGCGAAACTGGGCGTACTCGAAGCCCTCCTCGGCCGCCTCAACCCCGGCGCCTCCATCGTGCGAGTCGAACGCGGCAACGTGGCACTCGACACGATCCTCAGTACTGGACGCTTCGACTTCGAGCAGGCGGCGGAGAACCCCGGTTGGGTGCGTGCTCTGAATGGAGAGATGCCGTCCGAGACCGACGAGTACGGCATTGCGAGCTTCGTGTACCTGGCTCGTCGGCCGTTCCATCCCAAGCGCCTCGCACGAGCCCTGCGCGATCCCTTCGATGGCGTGCTGCGCTCCAAGGGTTTCATCTGGATCGCGAGCCGCCCCGACGTGATGGGTCTGTGGAGCCAAGCGGGCGGGTCACTGACGCTCGAACCATTGTCGCGATGGCTGGCCGACACCCCCGTCGACGACTGGCAACTGGACCCCGAGGAGACAGAATCCGTTAACACACTCTGGGATTCTGCCGTCGGAGACCGTCGTCAAGAACTCGTGTTCATCGGCGTCGGCCTGGCCGAGACGACGATCCGGCACCGACTTGATGATGCCCTGCTGAACGATCGAGAGATGGCAGCCGGTCCGCGCCGCTGGCAACGCTTCCGCGACCCACTCCCCCGCTGGGATCTCGGCGATCTCGACGCCGTCGACGGCGTCGACGGCGTCGAAACTCACTAACCCGTCACGGACACGACCCGAGGAGAACCCAATGTCCAAGGTATGCATGGTGACCGGAGCCCGACCGGGCTTCGGGAACAACGTCAGCCACAGCCAGCGAAAAACACGCCGGATGTGGAAAGTCAACATCCAACGCAAGCGATTCTGGGTGCAGTCAGAAAGCCGCTGGGTAACTCTCACCGTCTCGGCACGTGGAATCAAGACCGTGCAGAAGAATGGCATCGACTCGGTACTCGCCGACCTTCGCCGTAGCGGGGTAAGGGTCTGATGGCTAAATCATCGAACCGGCCGATCATCAAGCTCCGCTCTACCGCTGGAACTGGTTTCACCTACGTCACCCGCAAGAACAAGGTGAATACCCGGGAGCGAATGGAACTGATGAAGTACGACCCCAAGGTTCGACGGCATGTGTTGTTCCGGGAGGAGCGCTGAGAAGCTCAGTTCCAGTCACGATTGTCGCTGGCGGCTTCGGCGCCGACACCACGGCGCTCACCCGCCGCTTGATCAACGCGCCCAACACCGGTCGGACGGCAGTCGTCCACTCGGGGGTCGACCCGGGAGACCTCGGGGCCTGGATCCAGATCCATACCGAGGAAGGGGTTGCGTTCACCGCCGACGATGACTGTCCGTGCTGCGCCCTTCGGCTCGACCTCATGACGATCATCGAGGACCTCTGCCGGCGTCGCACGCTTCCTGACCACGTGATCATCACGACCACCGGCGATGCCGATGTGGCGACGATCGTCGCGACACTCCTCGCTAACGAGCTGCCGGGCAACACGGTCCACCTCGACGGCATCGTTGTTGTCGCTGACCCCGCCGTTTCCGAAGCCGGTCAAGGGTGGTCGCCCGGTGATGAACCGACGACGCAGCGTGTTGCCATTGCCGATCGTGTGGTGTGCGATATCGCCGCCTTGTCCGACCTTGGCCTCCAACGCCTCGTGACCATCGGGGCCTTCGACCCGCACACGACCGCCCGGCGCCTCGAAGGGCTCCATCCCTCGCAATACACCGTGCCGAACGCCGCAGCATCGAGTGGTTGGTCGACGGCTCTCGTCGCCGTGGCCGGGAACCTCGATCCTCATCGTCTCGAAGACTGGATTGCCGAGGTTCAGTATCAACTCGGGGCGGATCTGCTCCGCCTCGAAGCAGTTCTTGCGATCGACGACGAGCCGAACCGATGGGTCGGCCACGGATGCCGGACCGCACTTCGCTTCTCCGATGGCTCGCCATGGGGTGATACGCCGCGACGATCAGTGATCCGGCTCGTCGGCAGCGGGCTCGATACCGATTCGTTGGCCGATCGGCTCCAGTGGTGCCTCCTCGGGTGACGGCAGCCGCTGAGGGGACATGCAACGTGGCGAAGCTGCAGTTGGATGAGGCCATCTCGCGTCTGTCCTGGTCAGGCGATGGGAGTCGTCTTTACATCGGAAGCCGGGGCCATCAACACATGATCGCCGATCTCGACGGAATCCGGTTTCTGCCATCGTTCGAACGAGGGGTCAGTGCAGCGGCATGGAACAGCGACAGCTCCGCGCTCGCCGTGGGCTCGCCTGACGGTCACTTGCTCGTCGACACCGATGCCGGCCGCTGGCACGTCGATGAGGGCGGTTGGATACACGACCTCTGCTGGAGTGGAGACCTCCTGGCGGTGGCAAGCGGCGAAAGCGTTGCGGTCCATGAACGAGACGGAGGGCTCGTGCGTCGCTATCCCCTTCAGCCAGGTCCGGTCATGGCGGTGACGTGGATCAGCGGAACGGTTGGAGACCTGGTGATCGGCACGGTCGGGGGCCTCCGTATTTTCGACCCTCGTGACGCGTCGCTCCGAGATCCAGTGTCTGTGTCGGCATCTCCGGGAGCAGTGCTCGCTCTGCGTGTATCGCCGGATGGTCGGGCGCTTGCGTGCGGTGACTTGATCGGCGATGCGCGTGTTCTGTTCTTGGAGTCGGACCATGAATGCGACCTCGGCGGGTTCCCGACTGGGGTCAGACTGCTGTCGTGGACAGCGCCTGCCACTCACCTGGCTGTGGCCGGCGGACTTGACCTCACGGTGTGGGAGGTGGGTGCCAACGACGTAGCGCCGACCCCAGTTGTGCTCAGCGGACACACTGCCGACATCACCGCGCTCTCAACAGCCACCCACGACGACATGATTGCGACCGGCGACGCGGATGGGACCGTCGTGGTCTGGACACGCACAGACATCTGGCGTCCGTCGAGCCCGCTCGTGTGTCGGGCCACCGTGGCGGACATCGCCTGGCGTCCCGACGGCCAAGTCGTCGCCGTGGGCGACGATGAAGGAAACGTGTACTTCTCCCACCCGTAAGAACTCGTTCACGCCTCCGCTGGTGGCGACACCGCCGAGGCCAAGTTTGCGCCGGCGGCTGGCGGTCCAGCGCGGACCGTTACGAGATCGCAGGTGGGGGGTTGCGTCGGCTCCGTACATATGCGATTATGTCTATGTGAGTTCAACCACCGACCGCCACGAAGCAGCAGCGGAGTTGCTTCGTTCTCTGGCGAACCGTCACCGGGTAGCCATCGTCGAAGCGCTCGACCATGAACCGCACTGCGTGCACGAGCTCGTCGAGGCGCTCGGCATCGGCCAGCCGCTTGTTTCCCAACACCTGCGGGTGCTCCGAACGAGTGGGCTCCTGACGACCCAGCGTCGCGGCAAAGAGATTGTGTATTCCCTCACCGACCACCACGTCGCCCACATCGTGGGCGACGCCATCAAACATGCACAGGAGTGACATGAGCATTACCCACGAAGTCCACACCGATCACGACCACAAGCATCAAGAGGGGTGCGGCCATGTTGCAGTCCTACATGGTGACCACACGGACTACCTCCACGACGGACACGCGCACCACGATCACGACGGCCACTATGACGAGTGCGACCTGGCCGACGTCCACACCGCCGCCGAGGACCACGGCGATCACCAGCACGGCGACAACTGCGGACACGAGACGGTGGCCCACGGCGACCACGTCGACTTTCTCCACGACGGACACCGCCACGCCGCCCACGGCGACCACTACGACGAGCACTGATCGAGCCTCGCCCGACGCCACCCACCTAGGAATCGTTCTCATTTGTTGGTACGGTGGCACGAACTTCTCGACCCGAACAGCGTGATGACCGATGTCGCTCGCTTACTCTGAGGCCGCCCATGTCGCCGTCCCGCTCATCGACCGCCTCTACACCGGATCTGCATTCCGCCGCAGCGGCGCGCCTGCGGGTGATCGGGCACACCTATCCGTCCCGGCGTCGTGCGCTCGTCGAGATCTTCGAGCGGGCGACACAGCCCTTGTCGATTCCAGAGGTGTTGGAACAGGACCGCAAGCTCGCTCAGAGCTCGGTCTACCGCAACCTCGCCATCTTGGAATTGGCCGGGGTCGTGCATCGCATCGTGACCAAGGACGAGTTCGCGCGCTTCGAACTCTCCGAGGCACTGAGCGGCCATCACCACCAC
>Ga0105047_10003729_pt1 | contig 26751 bp, 22 predicted proteins | sample MAT04_FD_78384 | JGI IMG/M metagenome (GOLD analysis project Ga0105047, IMG submission 78384) | Freshwater microbial communities from Lake Fryxell liftoff mats and glacier meltwater in Antarctica - MAT-04 (megahit assembly) | ecosystem: Environmental > Aquatic > Freshwater > Ice > Liftoff... | reverse complement strand
TTCGTAATGGGTAACCCGCCGTTCATTGGCAGCAAGATCATGTCAGCCGATCAAAGCGCCGACATGGAAGCAATCGCCGGTCACATCAAAAGCTTTGGTGTGCTCGACTATGTGAGTGCATGGTACGTGAAAGCTGCTGATTACATCATTGGCACTGCGATTCGCTGCGCGTTCGTCTCCACCAACAGTATCACACAAGGCGAACAAGTGAGCGTGCTGTGGTCGTATCTCTGCCACGCGCAGCTAAAAATCCATTTCGCGCATCGCACATTTGTTTGGCGAAACGAAGCCAGCGGCAATGCCCATGTTCATGTAGTAATAATCGGGTTCGGCAAAAGCGATGCGCTTACCAAAAAACTCTATGAGTATTACGCCGACGGGAAACAAACCGTGAGCAGCGGCGCAGCAAACATTAATCCCTATTTAATCGTCGGCAACGATACGCTTGTTACCGCGCGTTCGACTCCAATCTGTCCCGTGCCGGCCATTGCTAATGGCAGCATCCCTGCGGACGGCGGAAATTTGATTCTCGAACCCGCTGAAAGGGCGGCATTGCTCGATAATGAACCGGCAGCTGAAAGATGGCTCCGGCCTTACCTTGGGGGCAGAGGGATTTATTCACAATCATGTCCGCTACTGCCTATGGCTCGCAGATTGTCCACCGAATGAATTTCGTGCCATGCCGGGGGTGATGACGCACGTCGCAGCAGTGCAAAAAATGCGTCTCGCCAGTGATAAGGAGGCGACACGCAAGAAAGCCACTACGCCGACCCGTTTCACCGAAGATCGCCAACCTCGCCGCGGTTTCTATCTTGCGCTCCCGCGCACTTCTTCCGAAAGCCGCCGTTACATAGCCATCGGATTTTGTCCGCCGATTTTATTGCGGCCAATGACCTACAGATTATTGCCGAAGCAACGCCTTACGTTTTCGGCATTGTGACCAGCTCCATGCACATGGCGTGGATGAACATTACCTCTGGTCGATTGAAGAGCGACATTCGCTACTCGGTCAGACTCACCTAGAACAACTACCCTTGGCCGGAGCCAAAGCCTGAGCAGCGCGCCGCCGTTGAAGCAGCGGCCCAGGCCGTGTTGGACACCCGAGCGCCGCGGCTCGCCGCCGGCGCATGCCTCGCCGACCTATACGACCCGCTCGCCATGCCCGCCGAGCTGTTGAAAGCGCACCAGGCCCTCGATCATGCCGTGGACAAGTGCTACCGCCCCGTCGCCTTCACAAGTGACCGCGAGCGCGTCGAATTCCTCTTCGCCCGCTACGAAAGCCTCGTCGCCCCTCTCGCCCCGGCAGGGAAGCCAAAGCGCGGACGAGCGAAAATCTAGAGGTCTTCGCGGTGAAACTTCGGCTTGAGGCTGGTCACGCGCTCAACGCGCCCGTCCGTATGCACCCGATAAATGCCATGAGGTGTGTGTTCGGCCACCAGCCGGCTGAGCTTGGGCAGCACCGCCAGCACGAGGGACAGGCGTTGCTCACGCGAGACCTGCGTCAGGGCGTAGAGAATGAAGGTCTGCGTCGCGGCGGCACTGAACTTTGAACGCTCGGGTTCCTTACGGGCGATCATTCGGTCGCAGGTGCGCACCACCCAGCCGCGCGTGGCGACCTCGCTGATCCACTCGGTATCCGCCGTATCCTGGGGAAAGTGGGCATCGTGCAACTCGATGCTGAAGCCGTTTGGCCGCAATCCGTCCGCTAGCAATCGTCCGCCGGTGTCGCGGTCGATGAAGAAAACCGGAGCCTCAGGCGGCTTTGCGGGCGGACCAGCGGATGGCTTCCTGAATTTCTTCTGGTTTCGCGCCATAGTCCGCGGTCAGGTCCTCAATCGGTTCCCCGGACAGAAAACGATCCGCAATGATATCCGTTTTGACCCCGAGGCGCTTGAGGCAGGGTTTGCCGAAAGCGATGGTGGGATCGATCATGATGTGCCGCGGTTCGTAGAGGCCGGTCGCAGTGTAAAGAAACGGTTCCAGGCGCGAGGCCAGGCCGTCTTTACCGTAGGTGATGCGGTGCAGATATTGCTTCAGAATGGGTTCGCTAACGGCCTGTCCGTGTTCTGAAAGCGAGATAAGTTGGTCCTTAATCTCTAACAGTAAATGCTCTCCGTCGTGATAGAACTTGTTCGACGCCAAGAGGTCGAGATTCCCCATGGAAGAATGCAAATATGCCAGCGCCCGACGGACATGGTGCATCGGAATGCGGTATTGCTTGCGGATGCCTTGAACAACGTGTGCTTGAACCAGGTTTTGGAACGACAATGCATCGGGTGCAGCTGCGACGAGAAGATTGGGTGAACGGCAGACTCCAGCACGAGTCGGATAGGTGCGGCCCCGAAACCACGTGCGCAGGGTAGCAGGATGCACCCCGATGCAACGGGCTGCATCGGTCATGGTGTAAGCAGGTAATTTGCGCGGCTCGATCACAGGCCGAACATTATTTCCCCAGTATCGTAACGCAAGGCTGGAGCCCGATCCGGCCACGCGAATCACGCCAACTCCAACCCCACCGGGCAGTGGTCGCTGCCCATGACTTCGGGGGAGATCCACGCCCGCTTCAGCGCGGGGCGGAGTTTCTCCGAGGCCACGAAATAATCGACCCTCCACCCGATGTTCCGGGGCCGGCAGTTCATCATCTGGCTCCACCAGGTGTAGTGCCCGTGGCCTTTTTCAAACTCCCGAAAGGTGTCCACGAACCCCTTGCCCAGCAGCGTGGTGAAGTTGCCGCGCTCCTCATCGGTGAAACCCGCGTTGCGCCGGTTCGTCTTCGGGTTCGTGAGGTCCAGCTCCGTGTGCGCCACATTCAGGTCGCCGCAGAACACCACCGGCTTGCCCTTTTTCTCGAGCTTCCGCAGGTAGGCGAGGAACACGGGGTCCCACTCCTGCGTGCGGTAGTCGAGCCGCGTCAGGCCGCGCTGCGAGTTCGGCTGGTATACGTTCACGAGGTAGAATTTCTCAAACTCCGCCGTGATCACGCGCCCTTCCGTGTCATGCGCCGCGGCCTTGATCCCATAGGTCACTTCCAACGGCTTGACCCGCGTGAACACCGCCGTGCCGCTGTAGCCCTTCTTGGCCGCGCTGTTCCAGAACGGCTCGTAGCCTTTCGGCCAGACGACGTGCTGCACATCCCCTGGGTGGGCTTTCGTCTCCTGGAGGCAGATGACATCGGCGCCCACGGCGGTGAAGTAGTCCATCGCGCCCTTGCGCAGCGCGGCGCGCACGCCGTTGACGTTCCAGGAGACGAGTTTCATGGGCGCCCGTTCAATGGGGCCCGGTCGTCGGGCGCAAACCGTTTCGGCGACTGGGATGGAAACTAACCGCGAAGGGGAAGCGAATTCATGCGAACGCAGAAAAAGGATTTTCGACGCTGAGTCAGATTTTTTTACCACGGATGGCACGGATCAGAATCTTCGAACTTCAATCCCCGGTAAATTGGACAGGAGGGCACATTGAGGACGGAGGACCGGGTGAGCTCTCGATTTCCTCCATTCTGATCCTGTTCAAATTCGGGATGAGGGTCGGCAGGTCTGATCCGTGTTAATCCGTGTTATCCGTGGTAAAACATCCGGATGCGCCAGACCGGCGCGGCCTTTCACGGTTAAACCGCATGACGCACCTTCCTGTTGCCAACCCCCGCCGGGGCGCGCGACACTCACGGCCCTCTTTCCCATGTCCGTCTTCATCCCGCTTCCCCTCGGCCAGCGCATCCCGGCCAGCCTGCACGCCGTCTCCTGCAGCCTGCCGACGATGGCCGCCGTGCGTGGCTACGAGGAGAAAAACCCGGCCATCACGCAGCATCTTACCTCAGGCTACCCACGCTTCGTGCTGCATCCCTGCCTGCTCCAGCTCGCCGCGGAACTGTCGCGCGAACACCAGCTCGGGGATTACAAACTCTGGCTGACTTCGTCCGCCGCGATGGCCAACCGGCTCGCCACGCAGCTCGGCGCCGCCTCGGTCGTGCGTCTCGCCGACCACAACATTCACGGTATCGCCCACCCGCCCTCGCCGGAGCTGGCCGGGCGCGCCAAGGTGTTTCTCCAGAATGTCGGCGGTTTTCTCTCCTCCCGCGCTGCCGAGGATGAACTGGTCCGCCGCGGCCTCCTCCCCGCGGCTCAGCCAGAGAAGCTGTTTGCCGGCGATGCGTCCGCCGAGGTGCGCCGGCATCTGCGCCCCGCCTTTCCCGGTCTCACCGACGACCAGTTCCTGCTCGCCAACTGCGGCATGAACGCGGTGGACGCCGCCTTCCGCGCGATCACGGAGCTTCAATCCGCCTCAGGCCGCACCGTGTGGATCCAGCTCGGCTGGCTGTACCTCGACACCATCGCCATCCTGCAGAAATACACCCGCACGCCCGGCGACTATATCTATGTGGCGGACGTGTTTGATCTCACCGCACTCGAGCAAGTCCTCACCGCCCATGCCGGCCGGGTCGCCGGCATCGTGTCCGAGGTGCCGACCAATCCGCTGATCCAGACCCCCGATGTCCCCGGCCTCGCCGCCCTCGCGCGGAAGCATGGTGCCCGCCTCGTGATCGACCCCTCGGTGGCGTCGGCCTTCAATCTCGCCGTCCTGCCGCAGGCCGACGTGGTGGTCTGCAGCCTGACCAAATACACCGCCAGCGAGGGTGACGTGATTGCCGGGCTCGCCGTGGTCAATCCCGCCGCCCCCGACGCCCCGCTGCTGCGCCGGCTCATTGCCGGGACAATCGAGCCCCTCTATTCGCGTGATCTCGCCCGGCTCGCCGTGGAAATCGCCCACACCTCCGCCGTGCTGGCACAGATCCACGCCCGCGTCCCGCAGGTCGCCGCCTTTCTGCAAAACCACCCCGCCGTGCGGGACGTTTTCTGGGCGCTGCACCCAGCGTCGGGGAAAAACTATCGCGCGATCGCCCGTGCCCCCGACGCCGTCGGCGGCATGATCACATTCACGCTGCGGGGTTCGCTCGACGAATTCTACGACCGCCTGCGGCTGCCGAAAGGGCCGAGCTTCGGCATGAGCACGACCCTCATCTGCCCGTTCATGTACCTGGCGCATTTCGATCTCGTGACCACGGCCGCCGGACGCGCCGAGCTCGCCGCCAGCGCCCTCGATCCCAACCTGCTCCGCTTGTGCATCGGCACCGAGCCCGTGGACGACATCATCGCCACGCTGGCCGAGGCGCTGGGCTGACCATGGCGGCGCCATCCTGCCTGCTCGCGCTCAAGACGATCCCCAACGCCCCGCGCAACGCGGTCGTCGGCTGGCTCGGCGACGCGTTGAAGGTAAAAATCTCCGCGCCCGACTTGGAGGGCCGCGCCAACGACGAGCTCTGTGATTTTCTGGCGGCCCAGCTCTCACTCCCCCGACGCGCCGTCACCGTGGCCCAGGGCGGCAAGTCCCGGCAGAATCTTGTGCACATCACCGGCCTGACCCTCTCCGAAGTCCGTGCCCGGCTTGCCGCCTAAGACCCTTTTTCAACCGTTCACGCTTCGGCTGGGTTTAACGAAGGACGTGTTTGTTCTGGCCATGGGAATAATTCCCCGCTTTCAAGCGGCGCACCCCCACTGCCCGCCGCATGACTTCGCCCCCGCTTTCCGCAGCGCCCGCCGCCACCTTGCCGGCCCCGAGCCGCGCCGGACCCCGATGGGAGCGCTGGGGGCTGTGGCTGATCCTGGCCGCGTTTGCCGGGGCGGGATTTAATCACGTCAAAACCAATACCTTCATCGGGCAGGATTTTGCCGTCCATGCGTATGCGACCGACGAGCTGTTGAAAAATCCCTGGCGGTGGTTTCCCCAGGATTTTACGAACCGACCCTTGATTTACTGGGTGGGCGAAGCGGGTCACTGGCTCACCCATGGCACGGCTACCTATGAAGTGGCCGCGGTGATTTGCGTGCTGCTGGCCACGCTGGCGCTGTGGTTCGTTCACGCCAGCACGCGCAGCTTCATCCGGTCGCCGTGGCTGCGGCTCAGCGCCGTCGCGTTCGTCGCCTTTCTTCCGGCCACCCAAGTGTCCACGGTCGTCTATGCCGGGGATGCGGCGGGTCCCCTGCCCTTCGCCCTCACGCTCTGGTGCCTGGTGCGATGCCTCGAAGCGGGCTCCACGCGCGCGGGCGCAGGCTATGCCGTCGGGGCCGCACTCGCCCTTTGCCTCGGCAATTTTGCCCGCATGCCGTTCGTCGTCCTGCCGGCGGCCGGGTTGGTGGTCATCGTTCTCGCCTGGCGCTGCGGCCGGATTTCCGGGCACCGCGGGCTGATGCTGGGCGCCCTGGCGCTGGTCGCGCCGCTCGTCCTCGGGGTCTGGCTCCATCGCCGTGCGGTACGCGAATTTTCCTACGGTCCCCCGCATCATGAAATGGACTGGCACGGCACCGGGGAGATGACCTGGCGCTACCTGCTGTTGGTCAAACCCTCCGATGCCCGCATCTTTGACGCCCCGGCCTACTGGGTTCTCGAGCACGTCGAGGGCGGGGATCAATTCGCCCTCCCCCTCTGCCACAACTACTCATACCCGGCGCTATTCCACCTGGCGGTCTACTCCGATGTCCTCAATTACGCGGATGACGGTGAGCTGAACAATTCGACCCCGCGGCCCGAGCCACAACAAGCCTTCTCCCGCTGGGCCGTGCGGCTGGGGGTGGTGACCACCGTGGGGATTATCCTATCCCTCCTGTCGCTGGTGATCCGCTCGGTGCGCGCGTTGTTCACCCGCCGGGGCGCTCCCTCGACGGGAGCAGCTACCTGGGGATGGATGGCGCTGGCTTGGTATCTGCCGCTGGTGCTGGTGCTACCCTTTGTCCACCAGGCTTACCTGTCGGGCTACTGGTTGCCGCGCCTTGTCCTGCCGGCGTTATGGGGTTTCGGCGTGGTGCTGTTCGCCGAGGCCGACCAGCTGCTCGCGTCGCGGCCCCGCTGGCTCACCGTCCTTCTGGCCGGCCTGATCCTGGTCCAGGCAGTGATCCACCTCCGCAGCGTCTGGTTCTAGCGGCATCCGCGATGACGCCGCTCGCCCTCGTCCTCGTTCTTTTTGCCGCGGTCCTGCATGCGCTCTGGAACTATTGTGCCAAACGCGCCGGCGGCGGGTTGCCGTTTGTTTTTCTTACTGGGCTGATCATCTGCTCGCTCTACGTGCCGGTGGTCGCGGTCTATAGCGCGTGGGGGCATCCGCTGCTCCCCGCCGGTGCGGTCCTGTGGATCATGGGCAGCGGCGTGCTCAAAACCAGCTACTCGATCTTTCTCCAGCGGAGCTACCGCACCGGGGATTTTTCCCTGATCTACCCGCTGGCGCGCGGCACCGGCCCGCTGCTCTCGACGACCGCCGCCATCCTGTTCCTGGGCGAACGCCCGTCCCCCCTCGCGCTGGCCGGCGGCGGCGTGATCGTGGCCAGTATTTTTTTCCTGACCGACGGCACCCGGCTCTTCCATTCGGACCGGGCGCATCTCCGCACAGCGGTGAACTACGGCCTGCTCACGGGCGTGTTCATCGCGGCCTACACGATCTGGGACCGCCGCGGGGTGGCGACGCTGGCGATCGTGCCCGTGCTCTACGATGCCGGCACGGCGTTCACGCAACTGGCCTTGCTGTCGCCCTTCGCCTGGCGCCGGCGGGCGGAGGTCGCGCGCGAGTGGCGCGAGCACCGGCGCTGGGCCTTCGGCGTGGCCCTGCTTTCCCCGCTCGCTTACATCCTCGTGCTGACGGCCATGAGTTTCACGCCCGTGAGTTACGTCGCCCCGGCGCGCGAGGTGAGTATCGTCATCGGCGCCTTTCTCGGCGCGAAGATGCTGAAGGAAGCCGACAGCCGGCGCCGCATCACCGCAGCCCTCGCCATGGCCGGCGGCATCATTGCCCTCGCCCTCGGCTGAACCCCGCCGCGTGGCCGCGATCCGTTCAGCGCACCTCGCGCACCCGGATGGTGTATTTTTTCGCGAGCGGGTTGGCCGCCGTAAAGCGCACCGCCTCGGTGGCGTTCGCCGCGAGCTCGACCGTCTCAAACGGCGTCTCGTCGTCCGTGGTAAAGCCCGCCGCATCCTTGAACACGCAGTTCACCTGGATCTTCACCTTGCGGTTCTCGCGGTTCTTCACGTTGGCCACGACCTCAAGGCGGCCGTCAGGCAGCACGCGGGGCTGCAGGCCCGTGCCGGCGATGGCGGTCTGCGTGGACTTGCCGAGCAGCTCGAAGTTATCGGTGTTCTCCAGGGTGTATTTGGTGGAGTCCTGCGGGGCGGGCGCGTTGGGCGCACTGGCACAGCCGGCAAACAACGCGAGGGCGGCCCCGGTGGTGGCGAGGACAAGGAGGGTCTTGGTGTTCATGTGGTCAGAGGGGTGGGACTGCCAGCGGGGGATTAAGTTCAACCGCACTTTATCAGCGAGCCCGCACCCCGGCGCAAGCCACGGTCACCGGCCGCGGAATTATTTGGCCCCCACGAATTTGCCGGCCGGCATGGGCGCCGCGGCCTGGCGGCGGTGCTTCAGCCAGGTCGTAAACCGGTCCATGTAGACGAAGATGACCGGCGTGATGTAGAGGGTCAGCAGCTGCGAGACGATGAGTCCGCCCACCACCGCCAGACCCAGCGGCCGGCGCGAATCGGAGCCGGTGCCCAGGCCGAGTGCGATGGGGAGCGCCCCCGCCAGCGCAGCGAAGGTCGTCATCATGATCGGCCGGAAGCGCACGAGGCACGCCTCAACGATCGCCGCCTCCGCCTTGAAATTCGCACCCTGCTCCCGCTCCTTCGCCAGCGCGAAGTCCACCATCATGATGGCGTTCTTCTTCACGATGCCGATGAGCAGGATCACCCCCACGTAACCCATGATGTTCAGCTCCTCGCGGAACGCCCACAACGTCACCAGCGCGCCGAAGCCCGCCGCCGGCAGGCCGGACAAGATCGTGAGCGGGTGGATGAAGTCCTCATACAGGATACCCAGCACGATGTAGATGACGATGACCGCCGTGAGCAGCAGCAGGCCCATCCCCGCCAGGGACGAGGCATACGCCTGGGCCGACCCCACAAAACTGTAGCTCACGGTCTTGGGCAGGTCCCGGTTGGCCAGTTGCTGCATCGCCGTGGTCGCCTCGCTGAGCGCGACCCCGGGCTTGAGGTTGAACGAGATCGTCACAGCCGGAATCTGCCCGAGATGGTTGACCGTGAGCGGGCCGACATCGCGGTGCAGCTTCGCCACGGTGTCGAGCGACACCAGTTTCCCGCTGCGCGAGCGCAGGTAGATGAGCGACAGCGCCGAGGCGTCCCGCTGGAACTCCGGCGCCACCTCCATGATGACGTAATACTGGTTGGTCGCCGTGTAGATCGTGGAGACCTGCCGCGTGCCAAAAGCGCTGTAGAGCGCGTCCTCGATCTGGCCGGGAGTAATGCCGAGCGTGGCCGCCTGGTCCCGTTGGATATCTACGCGCAACTGCGGGCTCGTGATCTGCAGGTCGCTGTTTACGTCTACCAGCTGGGGCAGGTCACGGAATTTTTTCTCCAGGTGCGCGGCCACCCCGTAGAGCTCCTTCAGGTCACTGCCAAACAGCGTGAACTGGTACAGCGCCTTGGTCAGCTGACCGCCAATGCGGATGGACGGGGGCACCTGCGGATAGGCGCGCAGGCCCGGCACGACGGACAGTTTTTTCCTCAGGTCCACCAGGATCTTGTCGATCGACGGTCGCTCGCCGCGCGGTTTCAGCCGCATGAAAATGCGGCCCAGGTTCAGCGTGCCGGACGAGCCGCCCGCGCCCATCGCGGACATAAAGGCGTCCACATACGGCTGCTGGGCGACAATCGCCGCCGCCGCCTGCTGGTGCCGCATCATTTCCTCAAAGGAGATGTCCTGGGCGGCCTCCGTGAACACGAGCACAATGCCCGTGTCGTCGGTCGGGATGAAGCCGCGGGGCAGCACCGCCACCAAGCCGACGGTCAGCACCGCCATCAGGGCGGCGATCCCGACGACGAGGACGCGGTGGCGCAGGCTGATCTGCAGCGTGCGCCGGTAGAAATCCTGCAAGCGCGTGAAGGCCCTCTCGCTGCAATCGTAAAGCCGGTTGTGCAACCGTGCGCCCTTGGCCGCCGGCTGGTGGGGTTTGAGAAACCGGCTGCAGAGCATCGGCGTCAACGTCAGCGAGACCACGCCGGACACCAGCACCGCCGAGGTAATCGTGACCGCAAACTCATGCAGCAGGCGGCCGAGGATGCCACCCATGAACATCAGGGGGATGAACACCGCCACGAGGGACAGCGTCATGGAGAGGATGGTGAAGCCGATTTCCTTCGAGCCCTTGAAGGCCGCCTCGCGCACCCCCATGCCGCCCTCGATGTAGCGCACGATGTTCTCGAGCATCACGATGGCGTCATCCACCACGAAGCCCACCGACAGCGTGAGCGCCAGCAAGGAGAGGTTGTCCAGCGAGTAGCCGAAGAAATACATCGCCACGAACGTGCCCAGCAACGCCATCGGGATGGCCACGCTCGGGATGATCGTCGCCCAGACCGACCGCAGAAAAACAAAGATCACCATCACGACCAGCGCGATGGACAGCATCAGCGTAAACTCGACGTCTTGCACCGAGGCTTTCACCGCCTCGGAGTTGTCGCGGAGGATACTGAGGTGCACCGCCTCGGGCAGCTGCTTCGCGAAGATCGGCAGCAACGCGCGCACCCGGCTGACCACCTCGACGGTGTTCACCCCGGGCTGCTTCTGCACCGCGAGCACGATCGAGCGCACCGGATCCGGGCTGCCCCCCTCCTTGCGCTCGCCGTACCAGTTGGCCACGCGCGCGTCCTGCACCCCGTCAATCACCTTCGCCAGCTCCCCCAGCCGCACAGGGGCGCCGTTGCGATAGGCGACGACAAGCTGGGTAAACTCCGCGGCGTTGACCAGCTGGCCGCTGGCTTGGATCTGCACCGACTGGCTGAACCCGTCCAACAGGCCGGTCGGCTGGTTGACGTTGTGCGCGCTCAGCGCGATCCGCACGTCGTCCAGCGTGATGCCCCGACTGGCGAGCAACCGCGGATCCAGTTGAACCCGCAAGGCATATTTTTGCGCGCCATACACCTGCACTTGCGAGATCCCGTCGACCGTGGAGATGCGCTGCGCCATCATCGTCTCGGCGTATTCGTCGACCACCGAGAGCGGCAGGGTCGGCGAACTGAGCGCGAGGAAGAGCACGGGCTGGTCCGCGGGGTTCGTCTTGCGCAGCGACGGAGGCGACGGCATGTCCGACGGCAGCCGCCGCTGGACCGCGGCAATGGCGGCCTGCACATCCTGCGCCGCGGCATCGATGTTGCGATCGAGCGTGAAAACCAGCGTGATCGACGTGGAGCCCGTGCTGCTGGTCGACGTCATCGAGTCAATGCCGGCAATGGTGGAGAACTGCTGCTCCAGCACCGTCGCCACGGCACTGGCCATCGTTTCCGGAGTCGCGCCGGGCAGCGACGCTCCGACCACGATGGTCGGGAAATCCACGGTGGGCAGGTCGCTGACCGGCAGCATCCGGAAAGCCATGACGCCAAAAATACACAGCGCCGCCGTGAGCAGCGTCGTCATCACCGGCCGGCGAATACAGATTTCCGGGAGATTCATCAGGGGGCGCGGGCGGTCAGGAAGTCTTCGCCGGCGCCGCCACGATGGGTTCGCCGGAGATCCGGTGCGGCGCGACCTTGCTGCCCGGCACCAGGCGCAGCTGCCCATCCGTCACCACGGTCTCGCCCGGCTTGACCCCTTCGGCCAGCAGCGTGCTGTCGCCCGTGGTGCGGGTCACCTTCACCGGGCGCAGCTCGACGGTCGAATCGGCCTTCACCACGTAAACCGAGGATCCATTCTGGCTGTTCTGCACCGCGGTGGAGGGCACCACGATGGCGGCCGCATCCACGCCCACCTGCGTGATCACGTAGACAAACCGCCCCGGCCAGAGCGCGTCGTCGGCATTGGGAAAAACCGCCTTGAGCGTCACCATGCCGGTGGTGGGGTCGACCGTGTTGTCGATGAACTCCAGAGCCCCGTGCTCATGCGTGACGCCGGAATTCCGCTCGGTCACCGCGACCGTCGCTCGACCGGCCGCGAAGGCCGCGCGGATCTCATCCAGCGACCGCTCGGGCACCGCGTAGGTGACGGCGATGGGCGCGAGCTGGTTGATCGTAACCAAGCTGAAACTGTTGTCGTTGGCCTTCACGAGCGACCCCTCGTGCAGCAGACTCTGCCCGGTGCGGCCCGCGATCGGGGCGCGAATTTCGGTGTAGCTGAGCTGCAGCTCGGAGATTCTCACGACGGCCTCCTTGGCCTGGAGCTGGGCGTTGGCGGTCCCAGACTTGGTGACATACTGGACGTATTCCTCCTTCGAAACCACGGCCTGCCGGTCGAGCTGCTTATACCGGTCCAGGTCGGCCTTCGCCTGGTCGGCCGTTGCCTTCGCGTTGGCCAGGTCGGCGCGGGCGATCAGCAAACTGTTTTCCAGCGGACGCCGGTCGAGCGTGACGAGCAGGTCGCCCACCTTCACTTCGTCACCTTCCTTGAAATTCACCTGCGCAATCATGCCGTCCACCTGGGACTTCACGCTCACGGTCCGCAGGGCCTGGACATTGCCAATCGACTCCACCCGGCGCGGCACATCCTTCTGCACGGCCACCGCGGTCTGCACCGGCACCGCCGGCGCCACGACCACGGCGTGCTGCTCCTTGGCGCAACCCGCGGCAGACCCTAGCACGGCCGCGCCCAACAATGACTGAAGGGCCGTTTTCAGGGCCGGGGGAAAAAAAGGGATTTTCATCAGGACAAGATCAGCGGGCTTTCGCCTCCATCTGGAGAAGGTTGGTTTTGACGTGCATCAGATCGTGGATCAAGGCCGCGCGCCGCGTCGCCGGCAGGCCGCTCAGGAAGTCGTTGCGCAGCCGCCCGGCCAGTCCGGACAGGCGCAGCGTCAGCCGGTCGGCCTTCGGCGTGAGGTGCAAGTGGTACGCCCGGCGATCCAGCTGGTGGTCGCGGCGCTCGATCCAGCCCGCCCGTTCCAGCCGGTCCGCTTGCCGGCTCACGGAAATGCGCTCCATCTGCAGGCTCTCCGCCAGCTCGCTCTGGGTGCAGCCGGGCTGCCGGGCGAGGTGATAAAGGAAAAGCCACTGGGACCGAGTCAGCCGCAGGCTGCGCACCCGCCGGTCAAACTCCTTGCGCGCCAACCGGCTGATATCGCTGAAAATGAAACCCAAGCTGCGATCAAACGTCGTCGGGCGAAGCGCCATAAAGGCCGAATTGGTAAGCTAGCTTACTTTTCGACGCAAGCCCGGGCCGGAAATTTATCCTTTCCGACACTTGCCGCGGCCGCCGCGCGCCCCGAGTCTTCGCCAACCCCGTATGAGCCGGAAATTCATCCTCGCGCTCGACCAAGGCACGACCTCCTCCCGTGCCCTCGTTTTTGACCGGCACGGCCGCGTCCGCGGCGCCGCGCAGCAGGAATTTCCCCAGCACTTCCCCCGTCCCGGCTGGGTCGAGCACGATCCCGCCGATCTCTGGGCCACCGTGCGCCGCACCGCCCTCGCCGCCGTCGCCGAGGCCAACCTCACCGCCCGCGACCTCGCCGCCATCGGCCTCACCAATCAGCGCGAGACCACCCTGCTCTGGGACCGGCGCACCGGCCGACCCCTCGCCCCCGCGATTGTCTGGCAGGACCGCCGCACCGCCGGGCTCTGCGAAAAATTAAAACGCCGCGGACTCGAGCCCCTCTTCCGCCGCCGCACCGGCCTCGTGCTCGATCCGTATTTCAGCGGCACCAAGCTCGCGTGGCTCCTCGACCAGCTCCCCGGCGCCCGCGTCCGCGCCGCCCGGGGCGAACTCGCCTTCGGCACCGTCGACACCTGGCTCCTCTGGCAGCTCACCGGCGGCGAGGTTCACGCCACCGATGTCTCCAACGCCTCGCGCACCCTCCTCCTCAACCTTCGCACCGGACAGTGGGACGACGAACTGCTCCGGCTTCTCCGCATCCCGCGCGCCGTGCTGCCGGCCGTGCGCGCCAGCAGCGAGGTTTACGGCCACGTCACGTCCATCCCCGCATTGCGCGGAGTGCCGATCAGCGGTGTCGCCGGCGACCAGCAGGCGGCCCTCTTCGGCCAGGCCTGTTTCCGTCCCGGTATGGCCAAGAACACGTACGGCACCGGTTGTTTCCTGCTCCTCCACACCGGCGAAAAGCCCGTCGTCTCGAAGCACCAGCTGCTCACCACGATCGCGTGGCGGCTCGGTCCCGACGGACCGCTCGAATACGCCCTCGAGGGCAGCGTGTTCATCGGCGGCGCCGTCGTGCAATGGCTCCGCGACGGCCTAGGGCTCATCGCGAATTCCTCGGATATCGAGGCGCTCGCGGCGCGCGCCGACGACAACGGCGGAGTTTACCTCGTACCCGCATTCACCGGACTCGGCGCGCCGCACTGGGATGCGTCCGCCCGCGGCGCCATCACCGGCCTCACCCGCGGCACCTCCGCCGCCCATCTCGCGCGCGCCGCGCTCGAGAGCATCGCCTATCAAAGCGCCGATCTCCTTCGCGCCATGGCCGCCGATTGCGGCGGCAAATTGCGTGAGCTGCGCGTGGATGGCGGCGCCACTGTAAACAACCCGCTCATGCAGTTCCAGGCCGACTTGCTCCGCGTCCCCGTCGTCCGCCCGCGCACCATCGAAACCACCGCGCTCGGCGTCGCCTATCTTGCAGGCCTCGCTGTCGGCTTCTGGAAAAACCGCGCCGAGATCGCGCAACTCTGGCGCGCCGACCGCACTTTTCGCGCCCGCATCCCGGCCGCGTCCGCCCGCCAATTGCTCTCCGGCTGGCACCGCGCGGTCACGCGCGTTAAAAATCCGGGCTGATTCCGGGTTTATCCGCAGTTCGGTTGCACTGCCGCGTAAAATAACTGTCAGCCGGGTGTCCCGCGGGATTCGCGCGTTGAGTCTGAGGGAAAAGCACTTAGCCTCGGTTTATCATGTCCATGCTCGCCCGGACCGCGCTGCTGCTCCTGCTGTCCCTCGGTTTTGTCCGCGTCACCGCGGCCGAACCCGACGAGATCGCTTCGCTGCGGCTCAAGGCCGAGCGCGGCAACGCCCTCGCGCAATACAACCTCGGCCTCGCCTACGCGCAGGGCCGCCAAGTCTCCCCGGATCCCGCCGAGGCCTTCGCCTGGCTTTCGCTCGCCTCCGAAAATGGCGCCACTGGCAAGGCGCTCGACAGCCTGCTCGGCAACATCACCGATGCCCAGCTCACCGATGGCCGCCGCCGCCTCGGCGCCTACCGCAACGCCGTCATCACGCAGGGAGTCGAAATCAAGGCGCGCAGCGCACCGAGACTAGGCCCGCGCAGTTTCACCCTGGAAAATCCCCGGACCGCCCCGCCCACCCGCCAGTCTGCTACCCCCGTCACCCAGGCGCCGGAAGCCATCCCTATTCCGGTTTCCACCTCCCCGGCCGAGGGCTCCCCCGCTGCCGAACTCACCCAGGCGCGCAAGAATCTCGAAAAAGCCCAGGTCGACCTCGTCACCGCCAACCACGAGCTGGCCGAGCTGCACGAGGACATGACTCGTCTCGCCACCACCGTGGCCGAGGCCAAGGCGACCGAGACCCGGCTGACCGAGGAGTTAAACGCCGCCCGCAAGGAGCTGGCCGCACTCAAACCTGCCGCGTCACCCTCTCCCGAAGCCAAACCTTTGGCGGAATCCTTTGTCCCCCAACCACCATGAGTTTCCACCGGACCCGACTCCTTTCCCTGCTGGTTGCACTGCTCGCCTCGGCCACACTCCTGCGGGCCGAACCGGCGGAGACCGCCTCCCTCCGCGCCAAGGCTGAGAAGGGCAATGCCATCGCCCAGTATAACCTCGGCCTCGCCTACGCCGAGGGCCGGGAGGGTCTGCCCGCCGACCAAGCCCAGGCTTTCGTCTGGCTCACCCTTTCCGGTGACAGCGGCAGCACGCGCCGCGCACTCGCGGACGTGCTCGACCGGATCACTGACCCGCAACTCGCCGCGGCCCGTCGTCAGCTCGAGACCTACCGCGGCACCCCGGCCGCCAAAAATCTCGTGGCCCCCGCCGCCCCGAAGTCCTTCGTCATTCCCCCCTCCGTCACCGCCGCCCCGGCCCCCACCGCCCAACCCGCTCCCCCGGCCGTCCAGAAGCCCGGGACGGTCACCGCCAAGGCAGCCGACGCTTCTGACCGGGATGACGCCGCCACGCTCAATCGCGACAATCACCAGCTCAGCGTGGAGCTCGCCGCCGCGTGGAAGGAAAACGACCGGCTGAAAGCCAGCCTCACCACCGCGCAGGCCGCCGCCGCCCGCAATTCGCAGCTCAGCCAGCTCGCCGCCCAGCGGGGTACGCAACTCACCGCCCTCCAGACCGAGTTGAAACAATCCAAGGCCGAGCTCGCCACCCTGGCCGCGAGCCAGGCCAAACTGCAGGGCGAAGTTTCCGCCTCGAAATCCGTCGGTGCCACCGAGGCCGAGACCGCCCGCGCCCAAGCGGCCAGCCTCGCGGAATCCCAGGCCGCCGAAATCGCCGCGCTCAACCGGAATCTCGCCGCCGCCGGGAGCGCCACGAAGGAAAACACCCAGGCCCGTGAAAGCGCTTCTGCGCAGCAAGCCGACCTACAGACCCAGATTTCCGACCTCAAGACCCGCCTCGCCGCCGCTACCGAAGCCCGGGTCGCCGCGGCCAAGTCCGCCCAGTTCGCCGAATCCCAGGCTGCTGAAATCATCGCGCTGAACCAGAAACTGGCCACCGCGAACAAACTCGCATCTGACGGCACCCAAGCCCGCGAGAGCGCGGCCAAAGCCACTGCCCAGCACGCCGAATTGCAGGCCCAGGTGGCCGATCTCAAGACCCGCCTCGCCGCCGCCACCGAAACCAGGGCCACCGCCGCCAAATCCGCGCAGCTCGCCCAATCCCAAGGCGCCGAGCTCACCGTGCTCAACGACAAGCTAGCCGCCGCCGAGTCTGCCCGCACCGACCTCGCCGCCAAGCTCAAGGCATCCGGAGCTTCCCTCACCGCCCAACAGGCCCAGGCCGACGAGCGCGCCCAGTCCCTCGCCGAGGACTTGGTCGCCGCGCACAAGGAGAACGCCACCGCCAAGTCCCTCGCCGCTGCCAGCGCTGCCAGGAACGAACGCCTCATCGCCGAACGTGAGACCGCCGAAAAGGCCCGCGCCAAACTGGTCGCCGAAAAGGAGGCACTCGCCCAGCAGCTCGCCGCGGCCCAAACCGCGGCCCAGTCCGCTTCCTCGACGCAGGCCAAGGCGACCACGCTCGCCACGGAACTCGCCACCGCACAGCAGTCGCTGGCTGAGACCCGGAAAAAACTCACCGCCAGCGAGTCCGCCCGCAAAACCGCCGAGGAATCCTCCCACCGCATCGACGGCTCCGTCAAGGCGTCCGCCGAGGAGCTCGCCACCTTGCAGGCCCGCGTGAAATCACTCGAGGCCACGCAATCCTCGTCCACCGCCGCTCAGGCGCAGGCCACCGCCAAGCTTTCCTCCGACCTCGCTGCCGCGCGCAAGGAAGCAAGTGCCGCCGAGACCGCCCGCGACCAAGTCGCCACCGAGAAAGCCGCGGTCCTCGCCCAGCTCGCGACCGCCCAGGCGGCCCAAGCCAAGGCCGCCGAGCTGACCGCAGCCCTCGCCGTTTCCCGCCAGTCGCTGGCCGACGCCGGGAAAAAACTCGCCGATACCGACGAGACCCGCGCCCGGCTCGCCCGGGAAAAGGACGCCCTCACCGCTCAGCTCGCGGACGCCACTGCCTCCCTCAAGTCCGCCAACCAATCCGTCCAAACCCGGACCGCCGCGCTTTCCTCTGATCTGGCCGCAGCGCGCCGGGGACTCACCGCCACCGAGCAAAAACTCGCCGCCAGCGAAACCGCCCGCACCACGCTGGCCGCCGAACAGAGCCAGACGCTGGCCAAACTGGCCGCGACCCAGGGCAACCTGGAGAAGGAAAAACTCGCCCGCGACGACGTCGTGACCGCTCTTACCTCGGCCCGGAAGCAGCTCGAGGAACAGACCGCCACCAATCGCAAGCTCGCCGCCAAGCCCGACGATTCCGCGCTCTCCGTCCGGCTCGCGGGCCAACTCGCCACCACGTCGCAGAAACTCGCCGCGAACGAAAGCGCCCTCAAAGCCGCCGAGGTACGCGGCCGTGAGCTGGCCGCCGCCCATGAAAAAGACCTCGCCAAACTGTCGTCCGCCCAAGGCTTGATCGAACAGGAGCAGATGATCCGCCAGAAGGTGCAGGATGAACTTGCCGACTCGCGGAAAAAGTCAGCGGCCTTCGCTGACGCCGTCGCCGACAAGGTCGCTGCGCTGGAATCGGCTCAGGCCGAAATGGAAAAATCCCGCACCCAGATCACCACCCTCAACGAAAAGCTGAAATCCGCCGGCGAGCCCAGCAGCGCTGAGACGCGCGCGCGCGCCGACGCCGCCAAGTCCGCGGCCCAACTCACCCAGTTGCAGGAACAGCTCGCCACTGCCGTCACCGACCGGCAGCGCGCCCGCACCGATCTCACGGCGGCCACCGAGGCCGGCGAAAAATCCCGCACCCAACTCCGCAACGCGACGGCCGAGCTCACCGCCCTGCGCAACCGCGTCGCCCGACTGGAAGCCGATCAGGCCACCGCCACGGCTGCCGCCAGCGAGGCCGCGTCGCAGCGGACCCAATCGGCTGCCCTGCAGAAACAACTCACCGAAGCCTCGAGCCAGCTCGCTGAACTCAAGTCCCGCCTCGCCACCACCGAAAGCAGCCGCAGCGACCTGGCGGCGAAGCTGACCGTCGCCACCGCCGCCGCCACTGACTCCGGAAATAATTCCGCCGGCCAGCTCGCCGACCTCAAATCCCAGCTCGCCGCCAGCGAGTCGAGCCGCGCCCAACTCTCCGCCCAGCTCGCCACCGCCGCGGAGGTGGAAAGGAATTCCATCCGCTCGGCCGCCGCGCTCCAGCAGCAGCTCAGTGACGCGAAGGCCGCCGCCGCGCCTTCTGCCGCCCAGGTTGCCGCCGAGGAGAAACTCGCCCGGAGCCTGCGCAGCTACCGCATACTCGAGGACGAAAACAAGTCGCTCACCACCGCCGCTAGCGCACCGTCCCCCGCGCAGGCCGCCACCGAGGCCAAGCTCGCGCAGAGCCTGCGGAGTTACAGCGTCCTCGAAGACGAAATCAAGGCGCTCAAGACGGGCAGTGAAAAACTGGCGGCCGACAAATCCGCGCTGGAAAATCAGCTGGCCAACCTGCGCGCGTCGGCGGCCGACGCCACCAAGTCCACGGGGCAACTCGCGCAGACGCAGGAGCAACTGGCCCAGGCGCAGACCCAGGCCACCGCGCTCGCCGCTGAGAACGCCCAGTTGAAGACGCGTCTCGCTGCCGCCGTCCCCGTCACGATCTCCGCTCCCACGCGGCCTAACTCGCCTTTCCCCGCCGCCCCGACCCCGGCCGCCTCGCGCAGTCACGTCGTCGTGCCGGGTGACACCCTCGCCAGGATTTCCCGCCTCTATTACGGTGTCGCCACCCGCTGGCCCGAGATTCTCGCCGCCAACCGCGACGTGCTGAAGGACGAGAAGAGCCTCGTGGTCGGCCGCACTCTCGTCATTCCCTGACGTTCCGGACACTGTTCCCTGCCCCGCGAAAGATTGCCTCACCGTTCGTTTCACCCCATCGCTCATCCCATGCGCTCCATTCCTCCCCGTTTTGCGCTTTGCCTCTCCGCCCTCCTCCTCGTGACGCCGGTGAGCCGTCTTTTTGCCGCAGATGCCGCCGTCGACACCCCCGCTCCCGTTGTCGTGCCCGCGCCAGAGGCGACCGTCGCGGCTCCTGACACGACTCCGACTGCCGGAACCGAGTCCTCTCCCGCCCCGGCCGTCACCCCGGCCGCTGAACCTACGCCCGTCGCAGTCGAACCTGCACCCAAGCCCACTCCGGCTCCGACCCCGGTGGGGGATCAGAACACCCTCGAAGCCAAGATGGCGGTCGTGCTGCGCAGCTACACTTTGATCCAGGAAGAAAACGACCAGCTGAAGGCCGCCGCAGGGAAAAATTCCGCCGAGAAATCCGCGATCGAGGCCCAGCTCTCCGTCGCCAAGGACGCCCTCCCCGCGGCGGCGCAGGTCGCCGGCCTGCGCGAGCAGCTCCGCCAGACCCAGGACCAGCTCGCCGCGATGTCCTTGGAAAACAACCAGCTCAAGACCCGCCTCGCCACGCTCCCCCCGGGTCCCGACGGCAGCAATCTCGCACCCACCAGCGTGCCCACCACGCTGGCCCCGGTCGTCGCGCCGGCCCCGGCGGAGCCGCGGATCCACGTCGTCACTGCTGGCGAAACCCTCAGCCAGATCGCCGTCAAATATTACGGCAACGCCAGCCGCTGGCCCGATATCCTCGCCGCCAACCGCACCGTGCTGAAGAGCGAAAAGAACCTGCTGGTCGGGACAAAGCTGAAGATTCCGTAAGCGGGTGGGCCGTGCGCTCCGCGCGCGGCTAGCGGCGCGCGGAGCGCACCACCCACCTGGAACCGGGGCCGCGCATCACGCCGCCTTCTTCAGCAAAAACGGCGCGGCCTCCGCGCGGCATTTCCCGACCAGGGCTTGATACGCGGGACACTTCCGCAGCTGGGTCACGATCGCCTGCGCCGCCACGCGGCCGCCGATGGTGTCAGACGGAAAATGCACCCCGCCGATCACCCGGCCCCACGCCACCCGCCGGGCTTGGGTAAACAGCTCCGCCTGCCGTTCGGGAAAAACATCCCCCAACACCGCGGCCCACACATACGCGCGCAACGAGTGGCCGCTCGGGTAGGAATTGGAATGGGGAATTTTAACCACCGGCTGCACGGCCGGATCCACCGCCGGCGGCCGCTGCCGCGGGTAGAGGTTTTTCATGTGGCCACCCGTGAGCCAGCTGTCCGTCGTGACTTGGGAAAGAAAATCCGCGAGCACCGGGAGATTTTTTTCCTCAAACCACGGCCCGAGCACCCCGGAGTAGTCCGCAAACACTTTATCCTGCTCCACCAGCTGCGCCCATGCGATCTCCGCGGGCGTGCGCGTCGCCTGCACCTGTAGCACCGTCTCGAGATCGCCCAGCGCCGCAATCGAACCCGGGGCGGGTGGCGCCGGCAAAAGGGCTTTCCAGTCCACCGCTTCCGGCTGGACAAAGTGGGCGGCGTCCGGGGTCCTCTTTTCCTCCACGGACTGGGCGCGGGCCAGCGGCGCAGTCAGGCCAAGCAAAAGGATCAGCCAAGGCAAAAGGACGCGGGACTTCATGGCCGGCAACGTGCCAGATTCGCCGCCCCGGAGAAACCAGAATTTTGGCTACAATACGGTAGGGGCGCAGTCTTGCTGCGCCCGACTCCATGCAGGCACGGGGATGTGCCCCCGCCCACCACGCCCGTCACGACAATCGCGTTGTCGCCCCGGCGCGAACCGTCCACCGTCGCCGCCCATGAAACCCCTGCCCGCCTTGCTCGCCTTCGTGGCCGCCGGTTCTGCACTATTCGCCAGCGAACCCGCCGCTCCGCTCCCCGGCGCCGTGGAAAAACTCCCCGACGGACTCTACGCCGAGATCGTCACCCCGCGCGGCATCCTCACCGCGGAACTGTTTTATAAGAAAGCCCCTTTGACCGTCGCCAATTTTGTCGGCCTCGCCGAAGGCACGCTCGGCCCGGGGAAGGGCCCGCCCTTTTTCAACGGCCTGAAGTTCCACCGCGTCGTGGCCAATTTTGTCGTGCAGGGCGGGGACCCGCTCGGCACCGGCGAGGGCGATCCGGGCTACAGTTTTCCCGACGAGTTCGTGCCTGGCCTGCGCCACGACGCCGCCGGCGTCCTCTCCATGGCCAACGGCGGCCCCGACACCAACGGCTCGCAGTTCTTCATCACCCTCCGCGAGGTCAACCGCCTCAACTATCTCCACAGCGTCTTCGGCCGCGTGATCCGCGGACTCGAGGTGCTGCCACTGATCCAGCAGGACGACGTGATGACCGCCGTGAACATCCGTCGCATCGGTCCTGCCGCCGAGGGGTTTCGCGCCGATCAAGCCACGTTTGACCGGCTCGCCGGCAAGGCGAAAAAGGCCGGGCTCGTTCACTTTGAGGATCCCGAACAGCTCCTCCCCGCCCAGCCGCCCCGTGCCCTCGCCTTTCAAAACAAGCTCGCGAACTACGAGCGGGGCACGGGCATGAAAATCTACGCCCGCGTCTTCAAAAAATTCGAGCCCGAGACCCCCGCCCAGCGCCCCGGCACCTTCGCCGGTTCCATGGCGAAGAAGCTCAACCTACCCGCGAACGCCGTGCTCGCAGTGTATTTTGTCGATATCGCCAAATGGGGCCTGTGGATCGGCGACGAGGTCCTGCCCAAGTTCATCGGCCATGCCGGTTCCGCGAAGGACCTGACGCCGGACGGCGCACTCCATCAGGCGAAGCAGGATTTCCTGACCGATGCGATGACCCGGGGCGACAAATACACAGCCGAAGCCGCCGCGATGGCTTCACCTGACAAGCCGCTGACCGACGGTCAGAAAATCAAATACCAGGTCGATGCCGTCATCGACGGTCTTATTTTCAAATTCGAACCCCAACCCTGATCCGATGTACCTCCCTGCCATCCCTGCCCGGTGGCAAGTTCGCCCCCATGCCCGAATCCGCCATTAAGTCCGGCATCACTCGCATGATTGCCGAGGTCTTGGCTATCCTGCAGAAATTTCCGTCAGCCGTCAGTCTGCCTCCTTCCTCCTATCGCCTACGTCGCACAGCACCAACGATTTATGTCATGGCGGGCCGCCATTGACTCAAAGTTTGTTCGCAAACTGGCCGCGCGCGACCTGCGTAGTATTACGCAGCTCAGAATAATTGCGGGCGTTCCCATTAAATCTGTGGCTGATTCCGCGAGACACCCGACTACTGTCCACTGATGAAAACCCGCCAACCTACCGGCTTTACGCTCGTCGAGATCATGATCGTCGTGGTCATTATCGGCATGCTGGCGGCTCTGGCCATTCCGGGGTTTAAGAAGATCCGCGAGTCTTCCCAGGACAAGGCCGTGCTCAGCAACGCCCGCCAGCTCGCCGCCGCCACCGACCAATACATGATGGAGTACGGCAAATCCACCGTGTCCATCGGCAATCTCGTGGGCATCAACAATTACGTCAAAAATCTCGATACCGTTGCGGGCGAGATCTACCCGACGACCTACGTCGCCGGTTCCGCGATCACGGTCAATGGCGTCGGTAGCGCCCGCACCATCACCTACGGCCTCTGAGGGCTCGCGGCCGGCCGGTTTACTGTTTCGATCGGAGGGCATGACGGCCTCCCGTTGGTTTCGCGTCGTACTGCTGGTCTTCGCCTTGGCCCCACTGCACCGGGCAGCTGCGGGAACGCCGCCCGCCGCCCCGTCCTCCTCCACCGCAATCCGCGGCATCCTGCAAGTGCAGGCCGACGCGTGGAACCGCGGTGACCTCGACGCCTTTATGCAAACCTACGCGCCGGTCGACGACCTGCGCTTCGCCTCGGGCGGCAACGTTACCTATGGATGGCAGCCCACGCTCGAGCGCTACAAGCAGCGCTATCCGGATCGCGCCGCGATGGGTGCGCTCACCTTCAGCGAACTTACGGTCACCGAACTCTCTCCCGACGCTGCGCTGGTCTTCGGCCACTGGCAGCTCACGCGCACCCACGACACGCCCCCCGGCCTGTTTACACTCCTCGTGCGCCGCACCCCGGCCGGCTGGAAGATTTTTTCCGATCACACGTCTTCCGCCGCCCCGTAGCCCCGGCGCACTTGCACCGGGACCGTGAATGGGCACGGTCTTCTTTCCCGCCATGCGCAACACGTTCTATCTTTTTCTGCTCGGCATCGTCCTCCTGACCATCGCGCTAGTCGTGCGCTCAGGCATGATGGCCCGCAAGGAACCCGGCCGCCCGATCAACAGCGCCATGCGCGAGGCCATGGCCGAGGAAGCGCCGCAGTGGAGCGAAGCGGACACCACCCTCATCCGCGCCAAATACGCCACCGCCCACCGCCTGCACTCGGGCTTGCTGTACGTCGTGACCGATCCTGGCACCGGCAACGCCACGCCCCGCCTGGGCCAGGAAGTCATCGTCCACTACGACGGTCGCCTGCTCGATGGCACGCGCTTCGACAGCTCGCGCGAGCGCGGTGCCCCCTACACCTACCGTCTCGGCTCAGGCGCGGTCATCCAAGGCTGGGACGATGCCTTGCTCACCATGAAAAAGGGTGAGAAACGCACGCTCATCATCCCTTATTGGCTCGGGTACGGCCTCACCGGCAGCCCCCCCGTCATCCCGTCGCGAGCCACGCTGATCTTCGATATCGAGCTGATCAATTTCCGCTGAGGGGACTGAAATTATTGCGGAAACGCGAAAGATCCGGAGCGCAGAGCGTCAGGACCGATCCCCGGTTTCTTCGCTCCTCCGCGTTTTCGCGATGGGTTTCGGTCCGGAATCCTTCCCTTGCCGTGCGGGCGAGCGCCGCGCCTCACTCGTGATAATGCGTCAGCGGCGCGCGCAGGCTGTCCACCATCCTCCGGTCGAACAGCCTCCTCGATTCGGTGGTGTCCTCGGAAAAATATTGGAGGGCGGTGAAACTCACTGCGAGCAATGCACCTTTCGCCACCCGGCGGACCAGCCGCGCCTTCTTTTTCGCGAAGGGCGGTCTGCTTCTACGGGACGCAGTCTTGGCGGGGTTATTCTTTCGCTGGGGCACGGTCGGGGCTTACGGACACGCCGTCACCGCTCTTGCTCCCTCAAAATTCTCCAGCCGTCGCACCAATTTGCGACCTGCTTGACGCACGGATTCCGCCTGCAAGCGCCTACCCACCGCCAATCGCTTCTACCCCATCGCCCGTCGCGCCCGCGCGCGGCTCAGGCATGCGACGGCGCCATCGGATTAGGGGTTGGCACCGCCCCCACTCTCGGACGCCGGTAGTTCACCCCCAGCCGGTCGAGCCGCGCTAAAAGGGCGCCGAGCCGCACTTGGAAGTCGGCGAAATTCTTCTTCTCCGTCGGCGACCACGCCACTTCCGCCAGCGCACTGAGCCGCGGGAACGCCCGGAACTCCACCACGGGCAGACTCGGCATGCGCTCGCGCCACAACTGGCCCTGCGCCCCCAGCACCCGAACGTGATGCGCCGGCTCCAGCTCCGCCGGAATCGGGTCGAAGGAATAGACTTTCTCCAACGTGGTCTGGTTGCCAATCGTGCCGCCTTCCTCCTCCGCCGTGCCCTCGGTGTAATCGAAATACGTGTGCGAGACCGGCGCCATCACCACGTCGTGACCCAGCCGGGCGGTCTCGACCGCCCATTTCACGTCGCGCCACGCCATCATTGCCGCGCCGGGCGCGAGGCCGCCTTCCTGGATCTCGTCCCAGCCGATCAACCGCCGTCCCCGTTTTGCCAGAAAGTTTTCCGTCCGGCGGATGAACCAGCTCTGCAACTCATGTCCGTCCTTGAGGTTGTTCGCCGTCATGAACGCCCGCGCGCTCGGCGACGCCTCCCACTGGTCCTTCATCGCCTCGTCGCCGCCGATGTGGATGAACGTGCTCGGAAACAGCGCGAGCACCTCGGTGAAAATGTCATCCAGGAACGCCAGCGTCTCCGGCTTCGGCGCATACGTCTCGGGAAAAATCGCCCAGCGCGACTGCACTTTCGGCGCGTAGCCGGGGGCGTCAGTGTTGCCATATTGCGGATAGGCCGCCAGCGCCGCCGAGCTGTGACCCGGCACCTCAATCTCCGGCACCACCGTGATGAACCGCTCCGCCGCATACGCCACCACCTCGCGGATTTCGTCCTGGGTGTAGAAACCGCCGTGCGGGATGTCGTCGAGATTCGGCTCGTCCCCCACGCGAACCGTGCTGCCGCGCCAAGCGCCCACCGTCGTGAGCTTCGGGTATTTCTTGATCTCAATCCGCCACCCTTGGTCGTCCACGAGATGCCACTGGAAGACGTTCAGTTTATGCAGCGCGAGCGAATCGAGATACTTCTTCACCTCAGCCACCGGCGAAAAATGCCGGCTCACATCCAGCAGCGAACCCCGCCAGCTGAAGCGCGGCTTGTCCTCAATCTCCACCGCCGCGACCGTCAGCCCGCCGCCGCCCGCGCGCCAGCCGAAGCGCTCAAGGTCCGGCGGCAGCAGCTGGCGTAGCGACTGCATCCCATAAAAAACGCCCGCCGCGCCACCGCCGCGAATTGTCACGCCCCGCGCCGTCACCTCCAGCGCGTAGCCTTCCGCGCCGAGCTTCTTCGTGAGCGCCTTCCCAATGCTGAGCACGATGACGTTACCACCCGCCGGTGCCTTCTTCGCCACCTTGACTCCGAGCAACCTGCCCAGCTGCGCCGCAACTCCGCGCAAGGCCGCGTCTCCCCCGGTCGAGATCACCGTCCGGCCGGTGAGCGGAAAAGGCGCCCCGCCCGTGAGGCGGCACGAAACGGGAATCGGGATGATGGTCGGGGATGGGGTCATGGAGAAAAGGCGACAGGCAAATTGTTACAGGAGGAAACCGAGAGAACGGAGATTACCAGTGGAGGGAGCAAACCCTCTCTCCGTTTCCTCCGTTACCTCCTGTAAAAAATGTTTAGGAATGAACCCGGGACCGCTTCCTAGAGCATATCAAATAAAACTGTAGCCACAGGCGGCAAACCAACCGAGGGCATCTTGGGCGGTGACGGCGCGGAGGGCGGCGGCGATCGCCAGCGGCAGATCTTGTTCGGTGCGGGCCTGGGCTTTGCGGAGGAGGGACTTGACCTTGCTCCACATCATTTCGATCGGGTTGAGGTCGGGCG
>Ga0105047_10003728_pt1 | contig 26753 bp, 2 predicted proteins | sample MAT04_FD_78384 | JGI IMG/M metagenome (GOLD analysis project Ga0105047, IMG submission 78384) | Freshwater microbial communities from Lake Fryxell liftoff mats and glacier meltwater in Antarctica - MAT-04 (megahit assembly) | ecosystem: Environmental > Aquatic > Freshwater > Ice > Liftoff... | reverse complement strand
CGAACTGGCCGTCGACCTGGTCGAGAGCCTGTTCGGCAAGAGCACCTTGATGCGCAAGATGTCGAGCGTGCGTAGGTAAGGCCCGTTCGTAAGGCCCGTTCGTAAGGCCCGTTCGCGCCGCTCGGCGCGCGTGCGCAAAGCACAGCGCGGTCGCGCAGGCAAAGGGCCGATCTCGTCGATCGTCAGCGGCGCGTCGCTGGGTGTGCAAACCGGGCCGGCAGAACCGGGCCCGGTGCCGCGTCAGCCGCCCTGGTGGGAGCGTTTGCCCGGATTCTTCTTGCTGCGGGTCGCAGCGCCACGCTCAAGGCTGCGCTTCTGGCCGCTGGTCACGGGCATGCTGGCACCCTTGGGCATGATCGGGCGCGGCGTCGCTTTGCGCTCGGCTTCGGTGCGAAATTCTTTGGCCATGGAAAACTCCGGAAAACTCGATGGAACCCGGTATTAGGCCACAGTGACCAGCCCGGTTGCATTCGGGCCCGCGCCAGCCCCGTGTGCACCAGCGCCCTTGCGCTGGTGCACTCACCGCGCCGTCGGCAGTGGCGCGCGGCCAGGCAGGCTATTCGCCCGCGGCTCAGCGCTGGAACAGTTGCGCGGCGTAACGGCCCAGCCCCTGGGCCACGCTGGCGAACCGGTTGCCATGGACTTGCCGGGCCGACGGGAATTGCGCGCCGATGCGATCGGTCAGCGCCGCGAGGCCGGTCGATCCTCCGGTGAAGTAGACCGCGTCGACCTGTGATGGTGCAACGCCGGCCATCTCCGCGGTGGTCCGGGCTGCTTGCGCGATCCGCTCCAGTTCGCCGGCGATACTGGTCATCAGTGCCGATGCTTCGATGTCGACATGCAAGTCGGCCTCGATCCGCTCCAGCCCGACATGCGCTGTGCGGGTCTGAGCAACCGTGATTTTGGCGTTCTCCGCCATCGCCGTCAGCGCATGGCCCAGCCGATCCTCCAGTACGGTCATCAGCCGCGCATGGTGCCGGGGCTCGGCATAAAACGCCTTCATCGCGCGCAACTCGGCGACACGGCCCGGCGCATAGACGGTATTGATCAGGTGCCAGGTCGCCAGGTCGAAATAGACCCTGCTCGGCACCTCGCGCCCGGTCGGCCCGCGGGCCCGGAAACCGCAGGTCGGCAGCAGATGTGACAGTTCGATCTGCCGGTCGAAATCGGTGCCGGCGACATGTATGCCGTGGTTGGCAAGTATGTCGTCGCGCCGGTCCAATCGAGTTCGTCGTTGCGGCCCGACCCGTACCAGCGAGAAGTCGGAGGTGCCCCCGCCGATGTCGGCGACCAGCACCCGCTGCTCGCGTGTGGTGGTGGATTCGTAATCCAGCGCCGCGGCGATCGGTTCGTACTGGAAACGAACGTCCGTGAATCCGACCTGGCGTGCCGCGGTCTCGAGTGCCGACTGCGCGGCGGCGTCGCGCTGCGCATCGCCGTCAACAAAGAAGACCGGTCGGCCCAGAACCAGTTGTTCCGGGGGCAGTCCGGTTGCCTGCCGCGCCCGATTGCGCAGGTGCCGCAGGTAGGTCGCGATCACGTCCAGGTAACGCACTGCGTGACCGCCGCCGACCTCGGTGGCCTGTTCGGCCAGGGTCGAGCCCAGGATGCTTTTCATCGAGCGCATCAGGCGGCCTTCGACGCCATTGACGTACGCGGCAATTGCCGCGCGGCCAAACCTGTGCTCGGGTTCCTGAAAACCGGACAGACCCTCGACCGCGTAAAAGACCGCGGTCGGCATGGTCGTGAAGCCGGCCTCGATGTCGAGCAATTGCGCTTGGCCGTTCTGCACTAGCGCGATGGCGGAGTTGGAAGTGCCGAAATCGATGGCGCAAGCGGCGGACATGGAGGTGGAGAAATACGAAGGCTCGACCGTGCCAGGTCGCGCGGCGGACGGGGGTGGCGCCACGGTGGCGAGCGAGGCCGCGATTCTAGCGGTAGCGTCAGCGGGTCGCGCGCTTGCCAGCCCGAGAAGGGTCGCGCGTTTGCGCGCTTCCCCGCTTGCCCATGGCCCGGGGTGCTCCGAGTCCGGTCGCAGCGCGCATGCCCTGTCAGCTTATTGCCGCTTTTTTTTGATCCAGTTTCGTCAATAGGCCATTTGGCCTATACGAGTCTGACGCTGATCCACCACGGGCCCGCAAATGCGCCTGGATACCATTCAGAATCGACCTGTTTTCGTTGCCGATTGCCTTGACATGGCGCCCCTGCCGTGCGGAACTCATCGGTGCCGCGGACGGTGTTGCCAAGCCCGCTGTCGGGCACTGAATCGGATCGAGATCGCGATTTCACCTAAGCCCCGTGAAGTCGCCAGTCCAGGGTGGTGCGGGCATGTTATGGAGTGAGTGAAATGGTCAAGATACCGGCTTTACTGCAAGGCTTATTGCGGCGTGCCGATGCAGGCGGACAACCGCCACTGAAGCCCCGCTCCGGCCCGCGCCTGCCGCGCCGCAAGACGATGGTGTTCGAGAGCCTGGAGCCGCGGCTGCTGCTGTCCGACTCGCCTCTGGCCATGCCCAGCTTTGCATCGGCCGGCATCGTGAACCTGGTCACCCCGCTGACCTCGGGCGACATCAAGGTGGAAACAATCTTCCAGGGCGGCATACCCAAGATCCGCATCTGGGACAACATCGCGGGCGGTTCGCTGGCCGAGATCAATTTCGACCGGAACATTCGGGTGAACATCCAGGGGCGAGACGCACTCAGTGACCTGGTGACGGTCGACCTGGGCTATGACGACGGGGTTGCTGGCACCAGTGCGCTGACCTCCTACGCCCTGATGGTCGATTTCAATGGCGGCACGGACCTTGCGCTGCTCAGCAACGACACCTTGCGGGTGCTCAGCAGCGGTCCCGACTTCTACGCCGCCACCAGCTTGTTCCTCAAGAGTACCGATGACATCCAGTTCAACAGCGCGGTGCAGGTCCAGGGCAATCTCAATGTCGAATCGCAGGAGGCGATCAGTGTCAACGGCGTTGCGCTGACCGCCGCCGACATGTACCTCGGTGTCACCAAGGCCGTGACCGACGGCGTCACCCTGCTCGACGGCCTGAACCTGCTGGGTGACGCCTCGGGCAGCATCACGCTGAGCGGGGCGACCTTGCAGGCTGCTGATATCGGCGTCATCGTCAACACCAGCGTCAACGTCAACACGCGAAGCGCCAGTTATGCCAGCAACCTGATCAAGATCGCGACCACGCAGACCCAATCGAATGCCGCCATCACGGTTTCGGGCGCATCGGTCCTCCATGCGACCGCCGGTGCGCTGACCGTGCGCGCCACTTCGACGGTCAATGCCACAACCTCGACGCAACCCGACAGCAGCAGCACGCAGAGCGACATGGACGCGTCGATCGCGTTGAGCTTCATCACCAGCACGGCCAACGTGTCGATCGGCGGCAGTGCGCTGCTGACATCGACCGGTTTGCTGACCGTGGCGTCGAACAATACGGTGACGGCGACCACCCGGGCCGATGGCGGGGCCGGCTCATCCAGTGGGTCGGCCGTGGGCGGCACCGTGGCAGGCACCGTGATCGGCGGCGCCACACAGACCGCGATCGCCGGTACCGCCTCGCTCAGCGGCGGCTCGATCGCCGTGTCGGCGCTGTCCAGCCGTACCGTCGATACCCAGGCCAAATCCACGCAAGGTGGTGCCACCAGTGGTTCGACCCAGACTACGGGCCAGCAGAAGCTGCAGCAGCAGGATGCGAGCACCAGCGATGGCTCGCTGCAGCTGGCGGCGGCGGTGGCGTTCACCAACATCACCGGCGACAGCGAGGTGCTGGTGTCGAGCAGCGGCGCGCTGGTTTCGGGCGGCGCGATCGCGATCAATGCCGGCGTGACGCTGGCCGGACCGAATGGCGGCGTGATGACGCTGGCCGATGGTTCCAACACCCAGGCCGGCTCGGTCGGTATCGGCGTCGGTGCCGCGATCAATACCGCCAGCGTGACCAGCCGGGTCCAGTTCTCCGGCGCCACCACGCTGACCGCGCCGGGCGGCGTCGCCGCTCTGGCGACGCTGGAGAGCACGCGCTTCGGCGCTCAGGCCACCGCCGGTGCGGGCGGCTCCAGCGTCGGCGTAGCCGGCGCGCTGGCGATCAACGTCGGTGTGACCCAGGCGCAGGCGCTGCTGGCATCCACCGCCAATCTCACGTTCACCGGCGCCACGGCGTTCTCGCTCAAGTCACAGTCCACCACCACCGACACGGCCAGGGCGCTATCCAAGGTTGCCGCGGGTGGCGACGCGGTCGGCATTGGTGCGTCGGTGGCGATCAACGTGTCCGACGTGGTGTCGCGGGCGGTCGGCGACACCAATGCGCGCTTGTCCGGCGCTGGTGTTTTGGCGCTGGAGGCCAAATCAAACAATACCGTCACGACCGAGGTCAAGGGCGGCTCGGCCGGCGGCACCGCGATCACACCCGCGGCCGCGATCACGGTGGCCACGGCCGACACGCTGGCCGAGTTGCGCAGCGCGGCGCAGACCCTGACGGCGCAAAGCCTCACGATCAACGCCGACCACGTCGGCAGCGCCACCACCACGGCCGAAGGCGCCGCGCAGGGCTCCAATGCAGCGATCGGCATTTCGCTGGCCTTCGGTTCGGTGGTCGATACCACGCGCGCTTTGCTCGACCGCTCGGTGACCGTTGCCGGTGCGCTGGCGGTAACCGCCAGCAGCCGGCAGTCGAGTATGGCCAATGCCAAGGCCAGTGCCAAGGGCGGCAAGGAAGACGACGGCACGCAGGATGGCGGTGTCGACCAGCAGGCTGGCGCACAACGCGGCATCGGCGACAGCCAGGCGGCCGGCAAGGGTGGCCGCGACAGTAGCGGCGCCGGCGCGACACCGCAGGCCAAGACGGCCGACAAGGACGGCGGCTCGAGCGGCTCGTCGTCGGTGAATGTTGCCGGTGCGGTCGGTATCGGCATCGGTACCTCGCGCACCAGCGCCGGCATCGGCAGCAGCCGCACGGTCAGCGCCAACGGTGCGGCCACGGTTCGCTCGACCGCCGATACCGACGTGGCCAGCGTTGCCGACGGCACGGCGGTCTCGCCCAGTGGCGGTACCAGCGTCGGCGCCGCGGTGGCGATCAACGTGGCCGACGTGTTCAATCGCGCCAGTATCGGCGCCGGCACCTCGCTGAGCGCGCAAGGCATCAGCGTGATCGCCGAGATGCCCAACGGCGCAGCCGTCGACGTCTTCTCGGCCACTGCCACCGCGGGCGCCAGCGGCGGTGACATCGGTATTGCCGGCGCACTGGCGATCAACGTCGGCACGCTGCGGTTCGAAGCCCAGGTGGGCGCGGGCGCCACGTTGAACAGTACCGGCGCCAACGCGGTGAACCTGCGTGCCCAGTCGGCCAGCAGCGACAAGGCCGAGGCCAAGCCGCAAAAGGGTGGCGGCAGCGGCGACAGCGTGGGTGTTGGCGCCTCGGTGGCGATCAACGTGGCCGACGAACGGGCCAGGGCCTGGATCGACAGCGGCGCCGCCGTGACCAGCGGCGGCACCATCTCGGTCAACGCAGACACGCGCAACACCTTGACGACGACGGCCGAAGGCGGCGTGGTCGCCAGTGGTTCCAGCGGCGTGGCCGTGGTGCCGGTGGCCGCCATCAGCGTAGCCAACTTCGACACCGTGGCCGAGGTGCTGGGCACCGGCAATTTCAGCGCCACCGGCAACGTGTCCGTGGGCTCCACCCACGCCGGCACGGCAACCACCAGCGCGATCGGCAATGCCACCGGTACCGACGCCGCGATCGGTGCATCGGTGGCCGTGGCGGTGGTCACCGACACCACCACCGCACTGCTCGACCGCAGCACCACTTCGGGCGGCGCCATCGCCGTCACGGCCAATGGCCAGCAGTCCACCAGTGCCGTTGCGAAGGCCAGCGCCAAGGGCGGCAAGGAGGACGACGGCAGCGGTGACAGCAAGGGCGTCGACAACCAGGCCAAGGGCCAGCGCAGCAGCGCCGATTCGGCCGCCGCCAGCCGGGGCAGTCGGGACAGCAGCACGGGGGCAGCCAATCCGAAAGCCGAGACGGCCAATACCGACTCGGAAAGCGGGTCGGGATCGAGCTCGGTCGCCGTGGCCGGCGCCGTGGCGGTCAACGTTGCGCACAGTACCGCACGCGCCACCACCGGCGTGAACCGGATGCTCACCGCGGCCGACACGGTGACGGTGCGTTCGACCGATAACCTGGCTGCCAGCACCAGTGCGGACGGCTCCGCGGTTGCCGAGGGCGGCAGCGCGGGCGTCGGTGTCGCCGTGGCGATCAATGTCGGCACGGTCACGAACGAGGCCCGTATCGGATCGGGCGGCAGCGTCATCGCCGACGGGTTGACTCTGGAGGCGGTCACCGGCCCCGGCTCCGGCACGCCGACCCAGGCGCACCAGTTCAGCGCCCTCACCAAGTCGGGTGCCGGTTCCGACAAGGTCGGCGTCGCCGGTTCGTTCTCGCTCAACGTGGTCAACGTGAGCACGGTGGCCAGCCTGCCGGGCTTCGCGTCGGCCAACCTCAATGGCGGCGACCTGCGGGTGCGTGCCGACAGCAGCACCACCACGGACGCGCAAGCCTTGCCCGAGGGCGACGGCGCGTCGGGCGGCTCGGTGGGTGTCGGCGCATCGGTGGCACTCAACGTGGTCGACACCACCACCACGGCGACGATCGCTGACGGCGCGACACTGACCGGCACGATGGCCAATGTCGTGATCCGGGCAACCGGCGCGCACAACGTCAAGACCACCGCGAAAAATGGCGCCGGGGCTGGCGCCTCGGACAGCGGAGACGGCGTGGGTGTGGGCGCCGGCGTGGCGCTGGCCATCGTCTCGCACCACAAGACAGCCAGCCTGGGCGCGGGTAATCTGCCCACCGACACCCTCAACGCCACCGGCAGCGTGACGATCCAGTCGGCGCATGCGTCGGCGGCCTTGACCGAAGCCAGTGGCGACGGGTCTGGTGGCAGTGTGGGTGTCGGGGCTTCGGTGGGCATCAACATCCTGTCGGATGACGTGCGTGCGCAGGCCTTGCGCAACGTGGCCGCCGGCGGCGCGATCACGGTCGAAAGCCAGGTCGCAGCCGGCAGTGTCGACAACGTCAAGGCCAGTGCCCAGGGCAACTCCAAGGATGGCAAGTCGGCCGACAGCGAAGCCGACAACCAGGTCAACAACAACCCGAACAATGGTGGCGACAAGGCCGTTCCCAAGTCCCAGGATGGCGTTGACGACGGCAATTCCAAGAGCAGCTCCGAGTCCAGCAGTGAATCGCCCGATGTCGGCGTCGCAGCCGCCATTGGCGTGAACTATGCGGTGATCGACAACCTGGCCGAAGTCGGAGCTGGCGTGTCGCTGGTCTCCACCGGCGGTGCCGTGCGCGTGTCTGCCATCGCCGAACTCGACATGACGACACTGGCCACCGGCCAGGCCACCGACATGGCGACCGGCACCAACGTCGGCGCCGCCGTCGGCGTGACGGTGGGGGACGTGGAAAACCGTGCCCGCACCGGCACCAATGCCCGGTTGCAGGGTAGCAACGTCACGGTCGAGGCGCGCCAGCCTGACGGTGCCCGCTCCGAGTTCAAGACCTGGTCGCTGGCAGCTGCCGCTGGCGACGACTACGGCTTTGCCGGATCGGTATCGATCAACCGCGTCAGCTACGTCACCGAGGCCGCAGTCGGCGCCGGCACGGCGCTGGTCGCTGCCAACACCGTCAGTGTCGTGGCCACAAACGACATCGGCCTGCAGACACTGGCCGGCGGTGCTGGTTTCGGCCAGGATGCCGGCGTCGGTGTCGGAGTTTCCGTGGCCGTCGTCAATCCGACCACCCATGCGAGCGTCGGTGACAACGCGGTGATCGATGCCGGCGGCGACACCACGGTGCGTGCGCGTACGTCCCTCAATCCGATGGCGATCCCGTTGGGGGATATTCCCCTGCTGCCTTCGGCGGTCGACGTGATGTCGATTGCGGCGGGTGGCGGCGTATCGACCAGCGGCAGTGCGGTCGCGGGTTCGGTGGTGGTGAATGTCTTTACCAACGACACCTTGGCCAGTCTGGGTCGGGGCGTGCTGGTGAATCAGAACGCCACGGCCCAGGCCGGGCAGGACGTGACCGTCGACGCGCAGGATCACACCCGCATCGTGAGCATTGCCGGCGCGCTGGCGGTGTCGTTCGATTCGGGCAGCGTGGCTGCCGGCGCCGGTGTCGACGTTGGTGTGCTGAACAAGAACACGCGGGCCACCGTTGGACGCGGATCGCTGATCAAGGCCGGGGGCGACATCAACATCACGGTCGACAGCGACGAGGATATCCTCTCGGTGGCGGCGTCGGTGGGTGGCGGCAGTGGCGTCGCGATCTCGGGTTCGTTCAGCGTTTACGTTTTGGGCACCACCAGCCGCGCCAGCACGGAAAACGGCAGTAACGCGCTGACACCCGGTGTCACGCTGGAGGCGGGCAACCGTGTCTCGGTGCGAGCCGACGGCCAGCTCGACTTCATACCGGTAGCTGGGTCCCTGGCCATCAGTGGCAGCAGCGCAGGTGTCGGCATTTCCAACACGACCCTGGTCCACAACGATATCGTCGAGGCGCGCATTGGCGACCGATCGACCGTTGTCGCGCGGGGATGGGGCGTCAGCGTCGTCGCGCATTCGTCGGAGGACGTCACCTCCGTTGCGGCCGCCGGTTCCGGGGCCAGCAGCGCTGGCGTGGCCGGGTCTGCGGCGGTCAACATCCTGAACGAAACCACATTGGCGCGTATCGGCAATGGTGTGAGTTTCAATGTGACGCCGGCCGGCGTGTCGGTACTGCAGCCCGATGTGCTGGTGCAGGCCGACGACACGACCAACCTGATCACGGTGGCCGGTTCTGTTGGCGGCGGCGGATCGGGCGGTGTGGGCGCAGGCGCTGCCGTGACCAAGACATCGAAGGTCACCGAGGCCTCGATCGGTTCGGCCGCCATAGGCACTATTCGTGGCGACCTGCAGGTGCTCTCCGACAGTGTCGAGGACGTGGTGTCGATCGCCGCCGCCGTCGGTGCGGGCGGCAGCGTCGGTATCGCCGGCTCGGCGGGTGTGTTGGTGGCCGACGTGGTCACGCGGGCGTTTGTCGGCGACGACCCCTCGGACGCAACCGCCAGCCTGGGCGCCGGCGGCCTGCAGGTGCGCGGCAGCGGCCAGATCTCGGCCAATGACAGGCTCGATGTCATCAACGTCGTTGGCACGATCGCTGTCGGCGGCGCAGCGGGCGTGGGCGCGGCGGTGGGTGTGCCGGTGGTCACCAAACGGGTCGAGTCCTTTGTCGGTGCCGGCCAGAACCTGACGGTGGACGGTCAGAGCACACTGGACATCCGGACCGGCGACTTTGCCATCGGTTTCCAGAGCGCCCCCGAGAAGCCGGGCAACGTCGACATCGCGGGTGGTCGCAAACCGACCAGGGCCGATGCCACTTTTGGTCCGCCCGACATCGGCAAATTGACCGACAGCAACCAGGACGGCGTGAGTGACGGCGGCGTCGACACCAACCATGATGGCGTCGATGACCGCAATGGTGACGCGATGTACAGCGGCGTGCGGGTCGCCACGCTGGCCACGCAAGCCGGTTTCAGTGGCCTGTCGGTGACAGCGACGAACCGCGACAGTGTCAAGAACTTTGCGATGGCCGCTGGTGGCGCGGCCACGGCTGCCGTGTCGGTGGCGGCCGGCGTCAACGTGTTCGACACCACGGCGCGAGCCTACATCGGCAATGGCGCCGTGATCAACTCCGACACCTCGGGTGCGGCAGCGGGCCAGTCCGTGAACCTGCGCGCGAGCAACGATTTTTACCATCTCGAAGTGGCCGGCGCGTTGGCGGTGGCCGCCGGCGCTGGCATCTCGCCGGCGGTGGGCGTGTCGGTCATGACGATGACCACCGATGCCTTCATCGCCGATGGCGCCATCGTGCGCGCGGCGGACGACGTGGTGCTGCGCGCCACCGCGGCCGAGAACCTGCTGGCGGTCAGCGCCGCGATCGGCGGCGGCGTGGCCGGTGTTGGTGGCGCGGTGACCGTGCCGGTGGTCAGCAACACCACCCGCGCCTTCATCGGCGGCAATGCCACGGTGTCTGCCGGCGGCGACATTGCGGTGCTGGCCTCGGACGACAGCAAGATGCTGGTCGTCTCGGGCGCCGGTGGCTTCGGCCTGGTCGGCGTCGGCGCATCGGTCGGCGTGCTCAGTCTGACCAAGACTACTAACGCCTACATCGGCGCCAACAGCACCGTGGACGCCAAGGGTTTCGGCGGCGGCATGGCCGGTGTGCTCGATGGCAGTGCCAGCGGCGTGGCCCGCTTAAACACCACGACGGCGCACGGCGTGGTGGTGCAGGCAACCTCGGCGGAAGACGTAACCCACCTGGCGATTGCTGCCGGGGGTGGCTTCGTCGGCATCGCCGGTGGAGTGGCGATCACGTTGATCGACAGCGACACGCGGAGCTGGATCGACAACGGTGCGCGCATCAACCGCACGGCGGACAACGCGGGCGCATCGAGTCAGCAGGGCGTCACGGTGCGTGCCGGCAACCGGATCGAAACCTTCTCGTTCGCGGGCGGGCTCGCGGGCGGTTTTGTCGGCGTCGGTGGCGCGGTCGATATCGGCAGCATCAAGAACGACACCGCTGCGTTCATCAAGAGTGGCGCCGATGTCGCTGCGCGCGGCAATGTCGTTGTTGGCGCACATCACCTGGACAAGAACTTCGGCTTCACGCTGGCGCTTGGCGGCGGTGTGGTCGGTATCGGCGCGGCAGTGTCGGTGTGGTCGATCGGCACGCCCTTGTCGGCGAACTACCAGAACAGCCAGGGCCAGAACGGAAGTGCCTTCAGCGCCAACGGCGGCGACCAGCAGAACAAGGCCGCCGACCAGGGTGGCAGCATGAACAACCGGGTGGCCAGCCAGATGGGCGGCTATTCGAGCGGCAACACCAACGACAACAAGACCAATGCCAACGAACGGCTGGCAGGCATCGGCAAGTCGGCGCAGACCAGTCTGAACACCAAGGGTCCCAGCGGCGGCAGCCTGCGTGCGCTGATCGCCAGCAATGCCACGCCGGCCGGTACCCAGGCCTATATCGAAGGCGGCGCGACGGTGCGCTCCGGTGGCGCAATCACGGTCGACGCCCGGGACCGCACCGAAGCGCAGTTCATCGGCGCCGGCGGCGGTGGCGGCCTGGTCGGTGTGGGTGCCACCATCCGCGTGCTGAACCTGGCCAACAATGCGCGGGCTTCGGCCGGTGGCAATCTGTATGCGGGCGGTCAGATCCGTGTCAATGGTGAACTGATCGAGAACGTCGATCAGACCTCGGTGGCCTTCGGCGCTGGCTTTGTCGGTCTGGGTGCATCGGTGTCGGTAATCAACAACAAGAGCACCTCGCACGCCTTCATCGCCGACGGCGCAACCATCGACAACGCGGCCTCCATCAGCATCACCGCGTCCAGCAACCAGACGCTGCAGGCGCTGACCACCAGCTTCCAGGGGGGTGTCGTGGCTGTGGGTGCGTCGTTCACCCGCATTGCGGTGGGCAACGATGCAGCCACCGACACCTATGCCGGCATCGGCAGCAATGTCCGTATCGGCCAGGGTAGCGGCAGCGTCGGCGATATCACCGTGCAGGCCCGGTCAAAAATTGCGCTGACGCTGAACACGTATGCGATGGCTGGTGGTGTGGCGGGGCTGACCTTCAACTTCGCCTATGCCGATATCACGCCCGACGTGCGGGCCACGATCGGCGCGGGCACCCGCATCAACAGCACTGGCGCGATCCGGGTGTTGTCCGGCACCGACCATTTTGCCAATACCGAGGTGTTCGGCCTGAGCGTCGGTGCCTTGGCGGGCGGTCTGAGTCTGGCGCGCTCCAACCTGGATGCCACGGTCTCGGCCGAGGTCGGCGGTCAGATCACGGCCGACAGCGTCACCATCAGCGCCGGGCAGAACGTGGATCCACTGACAATGCAGGCGATTCACCAGTCGGCGGGCGGCGGCATCCGTGGCGCCTATGCCACTGCCGAGGCGCCGTCGGTCGGACTCGTCACCACCAACGCGTCGTTGGCCACTTCCACCAGCACCGCCGACGTCGTGGCCGCCGTGAGCGCGGGTGCCTTGCTCAACGTCGCCGGAGCCGTCAGCGTACGCGCCAATGGCATCAGCCAGTCGCTCGCCGTGGGCCGCGCGATCAGCGTCAGCCTGGCCGGCATGGGTCTGCTCAATTCCCGTGCGGTAGCCTCTGGCACCAACAAGTCGTCGATCGGCTCCGGCGCGCGCGTGACGGCCGGCACGCTGGTCGTGCAATCCGATGGCATCGACCACGCCGACAGCGACAACGACTCGACCGACATCTCGGGCCTGGGCAATATCGGCTTCAGTTTTTCCAGGGCCGAGGTCAATCCGACGGTCACCGCGCGCATTGGCGAAGGCGCGACGCTCGACGTCGCCGGCACCTTGGCGGTACGCGCCAACAGCATCACCGATGGCGACGCCAAGGCACACCGCTTTGGCTTGTCGCTGGGGCTGGATTTCGGCATGATTTCGGGCACATCCGTAGTGACACCGAATGTCGCGGCCACGGTCGACTCCAGTGTGGCCAACCCCACCGTGGTCAACGCGGGCACGATCGACATCCAGGCGCGGCATGGCTCTGCGGTGTCGGTCTCCGATGGCACCCTGGCCAGCGTCGACACCAATGCCGACCTGCTCACGACCGCCGCGCCGCATGGGCTGGTCACGGGCGACAACATTCTCTACACGACCGACGGAAATCCTGCCATCGGCGGGCTGGTCGCCGAGCGCTCCTATGGCGTCATCGTGCTCAATGACACGACGATCAAACTGGGCACGCCGTTCAAAGGCAGTGACGTCAACGACAACCTGGACACCATTCGATTTGCGACCCAGCACGGCTTGAGCACAGGCGACCGACTCGATTATGGCCATTCGTTCAGTGGCGCCTCGGGGGCGATCGGCGGACTTTTTGTCAGCGCCAAGTATTACGTGCGAGTCATCGACGCATTGACGATCAAGCTCGGCACCTCGCTGGCACAAGTGACGCAGGCGCTGAAGACTTTCCAGCCGGCTTCCATCGACAACGCAAGCGACGTCATCACCCTGGCCAACCACGGCTTTTCCTCGGGCGTGGCGGTGACTTATCGCGGCCCGCGTTCGGCCAGCTTCCAGGGGTTTGCGGTCGATGATGCGGCCGACAAGATCGCCATCGGCGCGGCGCCGAATGGCAACGATTTCGCGACCGGAGACCGAGTCACCTACACCGTGTCCGGTGTCGAGGGCCGCGCGCCGGTCGCGCTGGGCGGCATCGGCAACGGCGGCAGCTACTATGTATTGCGGGTCGACGCCGACACCATCAAGCTGTCGGCTTCGGTGATCAAGAACGACGGCACTGACGTCTTCATCAACCTGACGCGCAGCAGCGGCGCCGACCTCTCATTGCACAAGTTGGTGCGGTTCGGCGAGAAGGCCGTGACCGGACTGGAGGATGGACGGACCTATTACGTCAACCGCCTCGATGCCAGCCGCTTTTCATTGTCCGCTTCGGCAGGTGGTGCGGCCCTGAACCTCGACAACGTCGGCGTCAACGGCACCCAGTACATCGGCGTCGAAGGCATTGATTTGTCCGGCAGCGGCGTCACCGGCCAGCATTACCTGTCGTACGACTTGTCGGGCAGCCTGGTTGGCACGCAGCGTTTGGCTGGCGCTGGCGGTCTGACGGGCGCACCCGATCAGTTCGGTATCGACGGTATCTCTTACGCCAATGCAGCAGGCCCTTCATTTGCCTTGCTGATTTCCGGCGTCGGCGCGCATGCCGTCGTCGACATTAAACCGACGCTTGTGGCGAGCACCGGCGAGGGTGCGCGACTCATCGCCACCGGCAGCGTGACGATCATCGGCACCAGTTACGGCAATGCGGAAGGCTATGCGGGTGTGGACACTGGCGCGTTCCTCGGAAGCCTTGGTTTCTCCAGCGTTCGGTTCAACCTGGACCTGGACACCCAGGCACTGGTGGGCGCGTCGTCGTCGATTGAGGCAGGCGGCGATATCACGATCCAGGCCGAGAACCGCCACGTGGGGGTGGGATCTGCCTATGCCGGCGGCGGCGCTGCAGGCATATCGGTCACTGGAGCCAAAGCGGTGGCCGAGGCCTTGCCGGTGACGTTGGCCAGCATCGGTGCCAATGCCAATCTGCATGCGGATGGCGACATCAATATCTATGCACGCATGGGCGCCAAAGGGTCCATGAAGGCCGACTCCAGCGCGTATGCCGGACTGGGTTCGGGCGGCTCGGGCGAGTCTTTCTGGGCCATCGGCAGGGCTGACAACGGCTTTAACTCGACGCCGCGCGAGACCACCGTCAACCTCGACGCGAATGCCCGGTTGCGTGCCGAGAACAACCTGACCCTTTACGCGCTGGTCAACGAGGTCGATGTGGCTACCACCACCAACGCATCGGCCGCGTCTGTCTTCTACTCCGACCCGGACGCCGAGGCCCGCACGCTGATCACCTCGATCGCTTTGATCACCGCCAAGAGCGGTGCGCAGGCGATCGGCGTGAATGCGCTCGATGCGATCGCCACGCACCGCGACATCGGCAACTATGCGCGTGCGCGTGCCACCGGTGGCAGCGCATTCGGCGCGCCCGATGCCGATTCATGGGCCATCAACCGGCTGACGGCGCGCATCATCACCGACGACGGTTCTGCCTTTGGCAGCAAGGATGTCGATATCCAGGCGAATTTCAATCCGCCGTTCTCGCTCAAATCGTCGCAGCAAGCCAGTGGCTTCTCGCTGAACTTCCTGGACGACCGTGGCGATGCGCACCTGGAAAACAGCTACAGCCGCCACATCACCTTCAATGGCGACATCATCCTGTTGTCGGCGCCCACCCCCAGGCTGGTGGTCGATGCGACCGGCACGATTTCAGTGGCCGAGGGACTGAGCGCCATTGACGAAGGCAGCCGTATCGTCGTCAACGACCTGAGCAACAACGGCAATGCCGGCAAGGCCCGGCTGTCCACCAACACCATGGCGGTCAACATCAACGGTGCCTACACGCCGTTCCTGGGCACCATCGACGGTGACCAGGGTACGGTGATCGTGCGCCATACCTGGGAGACGGTGAACCTCACCAACTTCTCCGGCAAAGACCTGTGGGTCAACGCCATCGACCCGGTCGACCGCACCGGCCGCGCCAACGTGGCGATCGACGTCGACAACAGCAGCTACCGTTTCGACATCGCCCATGAATACGCGCCCACCGCGATCACGATCGCCAACCTCGGCAGTGCCGGCACGCCATCGGTGGTCATCAATGGCCTGATCGACAACCCGATCGGCACCACGACCATCGTCAACAACCGCGGGGACGTGTTGGGCACCAACACCGGAAAGGTCCGTAGCAACAAGGCTGTGGTGCAAGCTGCGGGCAGGATCGGGCTTACACCAACCATCCTGCTGGGTCCCTTGTCGCTGGGTCGGCTCGATTTTGAACTGGTGCAAAGCGAAGGCCGCGTCACCGGGCTTGACACCACCAGCGGCGGCTCGCAGGCCTTGCGGGTACGCGGCCTGGACCGTGACCCGGCCGCAGGCTTGTTCCAGCTGGAGCTCGGCGTGCTCGATGCCGGCGGTGACCTCGACCTGCTGATTCTGCCGACGCTGGTACAGCTGTCGATCGCCAATGCGCCTGCCGGCTATCTGGTCGATGTATCCGAGTACGGGCCCACGCTTGACGAGGTCTACGGTGACGGCAACCCTGCCACCAATCCGATCGTCCGTACCACGGATGCCTATGCCAACCACTACAAGCCCGATGGTGGTGGACCGGCTTTCACCGTTCCGGTCAGCTTGTTCGGCACCGGCAGCGCCGCCGCCGACACCCATGTGAACGCCGCGCTGCTCAAGGCCGGCGGCAACATCAACATGGTGGCCAACTTCCAGACCACGCGCATCGACATCGCGGCCAACACCAACCTGACCGGCCTGGGCCGCATCGACGTGTTGACCAACGGCAACATCGCGTTGATCGAGACCGAAGGCGACTTGCGTGCCGGCGCGATCGTCTCGACGCTGAACAACGTCACGCTGACCGCGGCTGACGGTATCGTCGATGCCCAGGGCGATGCGTCTGCCGACGTCAGCGGCCGGCGCATCGTGTTGACGGCGCTGGCAGGCTCGATCGGCAGCTTCCTCAACGACCTGGAAATCGACAGTGCCTACTCGGGCACGGGTGATCTGAAGGCGATTGCCACGGCCGATGTTTTCATCAGCGAGCTGACGGGCAGCCTGGTGATTGACCAGGTTCTGGCGCAGGCTGGTGATGCGCGGTTGACCACCCGGGATACCGCGGCGTCGGGCGAGGATATTGTGGTCGGCGAGGGCAAGCTGGTCAGCGCCTTGTCCGGCTCGATCACGCTGCAGGCAGCCGACTCGCTGGCGCTGTCAGGCAGCGTGCTGGCGCTGGCCAACCTGTTCTTCAACGTCGACTACCGTAATGCGGACCGTGGTTACGGCACCAGTGTGGTATCGCTGCGCACAACCACCCTGCGCGGCTCGCGGCTGTTCCTGCAAGGCGACGAGGACGACGACCTGCTCGACGCCAATGGCGTGGCGATACCGGTCTTCGCATGGGGCCTGGGCGGCAATGACCAGATCTTCGGCGGCACACTGGACGACCAGCTCTACGGTGGCGAGGGCGCTGACGCCATCAGCGGTGGTGCCGGGCGCGACCTGATCGTGGCCGGTGGGGGCGTCGGCGACGTCCTGCTCGGGGGCGAAGGCGACGACATCATCTACGGCTCGCCCGATGGCGCCGACGGCGACCCCGACTTCGACGACGCGATCCGCTTCGGCGACTTGATTGACGGCGGCGATGGCGATGACGAAATCCATGGCCTGGGTGGCGCCGACGACATTCGTGGCGGCTCCGGCAATGACCGGATCGACGCCGGGGCCGGCAACGATCGTGTGCAAGGTGGCGCTGGTGCCGACCTTGTTTATGGACACCTCGGTAACGATCTGATCTACGGCTTTGCGATCAGTGGCGTCGATGACGATGCCTCCGATGACATCCTGTTCGGCGAATGGGGCAACGACACCATCGTTGGCGGGGCCGGCAACGACCTGATCGACGGCGGCTTCGGCAACGACAACCTGTCGGGTAACGGCGGCGATGACATCATCCGCGCCGGGTATGGCCTGAACACCTTGTCGGGTGGAGACGGCAACGACCAGCTCTACGGCTCGCACGATGGCGCAGACGCAATATCCGGTGGCGACGGTCGCGACCGGATCTGGGGCTATGGTGGAAACGACACGCTGCGCGGCGATGCAGGCGATGACATCATCGAAGGGGGCGCCGGAGACGACCTGATCGAAGGGGGCGCCGGCGCCGATCTTCTGGTCGGCGGCGAAGGCAATGACACGATTTACGGTCACAGCCTCTCCGCGGCAAGCGATGACAATGCGGTCGACGTATTGTTTGGCGACCTCGGCGGCGCAGCTACTCCGCTGGCCGGCCGGGACCGCCTGGTCGGCAATGGCGGCAACGACCTGCTGTATGGCGAGGCCGAGGACGACGATATCGCTGGTACGGCTGGCTTCATGCAGGTCGAGACCAGTGGTGCCAACGGCAACATCATCGATTTCGGCAATGTCGGCGATGCAGCCGGTTTTGCCCTTGCGCCGGTGGCCACTGCGGCACCAGCACAGACGCCGGTCGACTACACGATGGCGCGGGCCCAGGCTGACCTGCCCGAAGGTACGGTGCAGCGTGGCCGCTGGGGTAACCTGGCCGGTGCTGCGAGTGAAGACGGCTTGTCCGGCAGTGGCGGCCTGTCGAGCGACCCGGCCGTGGCCATCGGCCCTGATGGATCGACCTACGCCGCCTGGACCGACACCCGCAGCGGCAACCCGCAGGTGCTGGTGTCGCGCCTGGTGGGGGGTGTCTGGACCCAGCTGGCCGGCAGTGCAGGCGGCAATGCACTGGGCGCTGGTGTCGCGCCCAGTGTCAACCCGGCTTTTGCGCCGAGCATCGTCATCGACGGCACCGGTGCGCCGATCGTCGCCTGGACGGCCGACCACGGTGGCAACCAGAGCGACGTGCGGGTGGCCCGCTTCAACGGCAGCAGCGGTCAATGGGAGGCCCTCGGTTCTTCACTGGCCAGCGGTGGCATCTCGTCGACCGGAACGGCGGGCGCCGCCCGGCTGGTCATGCGCAGCGGCGGCCCGGTTGCCGTGTGGCTGGATGGCAGCGCCGGTGCGCAGCGCATCTACGCCAAGCAATTCAGTGGTGGTGCCTGGGTTCCGATCGGAACCGGATCGGCCAGCGGCAATGGCCTGGCGGGTGGCAGTTTCGCGACCGATGTGCGCGACATCGCTGTCACGTCGGACGGCAGCCGCATCGCGCTGGCCTGGACCCAGGTCGACTCCGGCACCGGATTGCGCCAGCTCTACCTGCGCGAGTTCAGCAGCGGGGCCTGGAATGCCATCGGTGGCTCCACCACCGGAACCGGCGTCAGCGGCATTGCCGACCCCGGTCTGGCCGGCAGCATCAGCCACAACGCCCAGCCCAGCGTGGCTTATTTTGGTGGCCAGCTGTTCGTCGCCTGGCAGGCCTATTCCGACCAGGCGGCAACGATTGCCGTGGCGCGGTACGACAACACGGCGACCCGCACGCTGGCGCAGGTCGATGTCTTCGGTCAGCCGGACGTGCCGGCCTCGCCGCAACTGAGCGCCGGCGGCGACACGTTGCGGCTGCTGTGGCAGCGCCAGCCGCTGGACAACGCACCGACCGACCTGTACGCCCTGCGTTTCAACTCCAGCAGCGGTCATTTCGTGCAGGAACTGCTGGGTGAGGGTTCGCTGGGCGGCCTGAGCGAAACCGGTGGCCGGGCGATGCAACTGGCCATCGCGACGGACAGTGCCGGTCGCAGCGCCGTGGTGTGGCAGGACGCGATCACTGGAGAGCCCGAGATCTATGCGCGGGGAATGACGTCGACGATATCGCGCAGCTTCAATGCGCTGGGCTCCAATGGTATCCAGGCCATCCTGGACGCCAATGACCTCGGCGCGGGCGACGTCATTGTCGTGATCGGCACCGTCACCGGCGACGTGCTGATCGCTGCGCAAGACGCTGGAGTCACGATCTACGGCGCGCCCGATTCGCAGGTCATCGGCAATGTGACAGTGGCTGCCGACAACGTGTTGCTGCAGCGGCTGAAGATCGTGGGCAGTGTCAGTCTGCAGGGCAATCCCGACGGCCTCACGTTGACCGAATCCACTGCCGCCGGTGTCGTCCTGTCGGGTGGCAGCAATGCCCAGATCACGGCCAACACGCTGACCGGATCCGTATCGGTCAGCGGGCTGGTGCAGGGCGTGCTGATCGACCACAACACCATCAGTGGAACGAACGGCATCCATGTGCTGGCGGTTGCGGGCGCAGGCCCCACCAACCTCACGATCAGCCACAACACAATCAACGCCGCCAGCATGGGCATCACGCTCGAGGCCACGGCCCAGGGCCGCATCCACGACAACGCGATCAAAGCCGGGGCCACCGGTCTGACGATCTCCGCGGCCTTCAATGGCCTGATCGACGGGAACCGCATCCAGGGCAACCAGGTCGGCGTACGGTATGACGCCGCCGCGGCACTGGCCGGCAACACCATTCATGCCAGTGCCGTCGGCATCCGCACCACGGTGGCCGGCATGGCGGATGGACTGGGCTTCGTCGCCGGTTCTGGCGTCAACCAGGTCGACGGCAACACCGTTGGCATCCAGTCGCTCGGCGCGCAGTTCCAGCGCCAGCATGTCAGTGGCGGCACCACTGGCGTCACCGGCAGCGGCATCATTGGCGGCACGACGCTGGACCTGGCCAACCGGATCGAACGCAACACCACCGGCGTTGCCAATTTCGCCGGCACGGTGCAATACAGCATGATTGCCGGCAACAGCGTCGGCATCGAGGTGACGCCCGCAATGAACGGGCTCAAGGTGTGGCACAACGTGATTCACGGCAATACCGTGGCTGGCCTGCGGGTCAGCGGCGCCAGCGATGTCCGCATCTACCAGAACACGTTTTACGCCGCGCGTGGCGACAACATCCGGCTGCAGTCGGGCAGCTCCAACGTCGAGATCCAGGGCAATATCCTGTGGGCCGAGTCCGGCTATGACATCTACGTGGCCAACGATTCCCAGCGTGGTTTCTACAGTGACTACAACAACCTGTACCAGACCGGCACCGGAAAGCTGGTGTACTGGACCAAGGACTTTGTCGACGTACTCGACTGGCAGGCCGATGTGGCCCAATACGACCTGCATTCGATCGGTGCCACCGTGGTCAACCCCGGCTGGGCGCGGCCGCAGTTTGTCGATACGTTTCGCAACGACTTCCGCCTGTTTGCGGTGGTCGCCGGCCAGCGTTTCAGCAGCCCGGATGTTGACGCATCCAACGTGCTGCTGGACCAAAGCACGCCGCCACACTACATCAACCTGCTCACCAACAACGGCTTCGAGGCCGGCCTGACGGGCTGGACCGTGAACGCCGGCGCGGCCGTGAAGACAAGCGCACCATCGGCCTACCAGGGCAGCCAGTATTTCAGTGCCGGTTCGGTAGAGCAGGGTTTTGCACAGCAGAGCATCAACCTGATTGATGCCGGTTTCGCGATTGCCGCCATCGATGGCGGTCTGCTGGATCTGGCCTTTGGCGGTCGCGTGCGCAGCGCCAGCGAGGATCCGCGCGATGCGGGCACGGTCTCGCTGATCTTCCTGGACGCAGCGGGTCAGGAAATCCGTCGGCAGGCGGTCAAGGCACTCAATGCCGACGCGCGCTGGGAACTGGTGGGCGACCGTGTCACGACGCCTGCTGGCGCGCGCTTTGCGGTGTTGCGCTTCGATGCCGATCGCAACTCGGGCGGCACGGCCGATGCGTGGTTCGACCATGGTTTCTTGGTGCGGGTCAGCGATGCCTATATTCCCGATCTCGGTGCGTATGGCGCAGGTACCCATGAGGCGCCAGCTGATCCGATGCCGCGCATCGAGCTGATTTTCCCGGACCTCTACACCGATTGGGAAAAGGACGAGCCGCAGGCGATCCGTTGGGTCACGACCAACAACACAGCCAACTCGCCGGTACGCATCGACCTGCTGCAGGACACGCCCGATGGGCCGCGACTGCTGGTCACGCTGGCGGCCGCCACGCCCGACGACGGAAACTTCATCTGGATCCCGGCCAACAGCGGTATCGACTTCAACACCAAGAACCTGCGCATCCAGGTCTCGCTGGCCCAGGTGCCCGCGGTACTCGACCGCGCGCAGGAGACATTCTCGGTGCCCGAGGATGGCCAGAATTACTATGTCGATGACCAGAGCAACGTTGGCGATGCCTACACGCCGACGGCGGTGGGCAGCAACCGCAATACCGGCAAGACACCCGAGGTGCCCAAACCCAACCCGGTCAACGTGTTCCGTGCCTACGATCTGCAGGCGGGCGACACCTTGTACATCGACACCGGCAACTACCCGATGATCGATCCGATCGGTGTCTCGGGCAGCAATGACGTGAGCCTGCTGGCGGGCCCCGGCATGGGCCGCGACGAAGGGTTCACGATCACCGGGCCGACCAACAGCGACCTGATTGCCCGCTTGTTCCCGGCCATCCCGGGTGACCGCACGCGGGCCCTGATCGACCTGGACGACGCCGATTTCGTCACGGTTCGCCATCTGACGCTGGAGAACGCACAGCGCGGTGTGTACACCCACGGCGGTTCCGACAGCTTCGAGGCGTCGTTCCTGACGGCCACCGGGCATGCGCAAGAGGGTTTGCGGATCGAAACCGCATCGCCGTTCGGCGACTTCGATCACCTGGTTGCGCTGAACAACGGTGCCGGCGGCGTGGTCATCAGCGGCAGCATCCGCTCGTTGACGAACTCGACGGCGCAAGGCAACGTGGGTGACGGGTTCAATATCACCGGCCGCATCGGCAGCGCGTCCGACAACATCGCGCGCAACAACACCGACTGGGGCTTTGAGTTCAGCCAGTCCGGCGACAGCGTGATCCAGCGCAACGAATCGTCGGCCAACCGCGCCGGCATCTATGCCAGCAACAACGTCGGCGGCAATACCGTGCGCATCGGCGACACCGACCTTGCGGCCGGCAACGGCAACTGGGTGTTCAACAACCGCGACGGCGGCATCTATGCCTATTACGGCGCGCTGGTCGCCGGCAACACCGTATCTGGGCATCTGAGCAGCAATGCCTGGGGTATCTACGGCTACAGCAATGTGGCGATCGACTCCAACATCGTATATGGCAATACCCAGGGTATCTACGGTTGGTTCGGATCGGTTGATCGCAACCGGGTCTACGCCAACACCCTGGACGGCATCCGGGCCGACAACGCGGATCTGTTCGGCAATGTGGTCTATGGCAATGCGGTCGGCTTGCGCTTCTCGGAGTACTACAGCCAGTTGCGTACGGCGCGCAGCAACCTGGTGTATGGCAACGGCACCGCCGGGGTGTTGATCGGTGGCAATGCACAGACCTTCATCAATAACACGGTCTACCAGCGGGTCGGCGATGCGGTGCGGGTATCCGATGCCAGCAATACGAAGTTGGTCAACAACATCCTCGGCGCCGATGCGGGTTATGTGCTGAGTGTTGCCTCGAACAGTCAGGTCGGTTTCGCGTCCGATTTCAACCTGTTCCTCAACGGCGGGACACTCGGGCAGTGGCAGGGCGTCGATCGCACGACCCTGGCCGCCTGGCGCGGCGCCTCCTTCACCGATGCCAGCTCTCTGGTGGCCGATCCTCTGTTCGTCGACGTGGATGGGGCGGACAACCAACTCGGATTCGTCAACCTGGTGCAGGATGGTCGCGACGATGATTTCCATCTGCGCAGCGCGTTCGGCGGATTCCAGGGTGGCAGCGGCCTGGCACCGGTGCGCGACCCAGCCACCGGGTTGCCGGTGTTCATGGCGCCCACGGCGCTGACGAGCACTGGGCAGTCGCCAGCCATCGACCGTGGCCGTGCCAGCGATCCGTACATCAATGAACCGGCAGCGAACGGCGGTTACATCAACATCGGCGTCTACGGCAACACCAGCCAGGCAGCTCGCAGCCCGAATCAATACATCACCATCCTCAACCCGAATGGCGGCGAGCGCATCGGGCAGGACAGTACCGTCGATATCCGCTGGCGCTCGTTCGGATTCACGGGCAATGTCGATATCGCCTACCGCGGTGGCAGCGCGGCGGCGTTCACGCCGCTGGGCAGCAACGAGGCCAACGATGGCAGCTTCAGCTGGGTGGTCGATGCCGCCAGTTACCTGGCTGGCACCGACTATGAAATTCGGGTCACCTCGGTGGACACGCCGTCCATCTTCGACCTGAGCGATACGCCGTTTTCGGTGATTGCGCCCATCACGTTCTACTACGTCAACGACAACTCCCTGGTCGATGACGAATACACCACGGCGGTGGGCAGTGATGCCAACGATGGGCTCTCGCCCGACCTGCCCAAGGCATCGATCCGGGGCATTCTGGATGCCTACGACCTCAAGCCCGGTGACGTGATTCTGGTTGATACCGGCCGCTACACGCTGGGCACCAACATCTTCGTGGCGGCCGACGACAGCGGCGTGACGATCCGCGGCGCGATGGCGCATGAGACGGTTCTGGATCGTGCCAACAAGAACAGCGGCGCATACGTGTTCGAGTTCCAGGGCGCGGATGCGGTCACGCTGGAGAACCTGCAAATCACGGGCGCGTTGCATGGGGTGTTTGCGAATACGGGCGTGGACAGCGATCGGTTGAGCATCATAGACAGCCGTGTGTATGGCAATTCTGGTTGGGGTGTGTACACGCGCGGTACGAACGACGGGTTGCTGGTATCGGGCAGCGTGATCGAGTACAACGGCTCTGGGGGTGTGAGTGCGGAAGGGGTGGATGCGCTGATCGAGGGCAACGAGGTCTCGCGCAACAACGGCTGGGGTGTGGATGCGGCCGGGGCGCGTGGTCGGTTGCTGGACAACGTGGTGTATGCCAACAACCACGGTCTGTACACGAACTTCAATGGGGCGTGGGCCGACCGCAGCGTGGTAGCGGGCAACCGGGTGTTCGACAACGGCACGGGCATCCAGGGCAACTATGACGCGGAGATCCGCGACAACGAGGTCTGGGGCAACACGTCGCATGGCGTGGCGGTGTATTACGACGCGCAGGCGCACGACAACCTGTCGTGGGGCAACGCCACGGGTCTGTACGCGTATGGCTCCAGCGTGGTGTACGACAACCGGGTGTGGGCGAACACGACGGGTATCGAGGTGCAGTACGGTGTCGAGGCGTATGGCAACCGGGTGTACGGCAACAGCGGGGTGGGCATCAGCGTGAGTCAGTGGGACAGCTGGGTGCACAACAACCTGGTGCAGGCCAATGGCGGGGTGGGTGTGCTGCTCAATGGGGTGTACCAGTCGAGCGTGGGCACGCGCATCGAGAACAACACGATCGTGGGCACGGTGGCCGACGCGCTGGTGGTGCAGGCCAACAGCAGCAACGTGCGTATCCGCAACAACATCCTGGAGCAGCGCGGCAGTGGTTATGCGCTGAACGTGGCCAGCAACAGCCAGCAGGGGTTTGTGTCGGACTACAACCTGTTCATGCTGGGGGCCTCGGCCAAGCTGGGGTACTGGGAGGACAGGGCGTTCCTGAACCGCACCGACTGGTTCTACGAGATCGGGCAGGATCGCAACAGCGTGAGCGCCGATGCGCGCTTTGTCGACGCCGACGGGGCCGACGACATGGTGGGCTGGAACGGTGCCGTGGTCTCGGGCAGCGTGCGCATCGTGGACGATGGCGACGCGACGTTTGCCAGCACGGGCAGCTGGACGACGGCGGCGCTGGCCACGGCACGTGGTGGCGATTTCCTTACGGCCAATGCCGGTGACGGATCGAGCGAGGCGAGCTGGACCTTCAACGGCCTGGCGCCAGGGTATTACCGGGTGGCCGCGACCTGGCCGTACCAGGTGAACGTTAACGGCGATGCGACGTTCCGCATCTACGATGGCGACACGATAGTGGGCGCTGATGAGGTGAGCCAGAACTACCGGGCCTCGGCCGGCTTCACCGATGCGGGCAATATCTGGGAGAACCTGGCGCTGGTGCGCATCAGCGGGGCGAGCCTGACGGTCAAGCTGGATAACCTGGCCAATGGCAAGCTGACCGCTGATGCGGTGCGCATCGAGCGGCTGGTAGGCGACTTCGGGGCCGATGACGACCTGCACCTGCGCAGCGACTCGCCGGCGATCGACCGGGGCAACCCGCAGAGCTCGAGCCTGGGCGAGTCGCGTCCGAACGGCAACCGGGTGGACCTGGGCGCGTACGGCAATACAACCGAAGCCAATACCAGCCCCGATCCGATGGTGCAGGTGCTGAGCCCCAACGGGCTGGAGAAGATCGAGGTCGGGGTTCCGGTGACGGTGAGCTGGCGCAGCGCCGGGTTGTTGCCGTATGACAGCGTGTTGCGGATCGATGCGGGGCAGAACAATCTGGCGGCGGCCCCGAACTGGCTGAGCCAGCTCACCGGTGACCGCACCGATGGGTACGACAACTATTACGGCACGATTGCCACGACCACGGCCATCGACATGAGTGCGGTGCCCGCGGGCACGCCCGAGGCGATGGTGCGCAGTTATGCGTACACGCCAGGGGGCACGGCGTACCAGATGACGTACGAGATCGGCGTGGCGGACGGCGCGTACCAGGCGGTGCTGTACTTTGCCGAGCCCAGCAACATTGCGGTGGGCGCGCGCAAGTTCGACATCGTGGCCAACGGCACGGTGCTGGCGACCGACGTGGACGTGCGAGCGCTGGCCGGCTCGATCAACAAGGCGCTGGTGCTCACGCTGAACCTGAACGTCTCTGGCGGACAGGGCTTGAAGCTGGAGTTCGTCAACAAGACCAGCAACTCGGCGTTCGTGGGCGGCATCGAGCTGCGCCGGGCCAATGCCAACGGCGTGGCCAACCCGGTGTTGAGCCTGCAGGCCTCCACCGATGACGGCGCGAGCTGGACGACGGTGGCCACGGGCTTGATGCTGGACCCCTACGGCAACGGGCAGACGCAGTGGACGCCCGACACCGAGACGGTGGGCAACACGGCGCGTCTGCGGGTGGTGGCAACCATCAACCCGCCCAGCGGTACGGTGACGGTCAGCGACATCAGCGACGAGGGTTTCCTGATTGCCAATGCGGGCAACAAGTACTACGTCAACGATGGCTCGCTGATCGGTGACGAGTACACCACGGCGGTGGGCAACAACACCAACTCGGGCAAGGACGCCAGCCGACCGATGGCCAGTCTGGCCGCGCTCTTGCGCGCCTACGACCTGGATGCGGGCGACATCGTGTACGTGGACAGCGGCAGCTACAGCCTGGCCACCAACATCGTGTTTGGCGTGCAGGACTCGGGCGTCGTGATCCAGGGCGCACAACTGCCCGGACACACCAGCGTGCTCGATCGCGGCAATACCAACACCGGCCAGGTCGTGATCGACCTGCGCGGTGCCGACGACGTCACGCTGCGCAACCTCGGTATCACCGGGGGCAGCTACGGCGTTTGGGCCGACTCGGGCGTGGACAGCGATCGGTTGAGCATCATAGACAGCCGTGTGTATGGCAATTCTGGTTGGGGTGTGTACACGCGCGGTACGAACGACGGGTTGCTGGTATCGGGCAGCGTGATCGAGT
>Ga0105047_10003727_pt1 | contig 26761 bp, 27 predicted proteins | sample MAT04_FD_78384 | JGI IMG/M metagenome (GOLD analysis project Ga0105047, IMG submission 78384) | Freshwater microbial communities from Lake Fryxell liftoff mats and glacier meltwater in Antarctica - MAT-04 (megahit assembly) | ecosystem: Environmental > Aquatic > Freshwater > Ice > Liftoff... | reverse complement strand
CTCAAATCAATAGACAAGATCGAGCGGGGTGGGGACAAGCCTTGGCATTCCGTGATCAATGCTGAGAACTACCATGCACTAGAAGCGTTGCTGTATCCGTACGAGGAACAGGTGGATTGTATTTATATCGACCCTCCCTACAATACCGGAAAAGACACCTGGAGATACAACGACCGGTACATAGACAGCGCCGATGCCTACCGCCATTCAACGTGGCTCGCTTTCATGGAAAGACGACTGGTGCTGGCTCACCGTCTGCTGAAGCCCACCGGTTTACTTCTTATCTCGATTGATGACAACCAACAAGCCCGACTCAAGCTGCTATGCGACCAAATTTTCGGTGATGACCAGTTCATCGCTTCCATGATCTGGAAGAAAGGTGGCACGGGGAAGAATGATTCGGACCTTGTTGTGGAGCATGAATACATCATCGCCTACGGAAAGAGTTCCGAGTCCAGGATTCGTCCAGACGCCTCGGGCACCGCAACGACTTCGTACTCTCGCTCCGATGAGGTCGGCAACTATTCGTTGGTCCGCCTAGACCAGCAGAGCCTGTCGTATTCAGAATCGCTTAACTACGACTTGATCGGACCGTCGGGAGAGGTCTACAAGCTGACCCATAAAGACCCCGATCACCCGAACGCGAACTGGCGGTGGAGCAAAGAAACAGTTGCGCAGAGGATGGACGAGTTGGTTTTCGAAAATGGCTCCGTTTATACAAAGAACTACCAGAAAGATGAATACGCTGCCCGGTCGTTACTCGTCGATGACCGATTCGGGCGCACCCGTACCGGAGGGAAAGATCTAACCACTGCGCTCGGAGCATCGAAGCAGTTCGACTACCCCAAACCCGTGAAGCTAATCGAGTATCTCCTGGGTATCACCATGGGGAAAAATGGCCTCATTTTGGATTTCTTTGGAGGGTCAGGGACCACAGTCGAAGCAGTCATGGCGGCAAACGATAAAGACTCTGGGCAGCGAAGATGCTTGCTCGTAACGAATAACGAACTACCAAAATCTGACGCCGCCCGACTCAAAAAAAGTGGTGTTCTATCTGGCGACGATGAGTGGGAATCTTACGGGGTCTTCCAAAAGGTTGCCCTTCCTCGGATTCGTTCAGCAGCCACGGGCGAGCATCCGAACGGCGATGTGTTCTCGGAAGGCTACTCCGAAAATGTCGAGTTCTTTGAGCTTACGTATGAGGATCGAGATCGGGTCTCTCTTGGAGCAGCTTTTGAGGCGATAGCGCCGCTGTTGTGGATGCGTGCTGGCGCTGTTGGCCCACGCATCGACAAACGCAAAGGGTCGTGGGCGCTCCCTGACAAAGCTAGGTATGGCGTGTTGTTTGACCCCGCCGGATGGCGGGACTTCGTGAACGCTGTCAACGCGTCAGACATCGTGAGTCACGCGTTTATCGTCACTGACTCGAACTCGGTGTTTCAGCAGGTCGTGCGTGAGTTATCTCCGAGCGTCGAGCCGGTCCGGCTTTACGAGAACTATTTAGATTCGTTCGAGATCAACACAGGAGGAATCCAATGAAGTTCGAGCTGAAGAGCTATCAGGAAACCGCCACCACAACCGTCCTATCGAGGCTTCGTAAGGGCAGCCGGGATTTCGCGGAAGACAACGACTACACGAGCGTGTCTCTATCCGCGCCCACCGGGGCTGGCAAGACAGTCATCGCCGCAGCCGTCATAGAGCAGATCCTGTACGGAGACGCAGACGGCGTGGTGGAAGCGGACTCCAACGCGGTAATCCTGTGGCTCACAGATGACCCGAGCCTCAACGAGCAGACCAAGAAGAAAATCCTGGAAGCTTCCGACAAGATTCAGCCGAGTCAATTGGAAACAATTGACGACCGACTGAAGCAGCCGGAGCTTGCGCGGGGCAAGGTCTACTTCCTCAACATTCAGAAGCTTGGTAAGAAGTCGAATCTGACGAAGCATTCGGACAAGCGACTGCACACGATCTGGGAGATCATCGCGAACACGGTCACCAACAATGGCGCCCACTATTATCTCGTGATTGATGAAGCGCATCGAGGTGCTGGATCTTCGATGCAGAACCGCCAAACGCTGGCTCAACGTCTAGTCTCTGACGCCGACCATGTTGTGCCACCTGCCCCGGTTGTGTGGGGTATTTCAGCGACACCTGACCGTTTCGACAAAGCGATGGCGGCATCCACGCCCGACAGGGCAACAAGGTCAGTCAAAGTTCCGGTCGAAGAGGTGCGCGAGAGCGGTCTCATCAAAGACGTCCTCTCGATCAGTCACCGTGGCGAAGACCAAGAGATGACAGCGACATTGGTTCGGGCTGCCGCCCGCAGCCTCAAAGAGTTCGACGACGAATGGACCGCATATACCGACTCGGAAGAAGAGGCGCCCGTCCGCCCCGCTCTCGTCATTCAGATTCCACCAAACTACGCAGATAAAGACGTTGCCGAAATCCTGAATATTTGTGAGAACGAATGGCCCGCTCTCACGGGCAATGCGATTGCGCACTGCCTGGAATCCCACTCTGCCCAGGAATACGTCTCCCACACCGTCAAATATGTTGCTCCGCAGGATATTTATGACAAGGAACACATTCGTCTTGTCTTGTTCAAGGAAGCCTTGACGACAGGGTGGGATTGCCCGCGAGCCGAAGTCATGCTGTCTCTGCGAACAGCCCAAGACGACACGTATATCGCCCAGCTCATCGGGCGTATGGTGCGGACACCGTTGGCTCGTCGGATCGTATCGAACGAAGCACTCAACCGGGTTCGGTTGTTCCTCCCCAACTTCAACACGGAAGCAGTCGAGGCAGTTGCCGCGAAGCTGGAGTCCGACCCTGACGCAGGCGGGACGACGCGGGTGGAAGTAAACAGCGTTGATGCGTACAAGAACACAACAATCGATGATGAAGTGTTCACAACTTTCGCTGGTTTGAGTTCCTACGAGGTTCCCGGACCGGTACACAGATCACAGGTTGCGCGCCTCCACAAGCTGTCAGCACTGCTCATTGGAGACGAGATCCTCCCCGATGCCATCGCGCTAGGTGACGCCTACCTCGTTGGGGTTTTGGAGTCCGAGAGAACACGCCTCGATACTGAGGGGAAGTTCGTGGGAATGGTTGCCGACGTTGAAACAGCAGACGTAGCTGTTTTCGACTATTCGATTCATGTGGCAAGCGAGAAAGACGAGAGTTCGTCCCCGGACGACAGTGAGACCGACGAGGGGAATGTGGAGATCGTCGGGATCGCAACGGATTCCGGTGACCTTAGTTTGATGTACAAAGTCGCGGGTAGGCGCTTTCGTGACGGTCTCGCACACGAATACTGGGCGCACCGTGTAACGGGAGAAGGTGACGATGCCGATGAGGCTCGCGCCGCTACCGTCGCCTTATCGAGCGACCCCGCAGTCATTGAGAAGGTCGAAGCGTCGGCTGAGGATCGCGTCCAGCAATGGCTGAAAGACTATGGTTCCTCGATTGCTGCCCTGTCCGAGGACCGGAAAGCGAAATACTCTGAAGTTCGGCAAATGGCGAAGTCTCCTGAGCAAGTCAATCCCGCTCTCGCATCGAAGATCAGCATGAGCGCCGATGACCCGAAACGTACACAACACATCTACTCGGATTCGGAGGGTTCCTTCTTTGCCAAGCTCGGCTCGTGGGAGGAAGAAGTCCTCACAGTTGAGCAGGGAAAGTCGGACTCGTTCGTAGCGTGGTACCGGAATCCGACAGGTGGACAGCGGGCGCTCCGTGTCCCGTACAAGGATGGGAAAGTCTGGAAGAAAATGTACCCAGACTTCGTCGTGTTTCACCGCGACGACGAGGGAGAGATTCGTCCTTCGATTGTCGATCCACACGGGCACCATCTCGCCGACGGGGCAGTGAAACTCCGAGGACTTGCGGAGTACGCAACGAAACACGGCGACGAATATGCACGTATCGAAGCTGTCATCAAAACCGGAGCGGGCGAGTTCATGTTTATCGACATGAAAGATCAAACCGTCCGCGAGTCCCTAGAAAACGTGAACGGGAAAGACGAGATCGAAACCGTATTCACAAGTAATGGCAGTCTTTATAAACAGCCTTAATCAACCTGACTTGTACACCCGGTACCGGTAGGCGTGCGAGCGGTCGGGTGGGCGTAGCTCCATCGGTGATGGCTTGCGTTTCAGTTCGGTTTGGTTGATCCGTTCCCGCTTTCGTCCGTGCTGAGAGGCTGCGAGAGATGGACGGAACGACTGGTGCAACCACATGTCTAAGGCAAGGTAGGCAGGATCGCTGGTCGTCGTTTCCAAGACCGCCGCAACCATTGTTTCTACCTCGTCATACCGGCGTTGTTCCGCCCAATACTCGGCAACTGCACGAGCTAGGCGAGGCTCGATCAGGTGGAAGCCACGTGTAACGCATTGCGCTAACACTTCGCGTGCGCGGTTGGTGTTGCCTTGGTGCGTGTATTCGCCGATGACGAGCCACATCATGTACGCCGCCATGTCTGTCATCCCGGCTCTCGGCCACGTGTCCATCTTTCGATAGTGTCCCGGCTTGAACAAATCGTTACGGGACTGCCGGGAGGTGAGCTTGACCGCGCCGTATTCGACGGCACGTTCAGTAACGAGTTGGTAGGTGACATCTTGCGGACACGGGTGGTCGTCCACACAGCTCGGGCATGCGGACTCAGGTGTGCATCGTGGAGCGTTGTTTATTGCAGAGTGGTTCGCTTTCCACCATTCCCTCGCTGTCGCCTTGTCCAGCATGGTGAGCATCGGTCGGAGTCCGCCTAACAGTGTGCCGACCATTCCTGGTTGATCGCAGGTGGCGAATAGGGCGGTCGTCAGAGGTAGCAACTCGGTTTCGTGCTCGGCTTCGAGCGTGACTTTCTCTCCAATGAACGCGCACCGTAGTTTGACGCATGCGCCGACTTCGTCCGCCCAGTCGTTTGCTTCATCTTCGTTTGTTGGGTAGATGAGCCTGTGGGTGTGTACAGCGGCGTAATGGTCTCCGGGGACGCTGGGAACCAGTGATCGTGTTGAGCGCCCTGGGTAGCTCGCACGAACGTCCTGTGCCGCTTCTGGAGCCGCGACAGTGACGAACCGTGTCCATGTTCCGACTTCGCTTTCGGCGGCTTCTGCGACGAGCCATAAGAGCACGTCGGCGGTATCGCGAGCGTCTTTCAAAGCCTTCTGAAGTCGAGCACCCTCGCCGGTCACGGTGTTGTCGGCGATGCCGTAGTGCTCCACGAGCGCCGTCAGTTTCGGCTGTCTCGGGATCTCATCTATTTCGAGGCGAGCGCCGATACGCATCGTGTCGAAAACGAGCCGGTCTGGCATCGTTTGATCGATACGTTCGTATTCTTCGCGTAGCACCCCAATGTCGAATCCTGAGTTGTGGCAGACGATCGGAGCGACCGGGTAAGTGTTCAACACACGGTTGAGTCGTGCCAAGACCTGTGTGACGGTTTCTGCTTCGTTGAGGTCGTCGGTGGTGATTCCGTTGTAAGCACTGGAAGCGGCATCGACTGGAACGCCAGGATTCACCAACCAGTGAAACTCGTTTCTTCGCGTCCCGTTCCTCACACAGACGAGAGCGATGGCAATGAGTCTCAGGCAACCAGGGGTGGTGTCTGTTGCGCGTACACCCGTTGTCTCAATGTCTAGCGCGATGAAGTCTTGCCCTCCCACTAGTTCGTTGTAGGCGGAGCCTTTGTGCGGTAACTGCTTCATGCGCCCACCTGCCCACGGAGAAGATCGATAACGCGTGGGTCTCTCAGCCCGAGAGCACCTTTCGGTTCCGCCAACTCCCGCACGGGCGGAGCCCACCCATCATGCGCGCGGCTGTCATCACGGATCGCATCAGCAATCGTGCGGGCGTTGATGAGTGCTCCGTTGGAGCCAGCAACAATCAAGTCTCCGAGCAGGTTCGTGCGGGGCAGATTCGTGAACATCGGTCCACGACGGTCCACAACAGGTTTTACCCAACGGTCAATCAGGAACTCCGCACCCGCGTTGGATATGGGTACCATCGGGTCGTTGTGGTCACGGGCGATACGAGCACTCGTCTCCAGTAGGGGTTGGTAGTAGTTGCGTAGGTTCCACAGCGCGTCAACTGGCAGCTCGCCCGCCTCCAACACGACCTCTAGCCCATCGAACCAGTCACCGATCATTGCCGGTCCGCGAGTTCGTAACGTCTCTCGCGTCAACGACTTCAACTCGTCAAAGACTTTCGACGGTAAGACGATTCCCGCTGGCGTCACACCTTTCTCGATGTTCAACAAAGCGTGGTAGATACACGGAATGACTGTTGTCTTTTCTCCCCACACGACAGCGGCGGCATTCGAAATTGCGGACGCTCCATCGCAGATGAGAAAGTCGGGAGCCGCGAGTTCAGAGAACACGAGTTCCCACGCCGCTTGGGTCCGGTTCGGTAACGCCCGCACCCGAAGCAAATGGTTCGATCTGCCAACCACTGTTCCCTGTTTCTGCCATTTCGTCCGGGACACGACAAGCATCGACCAAACACTTGGTGACATCGTGTACTGCCGAGACCGGGCGTACGTTCGTTTCACGTCAACGTCGTCCGCCATGTAGACGATAGGCAAACCGTCTCCCCTAAACGCCGCCTCTTCCTCGTCAATAGTCGCGAATGCTTGTTCGGTGATGAGGGGTCCGAACGCCTCCAGAATGTCCGCCGACACATGCCAATGGGCTCGCCCGTCACGCACGGGACTCGCCGTCTTCCGTTTCCGCACCGCAACACTCGTCGAAGGCTTGACGTTGCCTTTAGGTGCGGTAGTCGATCTCACTTTGCCGACCGGACGGTTCATGACCTCCAACGCTCGCAACGATGTCGCCGTGTACGAACGCCCCTCCGACAAGTCTTTCAAAACCAGATGAATCACGCTCGCAGGGAACGTAACCCGACGAGCAGCCGATTCGGTGCCAGCGTTCACAGGGGTTGGAATCTTGCATTCTTCGCAGCACACCCCATCCGTTACCTGAGCGCGGGGGAGCACAGCAGAGAACGTGTGCTTGACCCCTGTAGAAAGCATCTTGCATTGATAGTTCTGGCGGACTCCACCAGCCGTGGCATACGTTCCTCGTCGCGTAATGAGGACCTCTTCGACTTCTCCGTGCAACGGGCAAGGCGGCGGCGGGATCGCCTTGTCAAGAAACACCTTTGTCGCGTCGTTCGGTTTCACTAATACATCAAAAACATGTGTTGGAGCATCAGCGGACTTGCATCGAAACCGTTGGACACGACCCTTTCGCGATTCGCGAGTGCCGAACGCGACAACGGCAGAATCGGCATGTCCGCGTGGACACGAAGGCGCTGCAACTATCTTCTTGCGTCCCACGTGCGTCCACCAGCCGATCTTCAATAGAAATCTCTAAGTTCTAGATAAGACCATTACACCTGCTGGGTGTAGTTTTTGTCAACCATTTGTATCAACCAGTTGCCGTACTAGCAATAGCGGGGGGGGGAAGCCAATGTGAGAAAAAGAGGATCTCACGGACTGTGGCGCAAGATCCTTCGAGAAACTAGGGAACGGTTGCCACGAGCACCTGTGCATGCCCCCAACGCGAATCTCGCGGTCTGTTACCCCATCACGGTCGTGTCAATGGTTTGCAGCAGCAGCCGTTCACTTACGAGCCGTTCACTGAGGTGTTCCGCTAATGCGCCGGGTACGGTGGTTAACACCACATGAGCGAGGTCAAGCGCAGCCCATGCGTCATCGTAACGGCCCATGCGTCGTAATAGCGACACCCGACGGTATGCCATCACTGGGTCCATCATGTTAGCTGGTGTGCTTGCGATCGTGAGTGCGCGCACCATTACAGTGTCAGGGACGTACCGTCCGGTGAACACGGTCGTTAACGCAATGTCCGTGATTTTGCAGTCTGTAGTTGCGTTTTCCGCCGCAGTAATGAGATCTTCCCACAATTCGTTGGTCCCAGCCAGATACGCGTTCGCTGCGGTCGTCAAAAACTTTAGGTGCGGTTCGCGCGCCAATTGTTCGGGAACCGCACTTAAGAAATCATGTAGTCGTGGGTAAGCGAACTGGTACTGCAGCCGGCGGGCGGTCACCGCGATCCAGTACCTAATCTCTTGGGTTGTAGATGTGTTCAGGGTCTGGGCGAGGTCGGGCCATGTCCCCTGTAGATGGTCGTTGCGTGATGCCCAAGCGTAGTCGCTGGCTGCAGTGAACTGCTGGCACCGCATTGCTGTGTGTTTCGCACCAGTGTCTTTTAACATTTCTTGTAACTAACAATGTGATCAAAGGTTTGGGCCAACCTTTGATTGTCACCAAAATGCAAAAGTCTTCTAGCGCGATTATCGCTTGAAAAGATAACGCCTTCCCTCCAAACCAAACCTGAGCGAATCATGGCTAAGGCATCAGGGTAACCGTTTCTTTTCACGGTTCTCTTCAACCAGAGTTTAAATTGCGAGCCGAGCCCCGCCGATAATATTGTGGCGGAGACAAGTGGGAACAGTTTTGGGAGGATCGGAATGTATTTGTTGATTACTTTAATGTGTGTTGGCGTGGTGGTTGCAGCATGTTTTGGATGGTGGCGGTTAGATCCAATGTGGAGGGAAGTTCGTGTTGAGCGTGAGCCGATGAAATCTCTGCGGTTGGATGATGCGCCAAAGTGGGTTTTGGACGATATCGCGCGGCAGTTACGAGAGTCGCAGCGCCCGTAACGTCTCTGTTTTCTTTGGTTTGTTATAAAAGGAGTGACCCCGTGGCTCGCCCAGGGGAATCCTCTAACACTCAAACCTCGCACACGTCGCGTAGACGCGCAATGTCCAGGACGGTCCTGCCACCAGGGTATGGGATTGTTAGCGCGTGGAATCCTAATGCTTAAGCGTGTCTATAAGAGCGCGAACTTTCTAACACGCGTACACTATTCCTCAAAAGCTAGAACCCAATGTTGGATTCCCCCAACTTATTTCCCTAACGGGGGGAGCCATGGTATAGTGGGACGGTAGTATTTCAGAATATAGATCATGTAGCCGATAGTTGTTATATAAGCTATTCTTGTGAAAGATTCGAAAGGCGGTGGGAGCGTGTCTAAAAAATTGGTCCTCACGTTGAAACATTGTGCGATTGTTACACCTGTAGCGTTTGTTTTGACACTTGCACTGTCGTGGCCGTTGGCGTCAACGGGTTTGCAAAAATCTTCAGAAGATATTGATGCTGTTCGGGAAACCAGTAGATACACTATGTGGGATAGCGTGTCTAGCAAAAAAGTCGTGGGAAGGCAGATGGCTGTTCCGATGGGTTTACGAGGTTGGAATCTTTGTGAACCCGTTGAGTGGAAGATGAATTTGAATGGCGCGCCGCGCAAAGAGATTGCTCTTATCAAAACTTCTTTGAAACGTGTTGAGAAAGTGACTGGTTTGGAATACGAGTATACTGGAACGAGTAAGCATATTCCTTACGCTAACGGTCGACAAGCTCAACCAGATGACGCGGACTTGTTTTTATCTTTCTCTACCGAAAAAACTGTTGAAGGTTTATCGGGGGGCACTATGGGGATTGGCGGATATACTGCAATATATAACGGGAGTTCCGCATCAAAGAGCAAGATTGTCGCAGGGGGAGCTGTTTTTGATAAGGATTCTAAAACTCTCCCCAAGAAGACGCGTCTCAACTTATATATGCATGAACTGGGGCATACTTTGGGTTTGAACCACACTATGGGTATGCAAGATATCATGTTTCCAACTGTCCAAAAAAAAGTTCAGTATAGTGCAGCAGATAAAGGGCATCTCAAAAAATTGGGTTATTCGAAATCGGAATGCGTGCCAGATAATCCAGAAATGGTAGATCCAGACTCGCTAGAGGTGCAGGTAGAAAACGATGGACACGTGTGGGGAACATGGGAACATGACCCGACAGGCGCTATCAACCGTCTTGGCGGCGGTATTGCGCCCACCGTAGCGTACATTGTTCGTGTCACTCTAGCTGAAGATCAAGAGAACTTTATTCAAATCCCTGTTCCAGGTGGTAGTGGTAAGCGTCAAGTGAGAGCGGATTTGGGACCAGCCGAAGATTTCCAACTTGACGATGGATGGTTTTACGGTGAATTCGAAGTATATCCGAGCGCGACAGGCAAAAACCCGCCTGATAGTGTTTGGGATCAATATGATGGGGATGAAATTTCGTTCGAATTGCCACCACGTTAGAGGGTGGAAAATCGGGCGGTGAAAAATCGCTGATACTTCTTCTCTAAAATGAGGAAGCCAAAATCAAGAACTCGTCTAACTTCAATGACGGCGGCGCTATTCTTTTCGAACTCGTTCCCATGGACGGCATCGCGTGCGCGACGAACTTCATCACAGTTAACTCACGATCGGCCGACTTCCCTTCATCTCTGTCACTGCCCTGCGTTGCCTTCGTCGTATAGAAGGCAACGCAGCCGATCGTGTGGCGTTCTTGAGCGCGGGATTAAACTCGCTCCTGTCCCAGGACTTGGGTTTGCAACGCGTGGAGACCTCGGGAGCAATCCTGTCTATGAAACGCTAACCACCAACAATTTGGCTTCCGCTAATAGTTTCTAGTTGGGTTCCCCCTGATTTATCCCCTAACGGGGGGTCAATCCTACGGGAAAGTTAATATATCGTATTCGCTTTTTTGATATCATCCACCAAGGTTGCGGCGGCATGCATTACTTCTTCAACCGTCTTAGCCGTAGCAAATTTAAATGTTTGGGTTTTGAAGTCTTTCGCACTCAATCTAATATCTTGACTAGTGTTACCGAGTTGTGCTGCGAATGTAATATTTTCACCCCATTCAAGCAAAACCCCGCCCTCAGGTGTTGGCCAAATGTTTGCACGATCGCCTGTTTTAGCAAAAATAGTATCCCAGATTAGGGAAGCGGTTGTAAGAGTTTCTATTGTCGGCGTATCGCCTTCCCCTAATAACCACCCTTTTTTTAGTCCGCTCAACATTTGGAATCTTTTAGATTTCGGATGGTCTTGTAAAACTTCAGGCAAGGTAGGTGAACTCATATCTATCATATCGGCGCGGATGCTAGTCGGCCGTTGGCTTCCCCCGCTAGGACGGCAGAGAACGCTATATTGGGGCGATAGTTTCCTAAAGGGGCATGGTTGTGTGAACGTGCAAGGTTGGAGCGCCTGTGCGCCTCCTCGCGTTCCCTAGTGGCACTATATTGTGCCACAATAATGCTCACACAGGGAAACGGTCGACCGGAGCGTCCCTTGCGGACCGATTTTCGGTCACGGTCGGGCCGTGTCAATGGTTTGCAGTAGTAGCCGTTCACCGATGAGTCGTTCACTGAGGTGTTCCGCTAAGGGCCCGGGTACGGTGGTTAACACCACATGAGCGAGGTCAAGTGCAGCCCATGCGTCGTCGTAACGGCCCATGCGTCGCAATAGCGACACCCGCCGGTATGCCATAACAGGGTTCAACGTGTTGGCTGGTGTGGTCGCGATCGTGAGTGCGCGCATCATAACAATGTCAGGGACGTACCGTCCGGTGAACACGGTCGTTAACGCAATGTCCGTGATTTTGCATTCTGTAGTTGCGTTTTCCGCCGCCGTAATGAGTTCTTCCCACGATTCGTTGGTCCCAGCCAGATACGCGTTCGTGGCGGTCATCAAAAACTTTAGGTGCGGTTCGCGCGCCCATTGTTCGGGAATCGCACCTAAGAAATCATATAGTTGTGGGTAAGCGAACTGGTACTGCAGTTGGCGGGCGGTCATCGCGATCCGGTACCTAACATCTTGGTCGGTGGTGTTCAGGGTCTGGGCGAGGTCGGGCCATGTCCCGGGGAACTGGTCGTTGCGTGATGCCCAAGCGTGGTCGCTGGCTGCGGTGAACTGCTGGCACCTCAGCGACGTGTGTTTCGCACCAGTGTCTTCTGATATTTCTCGTAACATATGATGATCATATCATACAAGGGGGCGTCCCATACGTTCTATAATTCTCCGCCACCCGCCGTCCATGGGAGAACAGGAAGGATATTTGATAGTTCCGAAGTTTTGGGTTGGGCAACACTACGTCCCCAACAAAGAATTGTTGTGTCGTACCAACATTGCTGCCAAAAATCGTGGGTCGTGGGATCTACTTGGCAGTCGGCCCACCCGAAGACCCCTATCTTAACACGAATTTGATGTGCGCAATGACGGCAGCGCCCGTTTTGTGGCCTTCTCGTACGCTAACGCTTTAGGGCGCGGAGGACGGTAATCCTCCTAGTGGAACGGAAAGGTTAATTTGACGCTCAACACCTGTTTCCCCTGTAGCGTCAACAGAGAACTTGATCACCTCGTTGTCACACACGATATCTGAAGGCCCTTGCTTTGTTCCCATCAGATCGTAACACGTTAGGTTCTTTCCCGATTCCAATAGGTTATTTTTTATCAAGTTTTGTGAAATAATCGCAGATGCTTCCTCTGCGGACAAGGTGGTGATGATTCCAACTTGAACTTCGGCGGGGATGAGTGACTTCTCGTCCCAAAAACGTGTGGTTGCTATATTGCCGACATCTTCCACTGTGGATCCTATCAGCAACATGGCGTGTTCCTTATCTGCGTCACTCCACGCTTTAGGTGCTGGCGCGCATCCGTATAAAACTATGGTTGCTACGATCGTTAAAATGTTCAGTATCTTTTTGTTATTCACGAAAATCTCCTAATATTTGCAACACGGGAGCGCGCTTTAAGGTTCCTCTGCGGCTCCCCATTTTAGCGTTCCTGTTTCAACAGAAATTTATTGTTGATACTTTTCACTGGTTCCACGTTGGCGCTGGGGGAGTGCCAAACAATACCTTCTGCAAGACAGGTGGGGGTGATAACGCTATATAGTCCATCAGCAATAGTAATCGCATCCGCGGGAGTTTTGGGGAATGGGATATTTAGTGAGGGCGCCATCATTTTATGAGGGTCAAGGTGTGGTAATATTTTTTTCCGATCTATGAAGGTTGAGAAGATCGCTATCTTCTGGTTTAACATTTTGAGTGGGTTTTTCTGTATCCCAACACCGTAGATTTCGCACTGGATGGCGGTACTGTTTTTGGCGGAATGTTCTATGGCGAGTTTTTTTACTAGATTGTCTAGATTATGCTCTTTCACATTCTTCCAATAAAGGTTTTCCCCGAACTCTATCTCATAGTTTCTGCTACACACTCTCACTTTGCTCTCTTTAACGTCCCAAACGACTGTGCAGCTTGTTCCATCAATCTTTTCAGTAGCAACCCAATTGTGCTTACTGAGCGCATCCCATTCTTTAACAAGGTTCTGCACGCGTTCAGCGTCAGTTTTGGGCGCGAATTGTGTTAGGAATGAACCCGACTGGTTTCCTTGTGGGAGATTTGGTTCAAATTTTGTTACCCCGATAATATTGTCATAGTCGTTTGGATTATCCTCCTCCAGTTCAGGGAATAGGTTCGTGGGCAGAATTAGTCCCTGCGATAGTGTGCCCCTAAGTTTGATAGTGCGAACCCTATAATGGTCTACAATTTTATCGGGTTTTTTGAGAAAGGCGAACCGTGGGTCGGCTAATGGAACTAGTGAGTCTACCTCAAAAAAAATACACGCGTCCCCTTGTACAAATTCTCCCTTTTTTACGACTGCTTGCCACCCGCCAACGGTAGCAAGTTCGATGCTGTCAGCATCAACGATCGGAGTAATGACGTCAACCTGTCGTCGTGTAACCATTTTCCGTGCCATGACCAAATCCAACCCTTTCCGCGATTTTATCTTAGCTCAGTGTATCACAATAGAATCTCTCCACGAGCAGTGGGATGGTACGATAACACGGTTTAGTGTAGCACGGCTAGGCCCAGCACGGTTCAATATGGCGCCATTCCGCGGACGAAAGGCGGTTGACCGACAATATTTTATCTCAAAGTTGGCCCATTCTCGGGTTTTTCTGTAAGAGTGTGAACATTGGGGCAGGCAGCCCTAGTCCGGCCAATGTGACCCAATCCCGTTAGCGTTAATAGATAAAACTATTATTGCATCGGAGTAATACAATGGATAAGGTTCGCGGGCATTATCGCACTCTAAAGACTGGAGAGCGTGTTTGGGTTGAGCAACATAAGCGAAAGAGCGTAGAGAACGCTGGCGCGAAAACACCTGTAAGCGTTATTTCTAACATTCCTGAATCTCCTGATAGTGGGAGTGGTAACGCGGCCGATGGTGGCCAGCCTAGCGTAGCCACTGTTTATGATACTTACTTAGCGAAAACTGCTACGGGGTTAGACGTTAAACCATTTGATCAATCGGCCCCAAATGGTATTCTGGACGCTCAAGAGAGTATTCACGATGCGGCTATAGCGGCTGGTTATGTTCCGCGTACACCTTTTTTGAGGGATGCGAGTGCGCTTGTAGAGGTTGAACCAGGCGTATACCGCATGGAATTCCAGCCGCGAATGGAACCTTTGGATAATGATGATTCTCAAAAAATTGTTGTTCTCGTTGGCGGCGCGCGTCAAAGCACTGTAAAAGGCCAGAGCGAAATTATTGTCGACACGAATAAAGGCATGGTTAACGAATTTTCGATAATCAATGCCCCCGATGAGGGTAATTCTTTCAAATATGAGGTGGGGAAGGAGATTTATCCCGCAAATTTATCACCACAAGAGATTGTAAATTGGTGGAAAACACCAAGTTTAGAGTCTTATGGTTTGGGTTCTTCTGAATCTAGGAGTGAGGCGATGTTTCTTATGAAGCGGTCAGATCTATCCAGTGGCGATATGCTAGCGTTGGCATCTCATCCTGATCCGAAAATCCGCATCCTTTTCGCAGAAAAATTTGCTCATAATGCGCCTGAGAGCATACAACAAGCGCTAATTGATCATACTGTTCCAACATCCGAAGACTATGATACGCTCAAGCGAAAAGGGTTGGCACAGTCGTTAGATGGCCCTGCCGCTGATACTGCCGACCATCTTGATGCCATATTAGGATATGATCCTGATATAATGTGGAGAGCCGAAGCCGATGTCCGCGCGGCCGTTGCGAGAGTTACAAAGTCTAAAAAGATCACTGAACGTTTAAGCAAAGATAAATCACGTACTGTTTTAATGTCTGTTGCGGTGGCCACACGGGATTCGGATATTCTAAACGATCTTGCCTTGAACGCTGACTGGCGCGTTCGCTGTCGGGTTGCACTGAATTCAGATACTCCCCTTAGTGTTCTCAAAAGTTTGGGCAAAGATTCTGCCTGGGATGTGTCCCAGCGCGCTAAAAGTAATGAAAAGTATCCAAAGTTTTTTAAACGCTTATTCTTGTGAGACTCGGGATATGATGAATAGTTTGGTTACGGTCAGGGTTGGTTCGAGGTTCTCTCTTTGTCCTATTATCATTTTTTAGCGCATTCTAGGTCGCGAACATTCTTCGAAACTGCGATCGCGCCAAACAGGCAGAGGCAAGCGCTCATCGCTATGGTAGCCAAACTTGCAGCGGGAATTCGAGCGTCGAATAGCATCCAGTATGCCATGATGAAGAATGGGACGAGCACGCCCGCCCATGCGGCCCCGATAAAGGTGCTTGTTACGGGAATATTTTCTTCTTTATCGCGAACAACTTTTGATATGGTTACAGCGCCAGCTAATAATGCTAAAAAGGCGATTACGAGCAGGTAACGCCCGTTCACGTCTAAGAGTGGGGCGTTCCAAGCGTTGTAAGCGAACGTTAAGCCGCCTAACGCTACGGCGAACCATGATACTCCCTGGAACGCGGCAGATGGGGGTGGGATTCGGTTTGCGCGTGGCGTTTGCGGGGGCGGGGGGATGAAACGCGGGGCGTTATCTACGTTGGGTGCGGGGCTTGCGTTGGGGTTTGGTGTTTGGGTTGACATTGGTTGTTTTCCTTTCAATGGGGGGCGACACTGTATTCTCTAACCACCGTCATACCGTTTATCGGTATTATTGATAAACATTACGGTGTGATATACGTCACATTAAAGGTTATAGTTTCATAACCCTTAATTCTAGAAATATTCTCCTCGGGTCGCAAAATCCTCCAAGAAACTAGAAACGGTCTAGAGCGTTAACCAAGAAATTAATCGCTTACGGTGAACAGGTCGCCCGGTTGGCACTCTAACGCGGTGCAAATAGAAATTAGCGTGGTAAAACGAATCGCTTTAGCGTGATTATTTTTCAACACACTCAAGTTCACTACCGTTATACCCGCCCTGCGCGCCAATTCCGCTTGCGTGATGTTACGATCCAACAATATCTCATCTAAATTGCAAACAACTTGTCTAGCCATGGTCATACGAGCCCTTCAGTATCTTCTTGAATTTTATACCCCAACTCGAAAGCGTATCCCAATATGAACGCCACTAATGCTAGGAAGGGGGGAATGAACCCATGATAGGCTGTTGCAACAAAAACAGTTTCAGGGAGATGAAAATGTTCGACAAACATTTTGGAGAAGAAAAAGTTTAATAGGTCTGCGACACCGGATGCCACTAAAACTAACGCCCCAACCATATAAAATCTTCGTGCTTGATGTTTCCCAAAAGGATTTCCGTTAGCAATATTCTTTAAAATCTTTGAGAACATGATCGCTATTCCAGCAAGCCCCAATAGCCACAAGACTGTTCCAGCACTAGAAAAGATTTTCAAAAAAATGTTTTCTCCACCCATCTTGTGGACGTTAACGGTTAACCCGGCATCCCCAGTTGCCGTAACAATAACATGGGGTTGCCCCCCTATCAAGCCCAGTGTCTCCCCAGTGGTCTGTGGGGAGAGGTTTAGAGTGGTTACCACACTGTCAGCCATGACCGCTTTTCCGAAAACTATACCCGCTACGAGAACTAACAGTATGGCGGCAATTGCGAGCGATGTTTCCAAAACGCGTCCCGCTAAAACGTGCGCAGGTAAGGTTGTCGTAGGCACTGTTTTTTTAGATTTATCCGGTTTTTCAATAACTCCCAATAACCCGAAGACACTAGCAATGACTTTGAGCGCTAGTTTCGATATTAAAGATTTTTTCTCAGGGGTTGGGGAACCAGTCAAAGAGTTTTCGGGTTGATTCGGATCCCTTTGAGCGTCAGGGATTCCAATTTTTTCTATCATACTTCTCACTATCGGCACCTATTGATAAACGATACCATTGATTAGTCTGGACGCGGAACCCCAACTTCGTCGAGTTTAAAATTTTGTTAAATGTTTCGGGAATACCTTAACGGGGAACAACCGTTCCGATAACATCTGCTCAAAATAAGCGTTTAGATGTTCCCGCCGCCGATAGGAATTTTATGAATATTAAGAAAACCCTTCTCGCCCTCAGCCTGTCCCCTGTTCTGGCACTGGCTCTCGTCACCCCATCCGCAACCGCAGCCACGGTTCCCAACATTAAGTCCACGCCACAATATCAGGCGTTGCAAGACTATGTGCAAGTTCTGAAATCGAAGGGGAAAGACAACGCATCAGAAGCCAAGAAAACGTCGTACCGAAGCAAGTTGGGACGCAAAGAAGCGAAAGCCAAGAACAAGGCCCACAACCTCTACCAGGAACGACTGGTTCAGATTCGGCAACTCGACGACAAACAAATCGCGCAGATTAAACGTATTCGCCAAAACCGGAGAGAACAAGTCGCTTCACTAAAAGCTGGTCTCTCGTCCCAACTAAATACGATCAAAAACGATGAGAAGGCCGCGGTCAACCGTGAGCAGAGTCGCTTCAACAATACGGTTAATCCCCTGACCAAAGAAAAAACAGTGTTAGCCAAAAAGTTGAAAAAAGCCACCAACCCGGCCACGCGCAATAGTTTGAACCAGCAAATCAACTCGATCCAACGCCAGATCAACGCCGCAACCGAATCGAAGCAGAATGATATGCAGGCGATTCAAACTCGGTACAACGGCAAAGCCGAAAATGCAACTGGAAGGTACGCGGACCGGATTCAGCGAGCGAAGGAAATCGCACAGCGAAACGTGAATCAAGCCCAAGCACAAAAGCGGGAAATTCGCCAAGAGGCACTATCGAACGCTTTGAACAAGCGCGAAGCGAACTTCGTCAAGATCAACGCACTGAGTGCGCGTGGCCGTGGCTACATTGATGCGATGCCCACACCGGGTCCGAACCCGCCCCTCACCACCGAGGGTACGAATTCGAACTAACTTCGAAAGAAGAGGATGCCCGCTAGGTGACGCTACACGGTATCGTAACAAGTTCGGTGGGGGACGTGAGAGTTGTTAAAATCTGGGCGGACGGTTGCCGTGAAAAGACCGCTCGCCCAGATTCCGAAGTTGAAGGAGCCGAAATTGGTATTCATACCTTGGGGGGACCCCGTGAACCGCGTTAACCTCGAACGGCTAATCGTCGCGCTACCAACAAAACGAACGGTTTCACGGGACGACATTCGATGACTAGACGTCGCCTTCTCGATATCGATGTGGGGCAACTTGATGTGCTGGTCGACAAGTATGGGATTAGGCAGGCGTGGCTAAACATTCTTGCTACAAGCATCAAAGATAGGGAAGATCTTGCATATATTCTCGAAGACGAACTGTTCTTAGGTTCTGAAACTTTTGAAGCAAATATTTTGGTGGGACTGTCGATCGGCGAGATCGGGGTGCTGTACGAGTACTGTGTAACACACGTGGATGCAGACAGCAGACGGAACAATGGTCAGTTCTTCACGCCTGACGATGTGGCTTCATTCATGGTAAAGAAGACTCTCGATTTCCCAACCGGAAAGTGGCTTGATCCATGCTCAGGCATCGGTAACCTGTCCTGGCACCTTGTGGACGCGCAGCAAGAGAAGGAGGACTTTCTCGTCAACTCTCTTGTCCTTTCTGATAAAGACGAACTCGCCTTGCTCATCGCACGGGTGCTGCTCACCGTGCACTTTCAAACCAAGCGGAAGTTTCTTTTTTATGAAATCGAGCGCAACTTTGTTGTTTTAGATTTTCTAAAAACGCGTATGAACGATATTCCCGCGCATGACTTTGTGCTTGTTAATCCGCCCTACCTTGCGACCACGTGTGAGGATGCGCGATTCGAAACTGCTAAGTCACGTGACTTGTATGCTTATTTTCTAGAGAACATCATCAAGACCAGTGAAGGTTTCGTGAGCATCACTCCACAGTCATTCACGAATGCAGCCAAGTTTACGAGCTTGCGTCGGCTGCTACTTGAAAGCTACACTCACCTGTCGGTTTACAACTTCGATAACATTCCGGGAAACATTTTTTGTGGTGTGAAATTCGGGAGTAAAAACTCAAACAAAGCAAACAGTACTCGCGTCGCTATCACTGTCGCGAAGCCGGGCAAAGGCCCTCACAAGATCACGTCCCTAGTGCGGTGGCGCTCAGCGGAACGTGAGGAGATGTTCGATACTATTGACAACTTTCTCAGCGAGCCGGAACTGACGACTGAATTCTTCCCGAAGGTGAGCAGTGTCTTTGAACCTCTGTACTCACGATTGATTTCGTCTCGACGGCTTGCTGACATCATTTCGCGGCAGCCGACTAACCACGCATTGCACATACCGTCCGCGCCGCGCTATTTCATTTCAGCGTTGAAGTCTCCTGTCTCCAGAGTGTCGCAACGAACTCTATACTTTTGTAGTGTCGATGACTTGAACACTGCATATTTGGCAGTTAACAGTTCATTGATGTATTGGTGGTGGCGCGTGCGGGATGGTGGTATGACACTCTCGCTGGAAACCCTGAAAAGTATGCCGTTGCCACGGTTCGCGATTGACCTGCACCTTGTTGACGAGCTCGAAACGTCGGAGAAGGTCAATCGCGTGTATAAGCGCAACGCAGGCGTTGACCAAGAAAACGTGAAACACCCAGCCGAACTCATTGACAAGTTAAATTGCGTTGTTATCCCTGAATATCGCGAGCGACTACTTGCTACGCATCAGAACACTGAGCTCGTTCAAACTAAATTTTGCCCTTGACCAAATATCGAAAGAGTGCCGAAAATGTTAGCGACTGTAGGCGTGCCGAGCAACGAAGAGCAACGGATAGCGGATCGTGCTCTCTGCCCTGTGGTGGTGTCCCAAATTCTCGCACTAAAAGTTCATGATGTTGCACAGAAGATGCGAGAGCACGGGGTACTCTTGCCGCTCACGACAAAAGACGCAAAATCGTATGCTCAGATGCACAGTGCTCCGCCGCAGTGGCTCGTAGAATTACAGGTCACGCAGACCGAGCGCAGATCGCATCAAGTGTATAGAAATGAGCAGCAACAAGTTGAAACTGTGCACAAGGAACTACTGTTGCGTAGCCAAGTCGAACAGCAACTTCTACGCGGAGCGCATCACATCCGGACAGCGGACGCTGAACGTATCGCGTGTGATATTGTGTTTCGGTCGATGAAAGAACTGGTGCGCGCGCAGGGAAACGTTTCGGCACTACTTGGCCTAGAACGAGCAGCGCTTCGCTGGGCTAAGGGTGATCCTGCTGACCAACGTACATGGCTTCTTCTGGGCGGAAGTGGCGTATGAATCGCACTGTCCGCGCGTAGGGATCTGCTTCAAAACTAATAAGAATCAAACTCGATAAGTTTAAAATTTTGTTAAATGTTTCGGGAACCCGCTAAGGGGGAACAACTTTTATGATAACCATAAGCTCAAGATAAGCGTTTAGATGCTATTAACGCCGATAGGAATATTTATGAATACGAATATTTTAGATTTGGTGGATGCTAACAGTGTAACTCCCAACGCTGGGGGTTGTAACTGCTCGTGTTCAAATGCGGAGGATGAGCAATCCTCGAAGGCGGAGGACTCCTCGTCCTCCGATAAGTGTTAAGCGTTGGGGATCGTCCCAAAAGGGCAAACCAACACTCGGGCGAACCCCGTCTCGCTAATATTGCTAAAACTTTTGAACAAGATTCTGCTACCCCTCGCAAAATCTTACAATGGGCTGCACGAGCATTCCCAACTGAGCGAATTGCCGCAACAGCGAGTTTCAGTGACACTATTCTCATTGAACACATTTCCGAAAATTTACCACAATCCGATATTGTGTTCCTGAACACCGGGCTACATTTCGCCGAAACCTTGGGCACCAGAGATGCAGCGCAGCAACGTTACCCTCACTTAAACTTTGTCACTATCGAACCAGAGCAAACAGTTTCAGAACAAGCACAAACAGAGGGTGCGCGCCTCTGGGAGACAAATCCCACTCGGTGCTGCAACCTTAGGAAAGTGAAACCTTTATCAAAAATTCTCGAAAATTACGATGTTTGGATCACCGGAGTGCGACGCACCGATCATCCTTCACGCGCTGACACTCCAGCGGTAGCATGGCACCCCCAGCATAAGGTTGTCAAAATTAACCCTCTCGCGTTCACGAACGATCGAGAGAACAACATTCTAGGAATAGAATTAAATCTCTTAATAAACCCGCTCCGCCAGATTGGATACGATTCAATCGGGTGCGAACCTTGCACCATTCCTAGCGAGGGCAGAGAAGGCCGCTGGGATGGCTTAAAAGTAGAGTGTGGTTTGCATGTCTAGACGTTGGGCAGGGCGAAATATGGCGTCGCGTGCGGGCGTACACTTGGCGGAAGCGTCAGGTATCGCGGTTGCCTTCCGTGAAAGTTGGCAACGTGGACTAGTTCCGCGTGACCCGCGTGACCGCATGGCTTTTGAACACGAACAACAACAACAGCAATACCAGCGCGATCTGGTTCGACTTGAAACGCGACGCCACAGGTTACGTCGCGCGTTCAAATGGGGAACAGGCACCGCAGTTGTTGCTGGAAGCGCAGCCGCGTCCGACCTAATCTCCCTCCTCGGCACTGGCAATGGGTTGGATGTTTGGTTTTGGCTCGGGGCACCGGTGGCCGTATTAAGCGCTATGGTTGCTCGCTCGTCATCCAAATCTGTCAACCAACTCGAACCACCACAACCCCCCACCGCGCCACCACCACCCCCGCTACCGTTGCCAAAAGGTGCGCTAGGCGCCACAGAATCTATGCGCCTACACACGGTAAGAGTGCACCTAGCCCAACTCATCCCAACTATCTCAGGACTACATGAAGAAGCGGCCGCGGAACTTCGTCGCGCTGACTTCGAAGCCGCGCCCGCGCTTGCCGCGTTGGTCGAACGCCTGTTTGTGATATACCATGTCAGCGCTGGTATGGTTGGCACCGGAGCTGCTGTCACAGCTCAAACATCAGGCGAAGAGATCCGCCGCCGGTTAGCGGAAGGTGTGTCAATGTATGAGGACTTATTGAACGCGGCCTTGCAAATGTTGAGCGTGCCCGATCCGCTTAGCGCTCCCAATGCGCGCCTTGAACTGACCGTTCGCGAGTTAATATCTTACAGTGAGGGCTTGCGGGTAGCCGCGAACACCCCAAAACTTGCTTAATACCTACATTTTGACCGTTTGCATTCGCTAAAAGTTTTGTTTAAGTCGGGGATTCTTAGTCCAAGCAGGCGCTTACGCGGGGGTGCGTGCCGTATATCCGAAACAATCAAAGTCTAACTTGTGACCAAACTCGCATCCCAAAACGTGTTTTGATGCCGATACCGTTGGTATGGAACGTTTAAAAACATTGTTGAAACGCGGTTCGAGGAATGGTTCTCGTGGGTTCAGTTTAATTGAACTGTTAGTCACGGTTACGATTATTTCTATCATCGCGGCTGTTGCTGTGCCCATGTATGCTAACCAGCGGGAGAATAGTAAACAATCAGTGTTGAGACAAGATACTCGTAATATGGTACAATATATGGAGGCTGCGCGTCCCATCCCGTTAGGAACCTCGTTCCCCATTGACCCAACGATTGAGGCAACGTTTGTCGCTAACGGGGTAAAAGCTACCGACGGAAACTGGTTGGTTGTTTTTGGGAACTGCAGACTTGTTGGTGCGCCCACACCAACAAGCTGGGCGGTATCTCCCGGCGATTATGTGGTTGTAGGGGTACGCCAGCTTGAACCTGCTGGTGGAGCGCGAACAGGTGTCATGTACTATTATGATAGTTTGACGGGCACTTGGACAAATGGTCCCGGTTCTGGTGCCCGTCCAGCATCATTGCCTACTTCTTGGGGAAATGCTGTTTGTGGAAGTTCGGCAGAAGTTAACGGTCCCAACCTTAACCCGCTGCCTCCCGGCTAACGCGGTTAACGTTCAACTGTACCGCGGTAGACCAACCCTCAGCGAATCCCGTCGCCGTTCATTCCTGGGTGCACAAAAGCAACACCGTGCCCTGGTAGTATCCAAACATAATCGTTTAACGTTTCAGCATTATCAGGAAGTAACCCTAGCGCCCTGATATTCTGATCAGTTACTTCTACATTATCATCATCGTCTAATGGTAATAATCCTTTAAGAGGATGCCGTCGCATCGTACCATATTCCCGAAGTTTGGTTTCTTCATCAAAATCTTCGTCTATGGTGCCGTGTGTGGTTTCAAACAAGTATTCGATAAGGAAATCAATATCGCTGGCGGCAAACCAATACATCCCTGAGTTTTGCGGGTCGGGATCTAAAATAGCGCTGATAACCCCAGGATAAGCCCCTGTGTAAGTACGGTCGTCGTCGTCGTAGTCGTCGTAGTCGTCGTAGTCGTCGTCAGTATACTCTCGTACTCCTTCGGCGAAGAATTCTCTGTTAGCCAGCCGTGGGCTTTTATAGATATGCAAGATTAGTTTTGTATCGTCAGTCATGGTGTTTGTTCCTTGGTGAGCCGTGTATAAGTATTATCGGTATTATTTGTTTTCGTGTGTACGAGGTGGGGTCAAAATTTAAGGCGGGGGTGCGAGATTGTTGGTTGGAACAACTTTCAATATTACAAAATGGTTCCCATCGAATATGGTTTGGCACGTCCAAAAAGGTATGCTGGCTTGGTTGAACCATTCAACCCATTGGGGTCCAGTTTTGGACGTTTGGAATGTTTGACGTTTGGTGATAACACCATCGTAGGCGGGGGTGCCGTTGATATGGTCGGTTCTGACACTAATTAAAGCTGTTTGGCACGCTAACATCATGCGATGGTATGCGCGAGTTCTTTCCGCTGGGGGTAGTGTGTTGAAAACATAGTTTGAGACGGCAAGGTCATATGACTGTTCGAGGACGGTGGGATCATTTTTGTCGGTGTTCGGGTCGTATGGGGTGACCTGGTTTCCCCCTGTTTCCAAAACAGTTGTGTCACATAACGCTTTCCCTTCACCATAGTGAAGAATATTAAGGTTTCGTGGATTCAAAATGTTAGTTATCCACCGTGTTGGTGTAGAAATTTTGTGACGTGCGATCATTGTTTTAGCCGAATGGGTTTGAGCGAGAACAGGGTCAGGTAACATGTGTGCCAAAGGGTAGGAGAGAGGGTTGGGGGGCGTGTGATGTTCGAGAGTAGTTGTTGTGTAGGTTTGTCCAAATAGCCGTACAAGGGGGCCTCTTGCCCGTTCTAAGGGTAGAGCAACTGCCAACAAATCACGAGTTGTTCAAACTCGGTTGGGGAATCTGTCACAAAATTTGGTACCAACATATCACACGCTTGCTTTAAAGCATCACCAATGTTCATATGGGTAGTCCACACGGTGTCTTCCGAAACGTTACCACCCCAACCAAAACTGTAAGCAACACTAACAGTTTTCCCTGTTCGCGTTTTCAAATCGATAAGCATTGCTGTACGATCAGTGGAAGCATGCCCTAATGTGAAACGTGGCGTAAAATTGGCAACATTTTCTACTTGTTGAAAAAACTGGGACGGTAAAGGTGTTGGTAAAGGTTTATGAGCTGGGGTGGTAACGTTTAGGTCATGGGTTTGTGACATAATGGCAGTATACCACACAGTTATGTTTAAAACTACGCCGCCGGAACAGTTTTATCGTATGAGACGCTAAGCCGAACCGGATTATTCCCCTAGCGGGAATACCATAGTGTTGCAACCCGTTCCCCACTAGTGTACACTAGTGGAACGGGTTGCTTCCAGGGAAGGTTTGGTTGTGGAAACTGTTACTCATGGTATCGTTTGTCGCACTTGCGAAACGTTGGTAGTTATGGACGGTTACCCTACGGATCTGAAGAAACGTGAACGAAGCATATTTGTTCGAACAACGTTCCCCTATCTGACACACGAACTGAGAGAAACGTTTATTTCCCAAACTTGTAACACGTGCTGGAAACGTATTTTTGACAACCAAAATGGTATGCCATGATACGTTTCGCGTTAGCGTCCCACACAAATTTGACAACTTTGAAACTATTTTTGCCCGAAAATTTTTCGGCGGTACAAGTTGGGGTTTGGGACAGCGTGGAACAGGTTACAGTTTTTGGTAACGGGTTTGATGCCAAGTTCATCGTTTTTGGTGTTGATGTTGACAGGTATACTCTCGACCAATATGTTTTGCCGCGACTGTTGGTAAGGATGATAACTGTTTGGGAACTTGTCCGTTCTGAAGATTCGCTGCCGGTTGAAGACGATCCGTTGGAAGTTTGCTCCGGCTGAACGTGCAAAAGACGGTACGGGTGCTGTTTCAACCAACCACTACCCACCTTTTGGGGCTGTGGTGTGACCCCCATCGCGGGGCCGCATTGGCCAACACGATATCTTCTCCTCCGTCTCGGAAGCCCCGTCCCTAAAGGGGCGGGGAGGTTCACAAGATGTTGATGCTCTGCTCTTCCCGCCACACACCGCGATCCTGTAAGGGTTGGACGTCCAACCCTTCCTTCAAGAATTCACATTCAAAGGTCACCTCAGAAGAACCTGCATCCCACAAAGATTCCACGAGCACACCTGTTTCGCGCCGCAGGCCCTTCACCAATTGAGCGTCCGTCTTGGCCGCTTGGCGGATGTTACTGTTCAGCCGTGGCACAGTTCGATCCTTTCCTACGGTCCGAAGGGGCACCGACCGTTACCCTCGGCCGCGTAGGCCGCGAGGATGAGGCTCGCGAACCTGCTATGACCCGTTCGCGAGCCTCATCCTGTTCGCCCAGGTTGTGTGGTGTCAGTAGAGGTAGTATTCATCAAATTCTTGGTTCGCTTGCCGAATTAAATCTTCGTACTTTAACATATTTTCCACCCTATCGGCTTCGAACACGGCGTTCGCTGCTTGATCTTCAGCGGCCCACGCGGCCCAAATACGATTGATTTCAACTTGATCCAGTCGTGGGTTAAGCAACAGTCTCCATTTCACGGCTATCGCATTCTTTGTTTCAACATTTTTTGCGATAAGTGCGTCTTCCAATGTTTGTTTTTCAACCTTATATTGGTTTATCTTTTCCGTTAACACGAGCCGACCTGACGTGAGTTGCTCTTTATACCACTGGGAGATTCCCTCCATACTCCTACTATTCTCAACGATGAGCGCCTTATATAAGTTGTCAGTATGTTGAGACAATGCACCCGTTGCAACCTTATATCGACGCGCAGCCGCTGCCTTTTGTTTTTTGAGCGCGCTTTCTTCTTGCTTTTCGCAAACTCTTTCTTTAATTTTGAGAGTGAACTATTGTATTCCTTTTTTACAGCGTTCCAACTATTGTCATATTTCAATTCTAAACTCTCCAGACGAGCCGCTTTGTCTGTTTTCAAAGAAAAAGGTTGTGCCTCTCCAACACTATTGATATTGTTCGCTAAAGTATTAGATGCCGCGTTCACAGATCCGCTATTAGTGGATAAGAGTAGTGCTATTGCTACGAGAATGGTGACCGTGAAATATTTGTTTTTTGGTTCTGGGCGCATTATCGTGCCACAGCGCCGTAAGACCCCTTGCTTTAGCTATGGGGATATAAGGCGTGGGACTGAAGTTGAAGCGAGCACATGCCGATATAGATAGCATGGTCGTGTATACTGGTGGGGTGAGTGGGATTCCGGTGCGGTCGAACAACAATGTTGT
>Ga0105047_10003725_pt1 | contig 26767 bp, 23 predicted proteins | sample MAT04_FD_78384 | JGI IMG/M metagenome (GOLD analysis project Ga0105047, IMG submission 78384) | Freshwater microbial communities from Lake Fryxell liftoff mats and glacier meltwater in Antarctica - MAT-04 (megahit assembly) | ecosystem: Environmental > Aquatic > Freshwater > Ice > Liftoff... | reverse complement strand
TGGTGGTGTTGGTGGTGGTGCAGCAGCGGCCTTGTGGTGGCGTTGGGAGTGGATGACACGTCCGTTCGGAGTGGTCCAGCAGAAGGCTTGGTTGCCGGTGGCTGACATGTTCCAGCGGTTCCGGTGAGTGACGCCGTGGTGATAACGGCACAGCAAGACCAAATTGTCCGGGTTGGTGTGTCCGCCGTCAGCCCAGTGGGTGACATGGTGGGCGTCGCAGTGTTGCTGGGGTGCGGAACATTGGGGGAACACGCATCCCCCGTCGCGGATATTCAACGCATGACGAAGGTCTTTGGTGACCGTCCGGTGAGTGAGAGACAGATCAAGGATCGCCCCTGCGGTTGTGGTGTGCATGAACCGCCACATTGCCTCGGGCGCCAACACCCTCATGAGTTCCTCGGTGATCGGGGTGCCGTTCGCGGTGAATGTCGCCCGATCTGCGTTGATCACGATCGTGACGTCGGCGATCGGGTTACGGTGCTTCTTCTGCATCGCCCCGTTCGCCAACCTTGCCATCTCCGCAAGCGCCGCTGCACGCAGCTCTGATCGTGACGGCACCGCAAACTCCGCTGGATCCACACCCATTTCGTCAGACGCCCCGCACGAGCAGACCGTTCCGGCCCCGGTGGCCTGGTCGCTCTGACCGTCGGAGATGTTGCTGAGAGTCGGGGTCGCCAGCGGGCACCCGGTTCGGTGGGATCGGCGGATGGTGTCGGCGTCGCGTATCGCTGTTCGGAACAACTGGTCGGCGATCAGATCGAGGGTGCCGAGGAACGACAGTTTGTGTTCGGGGGTCAACCATGCGTCGATGTGGCACATCCCGTCGGATGTCTCAGCGGTCTTGAGTGAAGACGTCTGTTTGTCGGTCGGGTCGTGGGCGCCGTCGACGTCGATCATCTGGCAGATAGCAATGAGTTCTCTGGACCACTGATCGAATGTGTACCGCGACGCCAACACCAACAACTCTGATTGGATCGAGACGAGGTTATTGACGATCCTCGGGTTCGACGCCCTCAGGACCGCCTCGATATGGCACCAGCTGATTCGAGCCGCCCCCAATGCCGCGTACAGCACTGGGAACCAGGCGATGACCTGTTTCGAATGACGGACCAGCGTCTTCGAGGGGCCTGACGGTTGTGCGCAGACAGCAGACACCCACGACCCAGTCCGCATGCCGTGTTCGGTGTCAGTGACGCCATCCGCGTCGAGCGCTGCAAGCACTCCAGCCCGTTCGGCGTCAAGGCCACGGCGGATCCCTTCGAGCTGCACCAACCGCACGCACAGGTCAGCATCCAACCCGTCGACGAGCGCCGAGATGTCAGGAGCCAGCCCGGCTACATCGAACTCGGTGGGTTTGTCGGTCTCGGATGAGTTCGGCGAGCTGGGTGTATCGAACATGTGTATGACTCTAAAGACACCCTGTGACAGCGAATGCTCAGGGTCGCCCAGAGCCGATCTGGCTAGGGAGCGATCCGGGTGCCTGCGCTCCCGGCGAGAATGCTCGCCAGATCGTCGAGTGATCCAATGACCGCCGTCCGCCCGCTCTCGTTGACGAAGCGGCACGCTGCGGAAATCTTCGGGCCCATTGACCCGGCAGCGAACGATTGGGTTCCGAGGTAGGCCACCGTTACGCACCCCAACGGATGGGCGGTGGGTGTCCCGAAGTCGGCCATCACTGCCGGCACATCGGTGAGCAGGACGAGCAGGTCGGCGTCGAGCTCCAGCGCCAAAAGCGCCGCCACGTGATCCTTGTCGACGACCGCTTCGACTCCGAACCACCGACCGTCGGCTTCGACGACCGGGATCCCCCCGCCGCCGGCGCAGATGACCGTGGTACCCATCTGCACCAAGTCCTCGATGATCGGTGTCTCGACGACGCGGACCGGGAGCGGGCTCGGCACCACTCGCCGCCACGCGTCACCGTCGGGTTTGACGACCCAGACCCGTTCAGCGGCTAGCTGATGGGCCGTGGCTTCGGAGTAGGTGGAGCCGACGAACTTGGTCGGGTCAGCGAAAGCGGGATCGTCGACGGCAACGACGGTCTGGGTGATGAGAGTGACGATCCGCCCCGAGTACCCAGCAGCCGAAATCGACTGCTGGAGCCAGTAACCGATGAGACCTTGCGTTTCGGCGACCAGCGAGTCGAGCGGATACGGACGTGACAACGACGCGTCGTTGGCACTTTCCAACGCCAACAGTCCCACCTGTGGACCGTTGCCGTGGGTGATCACGACCTCATGGGCGCTGGCCGCAGCTGCCAAGGTCGACGCAACGCTCTTCACGTGAGCGACCTGCACTGCGGCATCCGGCGGTTCACCTCGTCGCAAGAGCGCGTTTCCTCCCAAGGCGATCAGGACCCTCACGACATCTCCTCCGGCACCGCGATCACCGGACACGGCGCATGGTAGACGCAGTGTTGACTGACTGATCCCATCACGAGCCCGGCGAATCCGCCACGGCCGCGAGATCCGACCACGAGAAGGCTGGCGCCTTTCGCTTCCCCGAGGAGCGCTTCCACGGCACCCAGTGGAACGGAATGCTTTGTGATCGTCGGGGGGTGCTCCATCCCATCGCAGGCGCCCGCGATGAGACGATCGAGCAGTTGCTCGCTTTCGCGAATCAGTTCCTTGATGATCATCGGGCCAAAGGCTGAGCCACCCGAGGGAACTGCGTACGGCGTCTCCCATGCGTGCACGACAACCAGGCGAGATCCCCAGCGGGCGGCTTCGGTCGCAGCCCACCGAAGCGCGTGCCGGGCACCATCGGAGTCATCAACACCGACAACAACATCACCAGATCCCGGAAGAACGTCAGGATGATGAATGACCGCCACAGGAATCTTGGCGTGATGGGTGCAGCCGAGCGCGACCGACCCCAAGAGCAGACTTGCGAACCCTCCGCGGCCGCGGCTCCCGAGCACCAAGAGCGATGCATCATTGCTGGCCTCCAGCAACTGTGTGATCGGGAGGCCCTGAAGGACGGCAGTCGTGATCTCGGGCGCTCGATCGCCCATGTCGGCCCGGACAGAGGCAATCGCGTCCTGCACGATTCGTTCCCCATCTGCCTCGAACAGTGCGGGGTCGATGAAGTACCCGACGGTCGGCGCCGGCATCGAGACGACCGGCGTGGACCACACCGTGACGATCCGCAATGTCTCGTTCCGAATCGCGGCTTCCTCAGCTGCCCAACGCAACGACGCCACGGACGATTCGGAGCCGTCAACGCCAACCACGACAGAGCCCAGTGAACGAGCGAGAGATGTGTCCATGAATCCATGGTGACGTGTCGGACTTCTCCGTACTAGGGCCGAACGTCACCCGGAAAACGCTCGCGTCAGTACACCGACCGCGCACGGAGAAATGCACGATGCGCCGAAAACCGCAATCTGTCAGCATGTACCGACCCTCGACCTCGACGACAGGACCCCCGTGCAGGAATTGGCCGAAGTTGCACCCGCCTTTGTGGACATGGCCCATCGGATCGTGTGGTGCGTTACTGCCACAACCGATGTCGCCGGGTCACCGACCACCCGGGTACTCCACCCGGTCTGGCAGTGGGACGGCGACGATCTGACCGGCTGGATCGCGACGTCGCCGTTGTCGCCAAAGGCGTCGCACCTCGCCGCGACACCACAGGTTTCGCTCACGTACTGGGCAACCGATCAGGACACGTGCACCGCTGATTGCGACGTTGCATGGGAGGACACCCCCGAGCTCCGCACGCAGGGATGGAACCGGTTCAAGAACGCTCCCGCACCGGTCGGCTACGACCCGGCAATCATCCCCGGATGGGAGGCGTCGTCCTCCCCCGGGTTCGGGGTACTCCGATTGACTCCGAACCGGCTCAGAGTCATGCCGGGCTCGATGCTCCTCACCGGGACAGGCGATCTGCTCAGGTGGCATCGCCCCTGATCGAGTCGCCCATGACCAGCGCCAACACGGGCGATACGATCTCACGATCATGATCGAGACACCCGAGCCCAGCGAGATCACCGTCGTCCGAGAGTTTCTCGAGGCGCTCCAAGCGAGCGACACCGACCGGGCACTCGAGCTGCTCTCGCCGGCCGTCGTGTATCAGAACGTGCCGTTGCCCCCAGCCCGGGGTATCCGCGCCGTCGAGAAGCAACTCCTGGGGTTACAACGTCTCTTCACCGGGTTCGAGGTGGTGCACCACAACATCGCTGCCAACGGGTCGACCGTGCTGACCGAACGGACCGACGTTCTGTGTCTCGGTCCCGTCAGGGGAGCGTTCTGGGTGTGCGGCACCTTTGAGGTCCACGACGGCAAGATCACGTTGTGGCGCGATCGGTTCGACTTCGTCGACTTCTTGCTGTCGTTTGTCCGCGGAGCGGTTCTTGCGCTGGTCAAGGCGGTCGGCGGTCGAGGCACGCCCTCGCCCTCGATCTGAGAAGCGGCTACGAGGCACCGCCCGCCCGCATTGGGGTCCGCCGCCCGAAGGGCACAAATGCCCTACCCATGCCGAACGGAGCAGCGCACGTTGGTTTCATGACCCCGAGGCGCCGCCGAACCGATCACGAGCTCGAGCAAGAAATCACCGACGAGCTCAACTGGACGCCGACCGTCACCGCCGATCGGATCGGCGTTTCGTTGAGTCACGGTGCCGTGACGTTGTCGGGACAGGTCGAGACCTTTCCGGAGAAGGACGCTGCGGTCAGGGCGGCCATGCGGGTTCGTGGTGTGACCGCCGTAGCTGACGAGATCACTGTCCTGCACTCATGGAGCATCCCCGATGACACAATGATCGCCCGCGACGCGATCGACGCTTTCGAGCGGTCGGTGGTCGTTCCCTCGGGTGCCGTTCAGGTCCGCGTCAGCGACCATTGGGTCACGCTCTCGGGCACCGTGGAATGGAACTACCAGCGCCAGGCCGCCCACGACGCAGTCGCCGGGCTGTCCGGTGTCAGCGGGGTTCGCAACCTCATCGAGCTGAAGCCGTCGGTTGTCGTCTCACCTGCCGAGGCCAAGGCAAAAATCACGACGGCGCTCGGCCGTAATGCCCAGATGGATGCTGATCGCGTTCGCGTGGCGGTATCCGGCACCGAGGTGCGGTTGACGGGTTCGGTCTCGTCGTGGGCGGAACGCCGCCAGGCCGAGTCAGCGGCATGGTTCGCCCCCGGGGTGACCGAGGTCCACAACCACATCGACGTCACGTCCTGACTTCGCAGCTGGAGCGTCGGTCGAGCATTGCTCGAACGACTCCTGCGACGCGGCCCTGATACCGCCACTCGGTTGTCTGTCGACAGTCCGCTGACACGCCAAGCCGTGACGAAACACCTCCAGGCCCTCGTCGATGCCGGGCTCGCCGAGCGGTCGCGCCACGGACGAGAGGTGACCTATACCGCCACCCCGCAGCCGTTGGCCGAGGTGGTGGCGTGGCTGGTCGAATCGAGCCCGCAATGGGATCGCCGGCTTGCCCGACTTCGTCGGACGCTGGGCTGAACCCCTGATCGGCCCCGCAGGCGGATCACCGACACCGTCCAGTTGCGTCGTAGAAGCCGCCGCCGGCCAGTCCGGGGCCAGTGATCTGTGGCCTGCCGACTCCCCCGGATGCGGGATAGGCGGTATCGAACCACTGCGTGAAGAACGCGTCGAGTTTGCGAATGCATGCGCGACTCTTGTTGGGCATGGCCCGTCGGAAGGCTGCCTCGAGTTCTGATTCGGTGATATTGCCATCACCGTACCGACGCTGGATCCGCTGCAACGTCTCATTGAACGCGTCGGGACCGAGGATCAGACGGAGTGCGATGTACGCCGCTTCCGGTCGATCGTAGGTGCTGCCCCCCGAGAAGAAGGTGAAGGTCGTCGGGTTCGATGGCGCTCCGGTCCAGATACTTCCGGTGCCCGAATAGATCTTGTTGAATTCCGCGACCAGGCTTGCTTCGAACGCAGCCTTTCCCGCCACGCTCGTGGGGCCACCAGCAGCAAGTTCGGCGGTGCGGGCATCGAAGAGCGCCTGCGCCATTGATGCCAAACCCTCCTTGTAGAAGGTCATGTCGTAGCTGGCCTCGGTGACGTTGTCCCCCCACCACTGATGCATGTTCTCGTGGTAGAGGACGCTCGTGTCGATCTCGCCGCCGGCGAACGTGATCATCGACTGCATCTCCTCTTCGAAGCTGGCGTCGGCGGTGCCGATAACGATCCCGGCCGACGTGAAGGGGTAGGGCCCGTTGATCTGGCTCTGGTAGTTGATGATGTCCTCGTGCAGATCCATGATCGCGAGGTTGGCGGCCTGTTGCTCGGCCGGGATGGAGGAGTCCTGCGCTTCGTAGTAGACCACGCCATCAGCGGCAGTTCGGGTGGTCAACGTGAAGTCGCCAACACTCTGATGGACCAAATAGCTCGCGATCGGAGCCTTCGATGTCCAGTGCCAAGTGGCAGAGCCGTTCGGGAACTGGGCGTTCGCCGGATGCGGTGTCGTCGACACCAGGATGCCGTTGGCGATGGCCGTCTTGCCGGCCGCAACGGTGTCGTAGAAGTCATAGGTCGGCTTGGCGGTCGGAAAGTTGTTGAGCGGCATCCAGGATGCTGACCCGACAGGTTCGGTTGTCACGAAACCGCCGCCACCCGCACGGAACCAACCCTCAGTGGTGCCGTCACCGTCGTGGTGGACTCCTGGGCGCCCGGTGTAGGCAATGGTCACGATGAACTTGTCGCCGCGCCGGATCGGTCGAGTTGGTGTGATGACCAACTTGTTCGCCGGGCACTGGTCGCCGTTCTGGGAGTTCTGGAGGGCCGCCTCGGTCGTCGGGAGCGACGGGGAACATGCCGGCGGCAACGGGTTGTTCAGCGGTCCCCCGACTGGGTTGGTCTGCGAGACCTGATGGGCCGCCGGATCGGGATCGTCCTGGCCGGCAGGATCACCTGGGTAGGTCGGCTGAACGAACGCAAACGATGCTGGCCGGCCGTTCACGGTCACCGACCCGATCGTCAGATCGGGACCTGCGACGTCGTCGGTCGAGATGCGTTCGAAGTCCAAGCTGAACGAACTCAGACACTGGGTCGCCCGTTGGGCGAGCTCGACGTGATTCCCGGGAAGGAAGAGGTTCCTTTCGGCGTCGTACACCAACCCGACGTTGGTGTGGAGACTGCGGTACCCCCCGTTGCCGGTCTCGGGGTACAGCCGCGATCCCGGTGCCGCCAGGGTATGGGCGCCGGGTGAACACGCCCGGCGGTCCGTCGAGCCGTCGTGGTGTGGACCAGGGGTAGCCCCGGCTGGCGAGGTCGCAGCAGCGAGACCCAGGCACGCCAGAGCGACGGCCAACATGGAGGCCGTAGCGATGCGGATGCGGGTGGAGAACATGGTGGCTCCTGATAACGAAGGAACCGGCGTGTCCCTGTGTCCCAGTGTCAGGGTTGATCCCACCAGACGGCAGGGCCGAACGTCACAACCAATGATCCGGAGTGACCCTCAGAAGAATTCGGCGCGATCGATCGTGCACCGAAAGAACTCGCCTTCGGCCCAGCGGTCGCTCCCGAACCACCATCCGGCCCGAATCGACGCGGGAAGGGTGTACCCGTCGAATGTCGTCTCGCCCTCGCACTCGACTCCGAACAGGTGCTCCCGGAACGGTCCCTTGTCCGGGCTCGCCCACCGGGGCAGAAACACCGTCCGCAGCGAACCATGATCGTCGACCTCGATGGTCACCTGGTGGGTGAAGGCACCGGTCACCATGGAGGCGATGGCGCGATTGTCGTCGATTTCCCGCCAGGTCACGTCGGGCGCCAACGCCCCGCTCGGCGTGAGCCCAACCATCTCGCTGGCGAGTCGCCCGGCGGCGCTCCGAGTCACGTCGGGCCCGGACGTGGTGACAACGGGTATCCGTCCGAATAGTCGCCAGCGCATCTCGCCGGTGTCGTTGCTGTAGCGGTCGAAGCCGTTGACCTGTAGGGGGAACCGTCCGGCGGTGGCTGCCCAGATATAGCCACTCGGATTGACGATCTGGGTGGCGGTGAACGGCATCCACCTTCCAATGCGGATCTTGCCATGCATGGCGACTCGCACGCCGAACTGAAGCGGCGTTCCCGGCGCTATGGCGTGTTGAAGCCAACGTCGTACAGGAGCGGGGAGGTGCTCGATGCGGTCGGGGTCGAAGCGGTCAGGAGTGGCGGCACTGGGCGTGTCGAGTCCATCCCACGCGCGCCGCGCCAAAGCCGGGAGAAACCCTGGACGACCGACGGTGGCGGTTACGGAGTGTTGAGTCATGTTCGTCCTTTGGGATGCGCTGTCGTCAGCTGGCGGAACCAGGCAACCGTCTCTGCGAGCGCCTCATCGAGGGGCGTCGGACCGATGCCGAGCCAAGCCGTGGCCTTCGCGCAGTCGACAATGAACGGCTGGGTGAACTCGTATCGCATCTCGTCGAGTTCGCGCATCGTCGGATTGAAGATTCCCATCGCCCGGATGAGCAGGCGTGGTGCGACGCTGATCTTGATCGGAGAACCGATGTCAGCAGAGATCATGTCGACAATATGGCGGGTGGTCTGAGCGGGCGCATTGGGCACGTGGAACACCTCCCCGTCGACGTCATCGCGCGTGCCGAGCGCCGCGAGGGTTCGGGCAATGTCGCGGGTGAACGTATAGCTGTGCGGCTGGTCGGGGTCCCCAATGACACGCGCTGATTTGTGGGCGAGCGCCGCTCCAATCACCAGTTCGCCGAGCGGCGACTGACTCGTGCCACGTGGCCCGAAGTAGTCCGACGCACGGGCGGTTGTCAGAACCAGCTCGCCATCGGTCTGGAGTTGGCGGAGCTGATCGGCCATCGCGAGTCGGACCCTCCCCTTTCGAGTGTCAGCGCGACATGGTGTCAACTCGGTCATCGGCTCTCCGGCGGTATCGCCATACATGTACGTGTTCTCGAACGACACGAGCCGCGCACCGTTGGAGATCGCTGCACCGACCACCGCGTTCTGCAATGCCGGGAACAGTTCTGGCCAACGGTGATACGGAGGATTCAGGCACTGATACACCGCCGTCGCGCCGGCGGCGGCCTGGCGCGTGAAGATCGGGCTCGAAGCATCTCCTCCCAACACCTCGACGCCGTCGCCGACGTCAGCTGTGCCTGACTGGTTCACAGCGCGGACCGGAAGACCCATCGCAACAAGTTCATCGATGAGCGCTCAGCCAATAGCACCGGTCCCGAACACAACATGGGTCTGATTCATGGCGATCTCCAATGCTGTTGACACGCGGTGCCGAACCCTGCGTCAGACGGACACATGGAGGGTTGAGTTCAGACTCCTCGCGTGCGGGTTCTTGAGGTAGGGCCGAACGTCACTGCCCTGAGATGGGGCTCGTGTGACATCACTGTCGCGACATCGCACTCCGCTCGGCAGCTTCGGCCGCCTTCGCCGTCTCGCGTTGTTTGGCGATGAGCTGGATGTCTACCCGGCTCAACACGCCCTCGAACGCGAAGGGATGGTCGTACCGGTCGCTCACCTGTGATCCGTGATCGAACCCGACGCTCGGCCCGATGCTCGACATCATGTACATCGCGAACGGCACCGTCATCGAGCCAACTGCCTCACCGTCGATGACCAACGCGGCGGTCGCCCCCTTGTCCTCACGACGGAACTCCACGCCGACGATCGACGAACCCTCCGGCACGGCTCGATTCGACACCACCACGCGGTGGTCCCCGAAGCAGTTGTAGTCGAACACGAGCTGTTCGTCCTGCACGAACAGACTCAGCCCGGAGTTCTCGGTGCCAGAGGCATACAACACACCACCTTCGCCGAGCTGGCGATCGATCGTCGCCAGCAGATCCCAACTCCGGCCTCCCAGTGCGGGCGCGACCTGTCCTGGGAGCGGCGTCATCGGCGGGAAATAGGTGTAGTGCCGATCGGTCGGGTGTGGTGAACGATCGCGGAATCGTGAGCCGAACAACTCGATCGTCCGATCGTCGAGGGGCAATACGCCGTGCTCCGCGGCTTCGGTCCACCACATCTCGATCATCTCGGCAAGTCGGTCCGGCATCTCCGCGGCCAGATTCCGACACTCGGATCGGTCCTCCGCCAAGTGGTAGAGCTCCCAGTCGTCATCGTCGAATGCCACCCCGGGTGTGTGCTTGGTGACGGCTTTCCAACCATCGACGTAGAGCGCGCGGTGCCCCATCATCTCGAAGTACTGGACGTGTTTGTGGCTTGGCTCATCGGGAGATCCGAACGAGTAGTTCATGGCGGTACCGGTAATGGGCATCTGCTCCAGCCCCCGGTACTCGTCGGGCGGATCGATGCCCAGCGCGGCATAGATCGTCGGCACCACGTCGTTGACGTGGTGGAACTGATCTCGTAGCCCGCCGCCCGCGGTGATCATCGCTGGCCAGTGAACGATCAGCGGCACATGCACTCCACCCTCGTGGGTGTTCTGCTTGTACCACTTGAAGGGTGTGTTACCGGCCTGCGCCCATCCCCACGGATAGTTGGTGTGACTGTGCGGACCACCGATGTCGTCGATGCGCTCGATCGCTTCCTCGGGCGTCTCGACGATGAAGTTGAAGAACTTCATCTCGTGCATGACCCCGAACGGGCCACCTTCTTGGCTCGCCCCGTTGTCGGACATGAACATGATCAAGGTGTTGTCGAGACGGTCGAGTCGTTCCAGTGCTTCGATCAACCGTCCGATCTGAACGTCAGTGTGGTCGAGGAATGCTGCGAACGCTTCCTGCAACCGAGATGCCAAGCGACGATGCGTTTCCGGCATCGTCGTCCACTCCTCGACGCCCGGGTTGCGCGGGGCGAGTTCGGTGTCGGGCGGGAGCAACCCCATCTCGATCTGACGGGCGAACCACTCGGCGCGGGCAGCGTCCCAGCCGGCGTCGTATCGACCCCGATACTTCTCCAGGTACTCGGGCGGAGCTTGGTGTGGCGCGTGCATGGCGCCCAACGCCAGGTACATGAAGAACGGGCGATCGGGTCGGATCGATACGGTGTCGTGAATGAAACCGATGGCGTGATCGACGAGGTCATCTGTGAGGTGATAGCCATCCTCGGGCCCGGCGGGTGGCTCGACCATGTGGTTGTCGTAGACCAGCTCTGGATGGAACTGGTCGGTCTCACCTTCCATGAACCCGTAGAAGCGATCGAATCCTCGCTGGCACGGCCATTGGTCGTAGGGCCCCGCCGCTGAGGCGTTCTCCATGGCGCACAGGTGCCACTTGCCGACCGCAAAGGTGGTGTATCCCTCATCTCGTAGGACCTCGGCCACGGTGGCTGAATGGTTCGAGACGTGGCCCCGCATGTGCGGATAACCGCTGCTGAAATTGGAGATCGAGCGCATACCGACCTCGTGGTGGTTGCGTCCGGTGAGGAGCGCCGCCCGACTGGGAGAGCACAGCGGGGTCACGTGGAAGTTCGTGTAGCGAAGCCCGTTGCCAGCGAGCCGGTCGATGTTGGGAGTTGACATGTCGGACCCGTAGCAGCCGAGCTGAGCGAACCCGGTGTCGTCGAGCAACACGACGATCACGTTGGGAGCATCGTCGCCCGGGTGCGCTGGGGTCGGCCACCACGGAGTCGACTCGGCTTGTGTGCGGCCGATGTGGCCTTCGAAGTTTTCGTAGTCCTTCACGTCGCCCCCCCGGAGGTCGCCAAGATTCTAGGAGGTCTCCACATCGATCAACGAGCTGTACCGCTCCGCCTCCTGGTCGTTGTGAAGTCGCAGCACGGCGTGCAATCCGTACAGCAATTGCCGGAGCTCCACGATGTCTTCAGCGGTGGGAGCCCCATCGCCGAGGTCCTCCACGAGCGACGAGTAGCGCCGTATCAGGTGACCGATCTCCACGTGGGCTCGGGCCATCGATCCGGTCGGATCCTCGCCACCGAGCACCCGAGCCATCTCGGGATACAGCTCGTCACCCTCGGCCTGCTCGTGGGGACCGATGTCGTCGTTCAGGGACTCAGCGACCTCGCGTAGTGACACCAATACATCGTTTCCGCGTTCGACGTCGAGGCCATCCGCGACGGAGCGAAGTCGGTCAACCATGGGACGCAGCGTCCGGTGTTCGGCCAGAAATCGTGCCGCCAGGAGGTCACCCTCGGGCGAGAGCGACGGTCGGATGCTCGGCGAACGAAGTGCTCGGAGCGCGTTGAGGATCACGGCCACGTCGATCGCTTCCTGGAGAATCGCGCCGCTGACGGGAGCCAGGTGACCCGTGGCTGCAATCACCATGGCCACGACCGACAGACCGATCCCCGCCAGCACGCTCTGGGTGGCGATCCGTTCGGTTCGACGCGCAATGAACAGCGCATCCGCAATCCGATCGAGGCGGTCGACGACCAGCACAATGTCGGCGGCATCCGACGACGCTGTCGCACCTCGTGCGCCAATGGCGATGCCGACGTCCGCCGTGGCGAGCGCCGGCGCATCGTTGATGCCGTCGCCCACCATCAAGGTTGTCGCTCGGTCCCGCTCGAGCCGGATGGCCTCGAGCTTCTCGGCAGGGCTGCGGTCCGCCAGGATGAGATCGACCCCGAGTACCGCACTGACTGCCTCGACGGCAACGAGCCGATCCCCCGAGAGCACAACGACCCGACGTACCCCTGCTCGCCGCAAGAGACGCACGGTCACCGGTGCGTCCGATCGCAACGGATCGTCAAAGAGCACCGCTCCGACCGGCTCATCATCGACGGCGACGAACACCTCGGCCGCACCGTCCATCGCTGAACGCCGATGGACCGAGCGAACCCATTGATCGTGGCGTTCAGTGAGGATCGACGCCTTTCCGACCGCGACATGTTGACCATCCACCCAACCGTCAGCACACTCGCCGGGAACCTCGTGTACGTCGGTCGGTGTCGCTATTCGAATCTGGCGGTCAGTCGCGGCCCGTACCAACGCAGCACCGAGGACATGGCCTGACGCCTGGTCGACACTTGCTGCCAGCCGCAACACCTCTGTCGCGTCACGACCTCCGCAGGTCAGGATCTCGAGCACCTCTGGTCGACCCTGCGTGAGCGTGCCGGTCTTGTCGAAGACCACTGTCTCGACGCGTCCCAGCTGTTCCAGCGCGTCCCCACCCTTGATGACCACCCCGCGCTCGGCGCATCGTGACAAGCCCGCAACAATGGCGACCGGAGCAGCGAGGATCAGAGGACACGGCGTAGCCACGACGAGTACGGCGACCATCCGGCGGGGGTCACCCGACATCAACCATGCCAACCCGGCCAACACCAGGGAAAAGGCCACGAACGCCAGCGCCCATCGGTCTGCGAGCCGCGTGAATCTGGTCCGCCCTGACGAGGCCGAGGCCACGAGTTCGACGATCCCGGCGTAGGCGCTACCTTCTGCGTCTGCCGACGCACGCAATCGAAACGGCCCCCCGAGGTTGGTGGTGCCACTGCGCACCATGTCACCCGGACCACACGAGACGGGTAGCGGCTCGCCGGTCAGCGTTGATTCGTCGACCGAGGAGGTGCCGTCGATCACGATCCCATCGACGGGCACGATGTCGCCGACTGCCACCATCACGACATCTCCGGCGATGAGCTCGCCTACGTCGATGTCCTCCATCTGCTCGTCACGAATTCGACGCGCCCGGGTCGGCGCCCGTTCCAAGAGCCCGTTCAGCGTGCGTCGAGCGCGGCCCTGCGCCCACCCCTCGAGCACGCGGCCGCTGGCCAGCATGACGCCGATCACTGCGCCGGCGAGAAGTTCGCGGGTCGCGATTGCCGCTACGAGCGCCAGAACGCTGATGACATCAACGCCGAACTCGCCCCGTCGAAGCTCGGCCGTCATCCACCAGATGGCCATAGCGAGACTCGCGATACACGCTGCCAGCCAGAATGCGTCGGCCAACGCTGCGGCGCCAGCGAGCCGAGCAATCAGACCGGCTCCTGCTGCGATCAGGTTCGCAATGAGTGCAACGGTCGAAAGTGAGGGTCGACTCGTGGCGACACCGCTCGTTGCATTCCCCTTCATTCGGTCGTCTCTCTAGGTCTCATCCGGCATGATCTCATCCGGCTCGGACAACATATGGAGCTCAGCACATCGACGACAGAGGCGAAGGTCCCTGGGGTTCCGTTCAGAACTCGCCCATGATCGACTGATGACGCTTCCCACCAGCGTTGTCGAGACCCACATCTCCAGCCTCTTCTTCGTCGGCGACCGCGTCTACAAGCGCAAGAAGCCGGTTCGCAACGGATTCCTCGACTTCACCACCGTCGAGTCGAGACGGATCGCCTGTCGACGAGAAGTGGAACTGAACCGCCGACTCGCACCCGACATCTACCTCGGCGTGGCCGAACTCACACTCGACGGCATCGACTCCGGTCTCGGCACTGACGCCGCTCCTCCTGGCGAGACACTGGACCATTTGGTGGTGATGTGCCGACTCCCAGAGAACCGCCGGCTCAGCGCACGACTCGACGGCTTGACGATCGCCAGCGACCTGCGAGATGTCGCACGACTGATGGCTACCTTTCACGTGGGAGCCCTCCGCTCACCCGCCATCGACGATGCCTCGGGATACGCTGCGTTGTCAGGACTGTGGGAGCAGGGTTTGGAGCAGATCGCCCCCTTCGCCCCGAGCGTGCTCGACGAGGACGAGTTGGACCGGATTGCCCAACTCAGCCGCGACTACTTGTCGGGCCGCCACGACCTGTTCGATCAACGGATCAGAGACGGTCGAGCGTGTGACGGCCACGGCGATCTTCAAGCCGAGGACATCTTCATTCTCGATGATGGTCCGCGGATTCTCGACTGCCTCGAGTTCAGCGACCTGCTCCGGTGCGGCGACGTCCTCGCCGATGTCGCCTTCCTGGCCATGGACCTCGAACGTCTCGGACAGCCCGAGCTCGGCTGGTCTTTTCTCGACGACTATCAGACCCTCTCGTCCGATCACTGGCCGACGTCGCTCGCCCACCACTACATGGCCTACCGGGCGCACATTCGCTCAAAAGTCGCCTGCCTCCGCCATGAGCAGGGCGACGCCGACGCTGCACACGCTGCACGAGGACTCCACGACCAGTGCCTCGACCATCTCGGCGCAGCGCGAATCCAGCTCATCGTCGTTGGTGGCAGTCCTGGCACCGGCAAGACATCGGTGTCGCGGGCGTTGTCCGATCGTCTCGATGCGGTGCTCTTGTCGACGGACACGATCCGCGACGGGATCCTTCCCCGACCCGACTCAGTCGCCGTCTCCGATGACCTTGATCGTGGTCGCTACACCCCGGATCGGATCGACGCCGTGTATACCGAACTCTTGCGACTCGCGTCGGTGGTGTTGTCGCACGGGCAGAGCGTCGTACTCGACGCGTCATGGCTCGATCCACGTCAGCGGCAACTCGCCCGAGCGGTTGGCGAGCAGACGACGAGTGTCCTGACGGAGTTCCGCTGTGTGTGCCCCGACGATCTTGCAGGTCAGAGGATTCGGGATCGGATCGCCAACGGGAGGTCAGCTTCGGAGGCGACCCCGATGGTCGCGGATCGGTTGTCGGCCCGGGCGCAGCCGTGGCCGGAGGCGGTCATCCTCGACACCGATCGTCCGCTCGCCGTGACGGTCACCGAGGCGCTTCGGGTGTCCGGCGAAGGCGTCGACGCTCGACATGCACATCAATGAACTCAATCAGTAGGGCCAAGGGTCATCGCGTCGAGGAGTCGCGACACCTCGACCTGTGCGAAACCGATCGACATGTCAGCGACACCGTACGGAATCACGAGGATGCCGTTGTGCACGAGGGCGCCACACGAATACACGACGTTGGGCACGTAGCCGTCCTGTTCGTCTGCCTCGGGCGTCAACAGCGGTTCAGCGAGTGTGGCGATGACCTTGCGGGGGTCGTGGAGATCCAAGAGCAACGCACCGATGCTGTACGTCCGCATCGGGCCCACGCCATGGGTGAGCACGAGCCAGCCGCGCTCGGTCTCGATGGGGGGGCCGCAGTTGCCCAACTGCACGACCTCCCAGTCGCGGACCGGAGACTGAACCGTCGTGGCGTCCTCCCACTGTCCGACGCTCGATGAGAACGCCACGGCATTGGATTCCCGGTCGAAACGCGACAATGCCGCGAACTGGCCACCCACACGGCGAGGGAAAATGGCGAGACCTTTATTGGTGGCTGCCGGCCCGACCAGCGGCGACGCCGAGAATGTGACGAAGTCGTTGGTCTCCAGCAGCTGCTGGCTGATGTCGACGCCATCGAAGGCGGTGTAGGTGGCGTAGTACGTCACCCGGTCGTCATCATCGACGAAACGGACGAAACGTGCGTCCTCCATTCCGTTCGCTTCAGCGGCGCTCGCTGGCCAGAGCACTCGCTCGGAGAGCCGAGAACCTGATGGAAAGACCACGTCATAATTGCAAGCAGCGATGGCCCGCAGGCGAGTCGCCGTGCCGTGCGCATTGGATCGGGTGTCGCGCTGCGCCTCGAGGAGTGCAAGCCCCACCTCGAGCTCAGCAGCAGTGAATGTCTCACCGAAGGCGTCCAGCACGAAGCTCGCGCTCTCGCCATCGCGTCCGACTGCCCCGAGTCGCGCGTGGAAGACATCGCGTCGGTAGACGCCCGGCTGGCATGATCCCACGGTGAGAAAAGGCTCGGTGTCGTCGAGGCTCACGACGCCATCGGCGGCGACGGTGCCTGAGCGGAAACCGATGCTCGAACGATGCCCCTCGCCGATGCCCCGGACGCTCATCACGAATCGCAGTCCGCCGACAGGCACTCCCGTCTGATCGGGGTGCGCCACCATGCTCGGGTTGCAGAGCGATGCCGACTCAACGCTGTACTCGTGGGTGAAGGTGGCCCCCAACAGAAGCCAACGTTCTCGACTCAGTTCGCTGCCGGATTCCAGGCGATTGCCGATCCGAGCGGCATTCTCCTCGAACGTCGCCGTCAGGTCGCGGTGACGGTGCCCGAAGCGTTCCATGAGGTCGTCGAGCCGCAACTTCACATCGACCTCGTCAAGTGCCAGGATCCGATCCACCACGCCCGAGGCCCGCGACTCGCTTCCGCCCACGACCTCTTGGCCTGCGACGAACAGACGCGTGATCACTCGGGACATGTCGGGTCGTAGCCTCACGTCGCTTCGTACGGCCAAGGAGCGGTCGTCCACCGGCTCGGGGTCGACCCGCGGTGCGGTCATACCCGGGCCGGTGCGTAACGACGAAGCACCTGTCGGGTCGAGATGAGCGCGAGCGTCGACTCCGCTCCCTGGTTTTCGTTGCGGCCGCCCCGTTCCAATCCGTCGAAGCCACCGCCGCTTTCTGCATCCCACATCACGCACATCGAGTCGTTGTCCCCATCGAACCAAGCGCCAGCCATCTCGATCCCCGACCTCCACGATGACCATCCTGTGAGGTCAACTGCGCGGGAACACGCGTCGGCCATAGCTGCCACCTCAATGGGTTGCTGGTCGAAAACGGCTCCGTCATCGACTGTGCCGCCATCTCGTGGTCCGGCGCCGCCCGCAGGTGTGACCGACAGGTGTCCGTGTAGTGTCTCGCGGCCGAGCAACCATCCGAGGAGCGCCAGCCCCCGCTCCACCAGCGCCGGGCGGCCCAACGCGTGTCCTGCCGCCATCAAGGCATCCGGCACTGCCGCGTTGGCATAGGTCAGTCGATGTTCCGGCCACATCCAACCGCTGTCGTCACTTGGCGCATCGATCACACTCGCGGCGTCGTGGAGAAGTTCCATCGCCCCCTGATGATTCGGGTGGGCACGAACCACTTCGGCGGCGCCGAGCGCCGCGAATGCCATCGACCGCGACCACGTCGAACGCAGTCTGGCACCACGATCGAACGAGGTCAGTGCCTGTTCGGCGAGCGCCGAATCGGCCATCGCCGCGGCCGTTCCCAGGCCCCAGAGGCTCCGACCCCAACAGTCATCGACGGTCATCGGGCCGTGCCAGGTTCCGTCCGCGCTGCGGCGGTTGCGGATCTCTCCGGACTCGTTCTGCGCCTCCATGACGAACCGGCACGAACTCTCCATCAGTTGCGTCACCATCGAATTGCGTTCCCGTTCGCGAGCGGCGACCAGCAGCACCCGGGCGACATCGTCGACGCAGTAGCCGTGCTCGGCACGCGGCGTGCGGCGTTCCGCGTGCTCGAACGTACCGAATCGATCTGACATCGCGGCGATGTGATCGAAGTTGATGGGGGCCGAACTCGTGGGGGCCGAACTCATGCCGACACTGGCGATCGCCGCGACAGGAGGTCATTGCTCAGTGCCATGTAGCGGCTCGCCACCGCTGACCACGCCAGTTCCGGAGCAATTCGTCGCGCCTCCGCGGACATCGAGTCCGCAAGTCCGGGCTCGGTGAGTACCCGGCGGATGGCGTCGGCGAGCGCTGACGGATCCTGTCGCGGTACGACCAGCCCAGCGCCGCTGGCCAGGAGTTCGACCGCATGGGGAAACGCCGTGGCGACGACCGGGCATCCAGCCGCCACCGCGTCGACGAGCACCCCCGACGTCACCTGATCCGGTGAGTCGTAGGGCAACACGACCAACGACGAGTCGTCGATCATGTCTGCGAGGGCCGAGAGACCTCGGTATCCCTCGTCGAACTCGACCCTCGACCCGACGCCGGCAGTCTGGGCACGTCGCTCCAGCATCATCCGATATCGCTCGCCTTCATGGGCCAGAACCTTGGGATGGGTGTCACCGGCAACTCGGTAGCGAACCGGTGGTGAGACGTCATCGAGCATCGCCATCGAATCAATTGCCCACTCGATCCCTTTTCCAGGACCGAGAAGTCCCCACGTGAGGATCTGTTTGGACCCATCAACGTGAGTCGGTCGCCGCGACGAGGACACCGCCGCGCCGTGCGGGATCACTGTCACCTTGTCCGGGTCGACCCCGAAATCCCGACAGAGTCGGAGACCACCCGCCTCGGTCATCACCACGACAGCATCAGCCAACTCAGCGACGTCCTCCATGACGCTGCGCTGATGAGCGGTCGGCGATCGCAGCACCGTGTGAGCCACCACCACCGTGGGTCGATCGATCTGTTCCAACATCGTGATCACCGCATCGCCATCTCGGCCGCTGTAGATGCCGTATTCGTGCTGTATGAACGCCACGTCGACATCATTGACGACCTCGAGAGCCCTCGGAGTCAGCTCGGCGGCGCTGTCGCTGAGCTCTGCTCGTACGCACACATCGTCGGAATGACCGGTGCCCCCCAGACGGACCACGCCGACGTCTGCCCCGCCGGCGATCAGCCCGCCACAGAGGGCAGCGGTGAACGAGGCGATTCCGCACGGCGTCGGCGGATAGGTCGACACGACCGCATACGCCGGACGGCGTCCGAGGTTGCTTCGCACGTCGAGGATGTCGATGTTGTCGACGTTGTTCACTTGAGCCACAGGTCCTCCAAGAGCCATTGATGACCTACCCCCGAACACCGCTGAGCAAACGACCGTCTGGCGTCACGGCTCGGCGCATCCTCGGCCTGCGCTCGACGATCACACATGAGCGGATCCCATGGTGAAGATTCGGTCGGCAGCACGATCGAGCCGAGCGTCGTGGCTCACTGCAAGGATCGTCATGCCGGTGTCATCTCGGAACCGCTGGAGGAGCGCGATGACCAGGGCGGCTGAGTCGTCGTCAAGGCTCCCGGTGGGTTCGTCGGCCAGCAGTATCGTCGGGTGGTTGGCGAGCGCCCGAGCAATTGCGACGCGCTGACGTTCACCGCCGGACATTTCTGGCGGCGCGTGGTTCATCGTGCTGGCAAGACCAACCTCGTCGAGGAGCCCGATGGCACGATCTCTCCGCTCGCCACGACGCAGATGCGTGCCGAACATCGGCAACTGGGCATTCTGGACTGCAGACAGGCGTGGGACGAGATTATGAAGTTGGAACACGATCCCGATCTCATCACGACGGAACCGGCTGAGCTGGTGGCGATGGTGGGCAATGTCCCGACCCTGCACGGTGATGGTCCCGGCTGACGGGCTGTCGAGGGCTGCGATGCAGTGCAACAGCGTGGACTTGCCGCACCCGGATGGACCGTTGAGCACCACGAATTCGCCAGCCTCGACTCGCAGCGAGGTCTCGGCCAAAGCCACCGTGCGACCGAATCGACGCTCGACGTTGTCCACGACGATTGCTGCGGTTGTTTCCTCTTCGGTCGTTGAGGGCCCAGAAGTGGCTGAACGTTGGTCATTCACGACGGAGGGCCTCCACTGGCGAGAGGAACGCTGCTCGGAGGGCCGGATACAGCGCGCCGAGGAACGCCACCACCACCGCAAAGGAGAGCGACCGAAGGAAGATCTCCGATCCGTACACGGGGATGAAGACCCCGCGGAGTTGTTCCAGGTGTTGCAGCACATTGATCGCCACCCATCCCAACCACACTCCGAATGCGGCGCCGATCACGCTCACGATCAACGACTCGCCGAGGACCAGCCAGATGATCCTGAACCGACTCCATCCCACCGCTCGCAGCACGCCGAACTCGCGGATGCGCTCGAAAAACGACAGCAGCGACGTGTTGAGTACTCCGGTGATAGCGATCAGGGCCGCCAGCAGCGAGCCGCCGGTGTTGGCGGCGTTGATGAGGGTCAGGTTGCGGTCGGCTCGTCCGAATTCTTCAGCGCTCGCAATGGTGGTGAGGGCGATGAATGCGTCGTCGATCTGCTTGCGGACTTCGTCGACATTCGCTCCGTCAACCACCTTCACGAATCCCAGCGACACTTGTCCGGGCACACGGTTGCGGGCCTGGAGAGCCGACAGCGGCACCATCATCGTCGAGTTTCCGAAGGACACGTTGGTGGAGTACAGCCCGGTGATGCGACAGGCCACGGCGTCGACCACGATGGTGTCACCTACCCGTTTGCTCAGCTTCTTGGCAAGGACGTAGCCCACCATCACCTCGTCAGGTGCGTTGGCGCTGTAGGACGCTCCCTCCAAGATGTCGACACCAAATGGGCCTTGGGCCGAGGGATCCAGTCCCACCTGAATGATCAACGGGTTGTCGGCGTCGTAGTTCACGATCTCGAGGAGCGCTCCCACCGCACTCTGCACTCCAGGGACGCGGCCGATGGCGGCGATGTCATCCTCGCTGATCGAGCTGTTGAGGATGTCGTCGGTGTGTTTCTGTGCCATCGTGAAGTCAGCGGTACCCACCTGGAGTACTTGGGTGGCGGTCTCCTTCAGGCTGGTCGTGAGGACACCGAGAGCGACGACGGCCATCACCCCGATGGCCACTGCTGTCGCTGTCAACGCGGAACGCATCTTGCGCGACCACAGGTTGTGGGCAATGAGACCGAGGAACGTCATGTTCTCCGAGTATCTCCAATTGATGGGGGCCCGAACAGGGCCGTAGGTCCTTCGCATGCAGTCGGCAATCGCCTACCCGCACACCGACAATTCATTCCTGCTTCCCCGTGTTCGGTGCTACATTGCACATGTGACCGAGGCATAGGTGCCTCTGCCTCGTGGGAATCGGCGTCGGCCGCTCCCATCTCGTTGCTCGAGACCCCGGCAGCGCGTTGTATCAACGTTCGCAGCAGAAGGTTTGGCCACGATGTCACTTACGATTCCGTCACCACTCGTTCCGTCACCGACCAGCTCTCCGTATCGGCGCCGTTCGCCCTTCATCGGCGACTCTCGGGTGACCCACGAAGGAACGAGAACCATCATCTGGCTCCTCGGCGACCAGGACGTGGCCACAGCCGGGCGGCTCCGTGACCGTCTCGACTCAGCCATCGCCGCCGATGACTCCGATATTGCCATCGACATGAGCGGGGTCACGTTTATGGATGCCGCCACCATCGGAACCCTGATCGGCGGACGGAACCACCTCCGGATGTTGGCCCGCCGGTTGACCATCCGCGATTCGCCGCCCTGTACGCGCCGCCTCCTCGATGTCTGCGAACTCCGAGACCTCGACGACGCCTCGGCGACTGTCGATTGGTGGATCTCACCTGTGTCCATTCGAGACAGATGAGCGAAGCCCGGGCGGTTCGGGTCGCTGCCGCATTCGCTCTCCAGGCCGCCTCGATTCCACCGGCCCGGCTGTGGCTGTGCAGGGCATGCGCCGAGGCGCTCGACGTCTCAGGCGCAGGAGTCACCGTCGCGTACCGCTGTCAGTCGCCGAGGTCGCGTACCGCTCCGGCAGCGTCGCCCAGGTCGCGTACCGCTGTCAGTCGCCGAGGTCGCGTACCGCTCCGGCAGCGTCGCCCAGTGCTTGACGAACTCCGCTGATCGAGTGGAGCGCCACACGACGGAGCTCGTTGAGATCCCCGCCCATGGTCTCCGACACTCGGCTGGCGGCCCGACGGGCCTCGGCACTGGCACGGTCGAGTCGGCGAACAACGGACCCAGTCCGGTCGCGGGTGTCCTGCATCAGTAGCGCCACTGCTTCATCGGGGACGTGGTTCTCCGTGGTTGAAGCACCCGAATGTTCGGCCGCTGTCGTCGTTGTCATGGAAACCTCATGTCGTTTTTCTCGGTGGCTGCCCCACCACGAACTGACCGTCGTCTGGTTGACCGCTCGGTCCAAGGGCCGAAGGTCACAATTCCAACGGACGGAGGGCCCTGGCCGATCGCAGGCGTTCAGAGGATCATCGGTTCATGGGTGCAGCACTCAATCGGGTGCCGCCCGACCCCGATGTCATCCCCGACCTCAACGTGCTCCGTGATGAACTCGCCACTGCCCTCGGTGATCTCCTCCCGTGAACCCGTCACCCCCGCACGGCCTGCGGTCCGATATCTCCGACGATCAATCGCGCGATGCCATGCGTTCGTTCCTCCAGCGGAGCGAGGTTCGGCTGTCCACCATCCACCGGGTTGCGCAATCCCTTTTGGGAGGCTCGGCGCTGGTGCTGCTGCTGCCGCTGTTCATCCGCGACGGGTTTCCCAGGATGACCACGCTGTTGATCTCGACCTACGACGCCGGACAGAGCTGGGTGATCATCGTCGGGATCGGTCTCGCAACCGCGCTGTCGGTCGTGATGCCGGTGATGGCGATCTATGTGCTCGTCAGCGATCTGCTCGGGTTCTATTTCACGAGCAACACGTTCGGAGCGCCGGGAGCGGGGCACGACGCCCCGCGCCGCACGGTTTTCAACCCGCGCTTCATCCTGCCCGGTCTCGGATTCAACAACGACGAACTCAACGAGCGGACCTGGAAGCTGCTCCAGGAGGGTCGTGACGACGAGTGGACCAGAGCGTTGCTCGTCCCCGGGAATCCCGAGGATGGCGGTTGGCGCGACCGTTTCGATACTCGCGTGTTCGAGGTGTGGGGCACAGCGTTCCCGACGGGTCCGGCGGGCGACGACGAACGGCTGCGCCAGTCCTTCCGAATGGCGGGACTGCATCGCGACCGGACGCTGGCCCACGATGTCGCTCGCACTGAGGCTCTGCTGGCTCGCCACGTGCTGATCATCCGGACGGCGGTGCTCCGATACTCCAAAGCACTACTCCTCCTGATTGCCACCACGGTCGCCACGCTCGCCGCGTCCGGAATCGTCGAGCACGCCATCACGGTCGACCCGAGCGGCGGCAGGTTCGTTCGAGGGTTCCCACCGAGGTACGTGTTCCTGGTGGCACTCGTGTACGTGTTCTGGGCGCCATTGGCTGCTCGGAGCGTCACCTCACCACTTCGCATGATCCAGCGCCACACCCCTGGCGTCGGTGAACACCGCGATGTCTACCTCGACCGGCGAACCACGCAATTCGAATCGGTGACGGTGCTCGCCACATTCGTCGTACTCGTCGGTGCCGGCGCTTCCCTCGTGGCGGCGGGCGTCGCCATCGGTGGTCGAACGGGACTGGGGAGCGCTCTTGGCCTCGTCACCATGGGCGCCGCATTGTGGGTACTGGCACTCCGCGGCTACTCCGCTGGCCCGCGTCAGACGCTGAGCGCGCTGGTGCTCCTGGTGACGGGCCGACCAGCGCCAGCGCCCACAGAGAAGATGCGATCGGCGAGGGCTGCCCGTGACGCGGCGGACAACTCGGCACGAAGCGACCATCCGTCATGACCACTCCGCGTCGCGGTCGCGGCAGCGATGTTTCACCCCACGCCACGGCGGGTACTCAGTCCACATGCTTTGGACAATCTTCATCATTCTCGGAATCGTCGCCTTCGTCATGGTCATCCTCGGACGGCGGTGACCCATGAGCGTTTACGATCAACCCCAGACCGTTGCGGTCCCCGCTGAGCTGATCGACCCCGTCGCGTCCGGCGAAAAGACCACCGTGACGACGGTTCGCCGATTCAGTATCGGGCAACTCCTCTCAGGGATCGTCGGGTCGATACTCACAGTCTTCGGCGTGGTTGCCCTGGTCCGCACGGGAATCGACGGGACGTTCGACCGTCCGGTTGTCGACGTCGTCGGCCTTGCGCACAGCTCCATTATCGGGCTGGTCGAGCTCGGCGTGGGTGTCCTGATTCTCCTCGGAGCAGTCGCTCGGGACATGCGAGCCCTCGGCGGCTTCATGGGTCTCCTGCTCTTCATCTTCGGCGTCGTCGTGGTCGCCGCGTCCGACGAGATCCTGTTGAAACTCGGCACCGAGCGCACCACAGGATGGTTCCTCATGATCATGGGAGCGGCTGCCGCTGCGACTGCGGCGCTGCCAACCACGACCAGGACGACCCATCGGGTGTCGACCGGACAGACCAGCGTCAGCTGACCGAGCTCGGGCGGCGAACTCCAGACGCTCGAGCTGAACCAGGGACCTACGGCCCTACTCTCTTCACCTGTTCCTTCGTACGTTGATGAGCGAGTCTCAACGAGACGCGGAGGACGAGTGAAGGAACCCATGCCAGACAACCACCTTTCCCGCGCCGACACATTCACCATTCACTTGGAACAGGACCCGCTGCTCCGCTCGACCATCGTTGCGGTCGCAGTGCTCGACCGAGCTCCGAACTGGCAGCGCTTCTCGCGGACCATGGAACGAGCGACATGCCTCGAACCGAATTTCCGCCGTCGACTCACCCCCGGCTCGGGGCCACTTCTTCCGGCTCGGTGGACCGACGATCCCAACTTCGACCTGAGCTGGCACCTGCGACGGATGGCAGTCGCTGGGTCTGGCGAACTCAGTGAGGTTCTCGAGTTCGCGCGGATCGCCGGAATGACAGCATTCGACCCAGCCCGCCCGCGGTGGGAATTCACCGTGCTCGAAGGACTCACGGACGGTCGAGCGGCGCTGGTGATGAAGGTTCATCACGCACTGACCGACGGCATCGGGGGAATCCAACTCGCCCAACATGTCGTTGATCTGGACCGTCGCGGCTCGCGACGCCCGGTAGTGCCGGAGCCCCCACCTGGCGCGACCAACGATCTGGTCGAGCGGGCCACCGATGCCGTTGCCTATGACGTCGGCCAGGTCGCCGCCATCACGCGGGGACTCGTCGGGTCGATTCCCGACGCCGTGCGAGGGTGGGTTCGACGGCCCCTCAGCGTCTGGGGCGATGTTGGCAAGCTCGTGGGATCAGTGGCGCGCTTCGTGCGACCCGTGACGACCACGCTCTCGCCGGTGATGACCGATCGCCGTCTGGGATGGCGCTACCGCCTGCTCGAAGTGCCCCTCCCGGCGCTGAAGGCTGCGGCCGCCGCGGCCGGCGGCACGCTCAACGATGGCTTCCTCGCCGGCATCGCCGGTGGCTTGGCCTGCTATCACCTCACACATGGCTCCACGGTCGAGGAGCTCCGCGTCACGATGCCCATCAGCATCCGGACCCCGAGCGATGCGCCCGGAGGAAACCACGTCACGCTCGTCCGCTTCACCGTGCCCCTGGGGGATCTTCATCCGATCTCACGAATGATCGCCATCGATCACAGCACGAAAGCGCTTCGACACGAACCCGCGATCGGATGGTCTGAGGCGATTGCGGGCGCCCTCAACCTCTTGCCGACCGCGGTCGCGGCGGGCATGCTCAAACACGTTGACGTCCTGGCGTCGAACGTGCCGGGCTTCGATCAGGCGGTGTATCTCGGGGGTGCACGACTCGATGGCTTCTACGCCTTCGGGCCGACAATGGGCGCCTCCGCGAACGTCACGCTGATGTCCTATCGGAAGAAGTGCTTCATCGGCATCACCACCGATACTGGAGCGATCGCCGACGACGAGTTCTTTGCCGAATGCATCGAGGCGGGGTTCGCCGAATTGCTGGCCATCGGACAGAACGGCGAAACCCCGCGACGCTGAGCAGCGCTACTTCTTCTTGGCTGGAGCCTTCTTTGTCGGGGCCTTCTTTGTCGGGGCCTTCTTGGCCGGGGCCTTCTTGGCCGGAGCCTTCTTGGCAGCACCCTTCTTCGCCGGAGCCTTCTTCGCCGGAGCCTTCTTCGCCGGAGCCTTCTTCGCCGGACGCTTCTTGGCAGCACCCTTCTTGGCAGCACCCTTCTTGGCAGCACCCTTCTTGGCAGCGCTGCTCTTCGATTTCAGTCCCGGTACCTGCTTGGCGATTCCGTCCATCGCACGCTCAAGTCGACCGACGGCCTGCTGCAGATCGCGCTGAATGGCGTCCACCATGCGGCGCAGCTCCTTCAGCTCTTTACTGAGGGTTCGTGATACCTCGCGCTCGACGTCGCGCGCCGCCGTCTGAAGAGGGGCGGTCACCGAGTCGACGGCGCGACGTGTGCGCTCGACGTTGCTTGGCGAGGACGACTCGCCCGGATCTGCGGTGGCGGGGGCTTCGGTGATCATCAGTGTGTGTGCTTCTTTCGTTGTATGAACTTCGTCGTGCGATAGACCCTACGCAGCACCCATGGCGACAAACAGGGTCCAAAGTCATGACCGACGGCGACGCACGTGGACCGCTCAACCGGCAAACGTTCGACGACAGGACTTTTCACAGTCGTACAGTGGCTCCATGA
>Ga0105047_10003724_pt1 | contig 26771 bp, 24 predicted proteins | sample MAT04_FD_78384 | JGI IMG/M metagenome (GOLD analysis project Ga0105047, IMG submission 78384) | Freshwater microbial communities from Lake Fryxell liftoff mats and glacier meltwater in Antarctica - MAT-04 (megahit assembly) | ecosystem: Environmental > Aquatic > Freshwater > Ice > Liftoff... | reverse complement strand
CCCCGCTATGTCCAGGACAAAGTTTCCAACGCCATGGTCGCCCGCCAGGCCATCGAGGACAAGGCTATCAACCCCTTCATGGTCCTCGACGAACTCGAGAGCGGCCTCACGCACTACTCCCTCCTCACCGACGAGGAAACCCAGAAGCGCTTCCGTGAGCTGCTGGCCGTCGTGAAAGAGGAATACGAGGACATCATCAAAGGCGAAGTGCGACGCGCCATCTCCGCCGACGAGGACGCCATCCGCCGCGTCTGCGCCAACTACATCGAATCCGTCCGGGCCTACACGCAGAAGAAAAAGGTCAAAAACAAATACATCGGCAAGGACGAAGAGCCCGACGAACGCCTCATGCGCGCCATCGAGGAGAAGATCGACATCCCCGAGAGCCGCAAGGACGACTTCCGCCAGGAGATCATGAACTACATCGGCGCCCTCTCCCTAACGGCAAAAAGTTCGAGTACAACACCAACGCCCGCCTCTACCGCGCCCTGGAGCGCAAGCTCTTCGAAGACAGCCGCGACACCATCAAACTCAAAAACCTCGTCTCCAGCATCGTTGACGACGAAACCCAGAGGAAGATCGACATCGTCAAGCAACGCATGATCAAGAACTTCGGCTATAAAGAGACGTCCGCCACCGACGTCCTCAACTGCGTCGCATCGATCTTCGCGCGGGGCGACAGTAAGACCAAGTAGGCCACGGGCGGCCATCACCAACGCGAGCCATCCAACGCGCGAACCTTGCCGCTCAGCCACCGTTCTCGGCGTCCTGTGAGTCCGCGCGAGTATGCGCCAACCGCGCCGTCGATTGGCTACCTCGTTCACGCCAAGGTTGTTGCCTGCAGACCTCCCCTGTAATCTGATTACCGTCCGGCCTTCCGTGCCAGACTGCGTGCGGAACTCGCCGCTCGGGTCGCGTGAACCTTGGCGTTGTGTGAGACGGGGGACGCACAAAATAATGTTCCGATGCGTGACAGTCTGATGGGTGTGGCGGTTGTGGCGCATGCCTCCGGGCTCGCTGGGTGTCGGGGTCGAGAGAAGACTGCCGCTCAGAAGTCGCTCTGCGAGCGCCTGGGTGGCGAGCCGGCCGTCAAGGCCGTCGTCGCCGACTTTGTGGGCAGGACCGCCATCAATCCCAAGGCCAACTTCTCCCGCAAGGCCGTCGATGGCGATGCCGAGTGGAAGCCCGCGCCCGCCGACGTCGAGCGGCTCAAGGTTCTGCTGGTCCAGTTCGTGGCCTCGGCCGCCGGCGGGCCGCAGAAGTACGACGGCCGCAGCATGAAGGAATCGCACAAGGGCATGAAGATCACCATGACCCAGTTCAACGCCGTAGCAAACGATCTCGCCGCCTCGCTCGACAAGTTCAAGGTTCCGGCCAAGGAGAAGGCCGAGCTTCTCGCCGCCGTCGCCTCGGCGAGCAAGGACATGGTCGAGGTGCCATAACCAACGCCTCCATTCTGAGTTATTTAAAGCCGACCGGGGAATGTCCCGCTTGGCTTTTTTATGGGATCCACCGCGCGGGGGTTGAGCCCATCGGCCCCGGCGATCCTGTCGTCACAGGGCGCACCACCGCGCAACTCGGCGATATGCGCCGTCAATCCGGTGGCCCACGGCTGTTCATCCAGATCACGGCGGCCGACATTGACACAGTTCGCGAGCGTGCCGTCCGGGCACGCCCGACCGGGTGTGGCGCGACGGTCGCGTCGGCACGGGCGGGCGCGCAGGCCGGGCGGCGCGGCAAGGGCCCCACCATGAAGAAGCCGTCTAATCCCACCATCGAAGCGTTTGATCAGCTCGAGCTCGAGATGCAGGAGAAGTTCGCGGCCCTCGCGAGCAACTTCGACTTCTTCGACGCCGAGCAGAAAGCCATCGAGTCGCTCAACGAGGTCTACCGCCTGGCCGACCGGGCCCGCGCGGTCCTCGACGAGGCCCCCGAGTTCCAGCCCCAGCACAAAGTCGTCTGCGCCCAGCAGTACGACGACCTCTTCGCCAAGTACATGACCATCGAGTGCGAGCTGCGCACCTTCTTCGCCTCGGTCGGGTACAACCCCGCCGCCCGCGGGAGCGCCAGCAGCAAGACCAACCCCGCCCGAACCAACGTCCCCGCCGCCGCGCTCGAGCGCCTCTTCGAGGCCTTCGATTTCACCAAGATCAACCACGACGGGCCCCAGCACGACGAAGGCCAGGGCGAGTCCGACGAACAGGCCGAATAACCCGCCCGATCCAGCACCCCGCGGCGCCGAGCGTTTCGGCCCGCATCCCTGCACACGCACCAAGACCCCGCGCCCCACGGCGCGGCTCGGAGCACACGCATGCCCGCAACCATGGAAGTCGTCAAGTTCGGCTCCGCCGACCTCGACAACGTGATGACCAAAATGTCCTCCACCCAGCTCGACGGCCTCGCCTTCGGTGCCGTCCAACTCGACGGCGACGGCAAGATCATCCAGTACAACTCCGCCGAGGGCGCCATCGTCGGCCGCGACCCGAAGGCAGTGATCGGCAAGAACTTCTTCCACGAAGTCGCCCCCTGCACCAAGAGCCCCGCTTTTTACGGCCGGTTCACCCAGGGCGTCCACGCCAAGGCCCTCAACGTCTCCTTCGAGTACACCTTCAACTACAACATGAAGCCCACCCAGGTCCGCATCCACATGAAAAAGTCCATCACCGACGATACCTACTGGGTGTTCGTCAAGCGCCTCTAAACATCATCGCTCAACTCGATCGACGACAACGGACCTCGGCCCTGCCGAGGTCCGTTGTCATTCCAAAGCCAGTAGTCCGAATGTTAACGAGGGCTTCTCCCGGCGCGCCGGCCAGCAAGCCCAAGCCCTCCTTCAAAGTCGGGCTGCTTGTCGGGCTGCTTGTTCCCTCCTGAGTCCTGCCGCTTGCCGTCCCTCACGTCCCTTCGCCCCGCGGCCGATAAATCACCCTGTGACCACCGCCCAGCTTTCATTGCGCCCGGCCGACCTTCTCCGTGTTCTCAAGGACCTCCTCCGCGCCGAGCTCAAGGCCCGCTCGGGCGTCGAGTACACCGACGCCCAGGCCGCCGCGTGGACCGACGAAACGCTGCTCGGGTCGCCCGAGCTCGAACTCGACTCGCTCGAACTCGTCTCCATCGCGGGTCGCGTCAACGAGCTCTTTCACCTGCACGAATCCGGCATCGAGGACTTCCTCCTCCGCGACCGCACGCTGGGCGACTGGGTCCGCATCGTCATCCGCGGCCGCGAGATCGCCGGCGACCAGCTTACCTTCCTCACCTCCGGCTCCACCGGCTCGCCCAAGCCCTGTGTTCATCCGGTCGCGGCGCTCGATCAGGAAGTGGACGCTCTCGCCGCCATGTTCGCCGGCGTCGAGCGTGTCGTGAGCTTCGTCCCCACGCACCACATCTTCGGCTTCCTCTTCACCGCCATGCTGCCCGCCCGTCTCCAAGCCTCCGTCATCGACGCCCGCGCCGTCGCCAGCAACGCCGTCGGCTGGTCGCCCACGGATCTCATCGTCGGCGTGCCCAGCAACTACACCTACCTGGCCCGCTCCGCCGCGCCCCTGGCCGGCGCGCGGGCCGTCGTCTCTACCAGCGCGATCGATGCGCCAACCATCGCCGCCCTTCGCGAAAAGGGGTTGGGCCAACTCACAGAGGTCTACGGCTCATCCGAGACCGGCGGCCTCGCTGTCCGCCTCAACTGCGCAGGGCCGTTCACACTGCACCCCTTCTGGCGGCTCGTGCCCACGAGTAATGGCTCGCTACTCCAACGGGTGATGCCCGACGGCACCTTCCCCGCCCCCGTCGTCTGCATGGACCACCTCCGCCCCGTCGCCGGCGGCTTCGAGCTCGGCGGCCGGATCGATCACGCCGTCAAGATCGCCGGCACCAACGTCTTCCCGCGCCGAATCGAGGCGCTCCTCCGCGAACACCCGCTCATTGCCGACGCGTCGGTGCGCCTGATGCGCCCGGCCGAGGGCGAGCGGCTCAAGGCCTTCGTTGTACCACGCCAAGGCGCGATCACGGAGCCATCGACCGAGGAATCGCTGAAATCGCAGCTGAGCCAATGGTCGCGCGAACAACTCACCGCCCCCGAACACCTAAAAACCTGGACCTTCGGCCCCGCCATACCCCGCGATCAGCTCGGCAAAGCCGCCGACTGGTGACTCACTTCTTGCCGTAGAAGAACGTGATCGCCCGCGGGAACCGCTTGGCCCACGCCTCTTCGTTGTGCACGCCGTCCTCTACGATCACCAGCGACTCGACACCCGACTGGGCCTTGAGATAACGCCCAAACTCCTCGGCCGCCGCGGCGTGACGGGTGTTCAACTCGGCGTTGTTGGGGTCGGTCCCGCCCTCCTGCTTGCCCATCGCGAAGTAGATCTTCTTGGGCCAGCTCTTGGCTTTCTTGAAGTGCTCGATCGCGTTGGCCTTCTCGCTCAAGAGCGACATGCTCTCTAGAAGCACGCCACCAAACTTGTCGGGTCGGGTCGTCGCGGCTTCGAGCGCGATCAGCGCGCCCAGCGAAGAGCCGCCGATCGTGGTGCTCTCAGGGCCGGTCTTCACGCGGAAAGCCCGCTCGACCCGCGGCATCACCTCGCTCACGACAAAGTCGATATACTGCTTGCCCCGCGGCTCCACGCCCTCGATCGCCGCCACCGGCAGGTACTCGCTCGTCCGCCCGCTGCCCGAGTGCGGAATGCCCACCACGATCACCGGCTCGATCGCACCCTTCTTGGTCAAGTCGAGCACCGTCTCGTCCACGCCCCACTCCGCGGGGATGTTGGGCATGTGCATGAACAGGTTCTGCCCGTCCTGCAGATAAAGGACCGGGTAGCTCCGGTCCTTGTTGGCCGGGTCGTCGTACCCCTCTGGAAGGAGCACCAGCACATCGCGCAGCGCCGGCACGCCGCCGCCGGCCACCTGCAGCCGCTTGATCGTCCCGCTGGCCTTCAACTCGTAATACGGATCCAGATCGGGCCGGGCCGCCGCGTTGGGACGCTGGTCGCCCCACTTGACAACCTCAAACTCCAACACGGGCTTCTCGCCCGGAGCCAGCTTCGACGCGTCGATCATGGGCAACTCGCGGTTGGCGATCGCCGACAGGTTCGCGTCGAGTTCTTCCAGATCCCAGTTGCCGCGCGTGAACTTGAACGCCAGCGGGGCGTCGGACTTGGGCTTGGGCAGCACGATCTGCCAGCGCAGATCCGACCGCGGATCGAGCTTTTGCTTGACGTCGCTCGGGTCCCAGCCGTTGTGGCTCGAGGCTATATGGATGGGCGAGTCATTGGTCGCCAGTCCCGTCAGATCCTTGACGACAATGGTGAAGCCCTGCGCGAGCGACTCAGGACGCACCATGTTGGCTCCCGGAGCGGTCTCGGGTTTGGAGGGCTGCGCCTGGCTCTTCGCTTCCATCGCCAATGCGACAGCGCGTAGCCGCTTTTCGCGGGCGTGCTCGGCGGCGTTGTTGGCATACACATAAAGCGCCCCCACGATGAACAAGGGGGCCGTCAGCACCGCCGTCAGCATCACGCGATTCATCGGGTCGATCCTCCGATAGCACCCTGAGCGTCCGGGCCGCGAAAGCGACCATCGGAGCGGCCCAAGAGCGCTGCCAATACCCAAAGTCTACGCGCCAACGCCGCCGCGATCCGGCCTGCCCGGTCGTCGCCTCACCACTGAGACCGCTCGCCCATCAACGCTTGGCCGCGCCGAAGTTCTTGCTCACCTCGGCCCAGTTCACCACGTTCCAGAACGCGGTGATGTAGTCCGCCCTGCGGTTCTGATAATGCAGGTAGTACGCGTGCTCCCACACATCCAGCCCCAAAATCGGCGCCCCGCCGCAGCCGGCGATCGCCTCGCCCATGAGCGGGTTGTCCTGGTTCGCGGTCGAACAAATCTTCAGCTTCCCGCCCGGCATCACGCACAGCCACGCCCAGCCCGAGCCGAACCGCTTCACAGCGGCATCCGCAAACTGCTCCTTCATGGCCTGCAGCGTGCCGAATGTGGCGTCGATCGCGTCGGTCAGCTCAGCGCTGGCAGCTGGGCCGCCCGCTGGGGCCAGGGTCCGAAAGAAGAGCGAGTGATTAAAGTGCCCACCGGCGTTGTTGCGCAGCACGACGCGCTTGTCGTCCGGTAACTCGGCCAACTTGCCCATGAGCTGCTCTGCGGGCAGCTCCGCCCACGCCGTTCCTTCAAGGGCCTTGTTGGCGTTGGTCACGTAGGCCGCATGGTGCTTGCCATGATGGATTTCCATGGTCTTCGCATCAATGTGCGGCTCGAATGCGGCGGGGGGATAGGGAAGCGCGGGAAGGGTGTACGGCATGGGGTTGGTCCTCGCGGAAGCTTCGGGTTAATCTGTGGACAGAGAGAGTATATCCCGTCCAATAAAAGGGGTCTGTTCGCGTATCACCGGAATTTTGCGAACTGGTTGGTTGCGTGCAGGGCGGCTATCAAGTAAAATGGTATTCGGTCCAATTACTCAACTTACCCGATCGTCGGGTAAATCGACCTTTTCGGTCAAAAACGGGGAGATGTTCTAGCTCTGAAAATTGGTTTTTGGGGTCAAAATACGCGATCATGGGGACATCTCCCGTGATCGTGTTTTCGAGACCGCTTACAGGGGACATCCCCTTGAACCGGGCAACTCGTGAGGATTTCGTGAAAAGGTCGAAACGTTCAGCCCCCTGATGCGTATCAGTTTGGTAAAGGCAAGGCCCACCGGGGCCAACGTCGCAACGATGGCCAGTCAGCGGAATCAGAAGATGGGTTCGTGTAGAGTTGCGTGTGGCGGTCTTCGCCAGTCAACTAGTGCCGTTTCCCAAGCATCGGCTCTTGCCGTGCTTTGGGGGCAGCGGACGTACTTTGTTGGTGACGGGGGGGCGGGTCGTGGCTGGATCTCCCCTGCGGTGGAAGTCCGTTTGGTCCGCTCCTTTGGGGAGACGATCGGACGACGGGCAACGAAGATGAAGGGCAAGCCGTGAAAAGCAAAGCTCGGGCCAAGCAGAATGCCGAACCCGAAGGAAAGGACGACATGAATCGCCTCGCCTCAAACCCTTTAAGTCCCATGGAGCAGCACCGCCGTCGGGCGCGGGTTGACTTCTCTGAAAATCGCTCCGTCGCGGGCAAAACCTCCGCGACGCGCCGCGTCAAGCGGACGCTTTCCAGCGAGGACGAAGCGCTCTTGAACAGTCTGCTCGCCAGCGAGCAGGATTTCATCGACTCGCCCGCCTTCTACGAGGACGACGCCGAGCAGAAGATCTACGCCCAGGCCCCCGACATCCCCAAGCCGGACACCTCCTGGTACCACCCGGTGATGGACGACCTGTCGGGTCGGACTCGGACCATCAAGACGGCCCAGCAGGTCATCCTCACGGGCGCCGAGGAGAAGGTTCTCTTCCATCAGTTCAACTACGCGCGTTACCGCATCTGGAAGCTCCAGCAGGAAGTCTGGGCGACCCCCGCCCGCAAGCCCACACCCGAGCAGTCCGACGAGGTCCTCCGGTGGCACCGAGTGGCCGACCGCATCCGCGATCAGATCGCCAACACCAACCTGGCGCTGGTTCTGGCGATGGCCAAACGGACCCGCATGAGCGAAGTCGATTTCGCCGACCTGGTCAGCGAGGGCAACATGGCGCTCCTGCGTGCCGTCGACAAGTTCGACGCGGGCCGTGGCTACAAGTTCAGCACCTACGCCTGTCGGGCCATCCTCAAGGCCTTCAGTCGTCAGGGTATGAAGCTCAGCAAGTACCGCCAGCGGTTCCCGACGGACTTTGACCCCAAGCTCGAGCGTTCCAACTTCGTCGAGACCAAGCGTTCGACCTTCGAGAAGGACGCCGCCGAGGAAGTGAAGCGGATCGTGCAGGAGAACCGTGCCGAGCTGACGGATGTCGAGAAGACCGTCATCGAGCACCGCTTCGGCATCGACGCGGGCGAGGTCGACAAGCCCATGACTCTGGAGCAGGTGGGCCAGATCATCGGCGTCACCAAGGAACGCGTCCGCCAGATCCAGAACAAGGCCATGGAGAAGATCCGCCTTGAGCTGGAGGCCAACTTCCTGGGCAACCGCCGCTCCAAGGAAGAGGAAGCCGCGGCCGGCGGCGAGGCCGCCGTCGTCCCGACGCTGGAAGAGATTGTCGCCAGTAACTGAGCTCTGGCGCTCCAGACCCACGACAATAAACAAGGCCCCGGTCGCGTGCGACCGGGGCCTTTTCACTTTTACTGACGATCACACAATCGCGACGCGGCGCGATCGGCGAACGAAACTCAGCGACGGCGCCGTGCGGCCAACAGGCCGCCAAGCGCGCCCAACGTCGCCGCGGCCGGGCCGGGGACGGTGTAGAGCCGGGAGCCGTCCACCGTTTGGATGGTGCCGGTGATGAACTGCTCGGCAAACGTCACGCCCGACTCGCCGGCGAAGTTGGAGTAGAAGAAGATGTTGATTGGGTACAGGCCAGCTGCCTCGAAGGTCGCGTCGCCGAAGGTGTAGGCGAAGCCGCGTTCGCCGTCGAACGAGGCGACTTCGATATTGCTGATGGCGAAGGCGAAACCATCATCAGAACCGACTCCCAGACGCACAGTCCCGGCCTGCGCAACGGCCAGGAACCCGCGGAACAGGTACAGATGCCCGGACGAGTTCTGGGCAGCAGGGTCGAAGCCGACGATCGAGGCCGCATCGGCACCGAGGAGGTTCAGAAGGGGATCACCCACCTGCACAAAATCGCCCGCCAAGGGATAATCGACCACCGTGCTGCGGAACGTGCCCGAGGGCGGCGTCGCCAGGGTATAGGCCAGATTGCTGACCAGGCTACTGCCCTGATAACCCGACAGCCAGATCGTCCCGTTCAGCCCATCACCGGGCGCGGCGGGAACCGGACCAGCCGACGTGGCCGCAGGAATAATCACGGCGCTGGCTGAACCAGCCACGAACGCGACCACCGCACAGATTAACGAATAACGCATCTTCTCTAGCTCCTTCACTCTCACATGATCCGACGACACGACGGCCAAGCATACACCACGAGGTCCCGAGAACCAGCAATCTGGGGGTTCAGATCGGTTGACAATCTGAGCGTGGAACCGTTGCGCGGGCGACGACGAATGGACGGTGCAGAGTGAGAGCCGGAAACGGCCGACGCTCTGAAGAAGGGGGGGCCGGGCGTCGGTCAGCCGGGTCCGTCGGAACTACCCCATGCACGCCAAAGGTGTCCAGGCCGCCCGGGAAGGAATGGCCTGGGCGTTGGCGTTTGACCGGCGTATCCCCATGTCTCCGGAGAACACCAACTCTCACTCTCTTCAAGGCGTGACCGGGGTACGCTTCTCCTCGAATCACCCTCGGCGGGCTCAAGGATGGGCGACACGTCGCGTGGCACGGATGCTCTAACTCGTTGTACCCGGTCCCGTTGCCGCGGCGAGTTTCGCTCGGGACGAGCTGGTTCGTCTGTTCGGCGGGTTCCAAAGTGAGGTTTTTGCGATCATGGAAATGTCCTCTTCGCTGGCTAGTGATCATTCCGCTTCTTCCGTGCCGACCGGGCACGTTCACTTGGACCCTGATGACACGCACGACCCTCACGCGACGCGGTTCGGCGGCTTCCTCAAGGCGGGGATCAAGCTGAACGCGTCGGACATCATCATGAAGGCGGGCAAGCCGCCCTCGCTACGCCTGCGCGGCGCGCTCAAAGTGCTCGACACCGAGCCCGTCACGGCGGCGGAGTTCAAGAAGATCGCCGAGCACATCCTCGATGCCGAGCAGATGGCCGACCTGCACAAGTTCGGCTCGGTCGACTTCGCCTACGACTACGACGAGAAGACCCGCTTCCGCGTCAATCTCTTCCAGGCCCGCGGCAAGCTGGCGATGGCCGCCCGCCTGATCACCAGCAACATCCGCAAGTTCGAGGAGCTCTACCTCCCGCAGATCATGGCGGAGGTGTCGATGCAGCCGCAGGGCATCGTGCTCTTGTGCGGCGTGACGGGCTCGGGCAAGTCGACGACGATCGCGGCCATGCTCGACTATGTCAACGAGCGCAAGCCCGTTCACATCCTGACCATCGAAGACCCGATCGAGTACATCTTCACCGACAAAAAGGCCACGATCAACCAGCGCGAGATCGGGATCGACTGCCTGGACTTCAAGGTCGCGCTACGTGCTTTGGTGCGCGAGAACCCCGACATCGTGCTGGTGGGCGAGATGCGCGACAACGAGACATTCGAGGCCGCCCTGCACGCCGCCGAAACGGGCCACCTGGTCTTCGGGACGATCCACGCGTCGAGCACGACGCAAACCTTCAGCCGCATCTACGGCCTGTTCGAGCAGGAAGAAATCGAAGGTGTCCGCCGCATCCTGGCCTATCAGATGCGCTCGTTCGTGTATCAGAAGCTGCTCCCGACGTTGCACGCCCATATCGCGCGAATCCCGGCGCTCGAGATCCTGGTGAACAACGCCGTGGTGCGCAAGCACATTCTCGAAGGCCGCGAGGGCGAGCTGCGCGAGTACCTCAAGAGCTCCGAGGGCCGGCAGGCAGGCATGGTGGACTTCAACGGTTCGCTCGTCGAGTTGGTCGAGAAGGAGTTCATCCACGTCCGCGTGGCGATGGAGAACACGCCCAACGCCGACGAGCTCTCGATGCGGCTCAAGAAGCTGGGCCAGAAGTAGTGCTCGCCTTGTCCAACCCGGGATTCGGTCCCGAGGCGGACCTCGTCCAGGCCGTGAGATCTGGGCTGTTTTGCATTCTCGTTGCGGGCCGTTCGCGGCGCTAGCGCCAGTCGATGACCACTTTTCCGAACTGCTCCGCCGAAGCGAGTCTTCGCGCACCGTCGGCGAAGCGGTCGGCCTTGAAGACCTGGTCCAGCACGGGCGTGATGGCCCCGTTGTTCAGGAGCGCCGCGACTTGGTGAAACTCGCTGTTATTGGCCATCGTCGAGCCCACAAACCGCAGCTGCATCCAGAAGAGCCGGGTGAGATCGGTGGTTGCGTCTGGCCCGCTGGTGGCCCCGCAGCTCGCGTAAACCCCGCCGCGGCACAGCGAGCGGACGGCGTTCAAATGCGTCGCCTTCCCACTGCTGTCGACGGCCAGATCCACCCCGCGCTTGCTCGTGAGCGTGCGGATCTGCTTGAACCAGTCGGTGCCGTCGTCGAGCACGCCCGCGTCGGCCCCGAGGCCGCGGGCGAGGTCGAGTTTGGCCTGTGACCGGCTCGTGACGATAGCGAAGCAGCCCAGGTACTTGGCGAGCAAGAGAGCCGCGAGGGCGACCCCGCCGCCAATCCCGGTGATGAGCACGCTCTGGCCCGGGCGGAGGCCGGCCTTGCCGACCATCATGGAGTATGCCGTAAGGTGCGAGAGCGCGAAGGCGGCGGCGTGTTCGTCGCCGCAGGTGTCTGCAACGGTGGCGAGGTTGGCCGCGGGAGCGAGGAACAGCTCAGCGTGCATGCCGGCAAAATGTTCGCCGATCATGCGGAAGTTGGGCGTTTCGATCTCGGGCGGGTCGTCGGGCCTGGGCACGTCGTCCACGTCGACGGCCGCGTTGACGATCACGCGGCGGCCGACCCACGCTGCGTCGACGCCGGGGCCGACGGCCTCCACGACCCCGCAGGCGTCGGAGCCGGAGATCGCGGGGTATTTGATGTGCGCGCCCATCATCCCCTTGGCCATCCAGAGGTCGAGATGGTTGAGGGCCGAGCAGCGCGTGCGGATCAGCACCTGCCCGGTAGTCGGCGCGGTCGGATCAGGCCAGTCGGTGACAAACCGCACAGCGGCGGCGGGGTCCTGGGCGTTGGGAGCTTGGATGACGGCGGCGCGCATGGGTAAGTATTCGCCGGGCCGCTGACCGGAGCGCGGCGATCATTCGTCGCCGACCGATTCGCCGCCCGCGTCCAGTTCCGGCTCCTCGGCTTCTTCGCGTGGCTCCGCCGCGCCCTCTTCGGGCAGATCCGGCCGGGGCAAGCTGAGCCGCTTGAGCAAGGCCCGCAGATCGCGCGGGAAGGCGGAGTGGATGTCGATCGGCTCGCCGCTGGCGGGGTGCGTGAAGGCGAGGCGGTGGGCGTGCAGCGCCAGCCGGGGCGAGGCCTCGGCGAAGCTGGGCGGAGCATAAAGATCGTCGCCCAGGATCGGGCAGCCGATGGCGTCGAGATGGACGCGGACCTGGTGCAGTCGGCCCGTGAGCGGGCGGGCTTCGATGAGCGCGGCGACAGGCGAAACGGCCAGCGTTCGGTACGCGGTGATGGCGGGCTTGCCCGAGCGGGCGATGCGGGCCGTCTTGGTCTCGCCGATACGCGGCTCGCTCTCCAGCAGCGGCTTGTTGATGATGCCGGTGACGGCCTTGGGGGCCTTCTGGCAGATCGCCCAATAGAACTTGCGGACCAGCCGGGCCTCGAAGGCGGCGCGGAGGGCGTCGTAGGCCTTGGGACGGAGGGCGACCAGGAGCAGGCCGCTGGTCATTTTGTCGAGGCGGTGGAGGAGCCCGAAGTCGCGGGCCTTGCCGAGGTTTTGCAGGGGCTTGCCGAAGCGGAAGAAGAGGCCGTTGAGGATGGTGTCGGTTTCGTGGCCCTTGCCGGGCTGGGTGACGCGGCGGGCGGGCTTCTCGATCACCAGCAGATCGGCGTCCTCGTAGTGGAGTTTGAAGGTGACGTGTTCGTTGGGAGTGACAGAGAGCATGGTGGAACATACGCCGACCCCGAGCGGCGTGCGGCGGCCGGTGTCCGATTGGGCCATGGCCTTATGGGCAGGCGGCGTGGTCGAGGTACCAGCGCAGTTCGCCGGCGAGAGGCTTGACCCCGAGGATCGGCAGGTCGTCGGAGCTTTCCGTGCCAGCGGCCACTCGGGCCAGCATCGACTTCTTCCCCTCGCCCACGCACAAGACAGCGATGAATCGGGCCGCGTTGATCAGGTTGAAGGTCATCGTCACGCGGTCCGGCGGCGTCACCTCGGGACCGCGGTTGTTGAGCACGAAGCGGGGCGAGGTCTTCTGCTCCATCAGGGCCTGGGAGCGGGGGAAGAGGCTGGCGGTGTGGCCGTCGCCGCCCATGCCGAGGAGGACGAAGTCGAGACGGTCCTGGCCTTTTTCACGCCAGACGAGCGTCTGGCGGAGGGCTTCCTCATAGAGCACGTCGGCGTCGTCGCGGGTGGCGAGCATCGGGTGGACCTGCTCGGGCGGGATGTCGGAGTGCTGGACGATGGTCTCGTCGATCTGACGCCAGTTGGATTTTTCGTGGTCGAAGGGGACCTTGCGCTCGTCGACGATCCACAGGTGGGTGCGCCTCCAGGGGAACTCGCGGTAGTGGGGGTCGATCATCAGGCGGCGATAGAGCGGGAAGGGCGTGGAGCCGCCGGAGAGGGCGAGGTGGAAGTCGCCGAAGGTGCGGACGCAGTTGATGGCGTGGACGGTGAGGTCGGCCCCGAGCGCGTCGAGCACCTGGTCTGGATCGGGCCGGACGATCACGGCTCCGGGGAGGTTGGGCTTGGCGGGTTCAGGCTCGAGTGGGATGGGGGACATGACCGCGCCACGGTAACCCCGCGGCGGTGCCGATTCAACGTGGGTGGCGAGATTTGGAGCGGCCCGCCGTTGTGGTTAGCCGGGGACGCAGCCGCTGGGTTGCTCGGTCTGGCCGAAGTATTCGGTGATGAAGCCCGAGAGATCTTCCTGGTTGAAGGTGCAATCGCGGTTGTAGTCGGCGGCGTAGCCCAGCGTGCCATAGGGCGGCAGGGCGGCGGGGCACGGGTTGCGGTTGGTGCCCGAGGGGCCCGGCGGGACAGACTCATCGAGTACGGCCGTCAGGAAGCCGGAGAGGTCTTCTTGAGTGAGGAAGCCGTCGTTGTTGAAGTCGACAAAGCACAGGGGCTGGGGGACGACATAGGGGGCGACGACGACGCGGATGACGAAGGTGCCGCTGGGCGGGCGGCCCAGAAAGTCGCGGTAGGTGCAGAGGTCGGTCCAGGTGATGCCGTTGTCGAGCACCCAGGACGTGCCCGGCTGGCAGCCGGCGGTGTCGGTGACCAAGCTGGGCCCGGCGAAGGGGTTGGGCGGCTCGGAGAAGACGAGGCCCGCGAAGAAGTTGCTGCCGGCGTTGACGAGGATCGGCGGGTTCATTTGCTCGAAGGGGAACTCGTTGAGGAAGCCGTCGATCAACTGGGGCGGGTCGGACTCGAAGATGCGGTTCTGGGGGCGGGTGCCGTTGGGCCCGCCCAGGGGGAGCCAGACGCTGACCGAGTCTTGGATGACGGGCGCCGCACCCGGCGGCGGGAAGAGCGACTTCCAGAAGATCAAGACGCGCTTGACCTGGAACTGGCCCGCGGGGGACGCGGGCATGCGGAAGAGCGAGACGCCGGCCTCGCGGGCGATGAAGCCCGCCTGGATGGCGACGGTGCCGCCGTTGACGAGGAAGTCGTTTTTGAGGACGGTGTCCTGGGCGAGTGCGGGAGCAGCGCAGAGCGCCAAGCCGGACAAACACCCCAACGAGATCGATTTCATATTTAAACTCCAAGGCGTAACCGCACGTGGGCGGTACGGTGGGCAAAAGCCCGCTGGTCCCGAGAAAGACCACGCCACAAATCCATACTACGGCGGAGGCCCTGTGGATTCATCGCGTGGGAAAAAGTGAATCTGGGGAGGTCGATGCGGAGCGTGAGCCGGGGAAGGGAGCGGGGGCCGCGCGGCCTGTGGGGAGGCGCTGGTGAGCGGGTGAGTGGCGGTCAAAAAAACCGGCCAGTGTCTTTCGACACCGGCCGGAGCGTTGTTCTCAGACTATTGAGGTGGCTGGATTAGCCGGGGATGCAGTTGGTGGGATTCTCGGTTTCGCCGAAGTAGTCGGTGATGTAGCCGGAGAGATCGTCCTGGTTGAAGGAGCAGTCGCGATTGTAGTCAGCGGCATAGCCGAGGACGTCGTAGGGGGCGGGCTCGCCGGGACAGGGGAACGTGTTGGTGCCCGAGGGGCCGGGGGGAATCGACTCGTCCAGGAAGGCGGTCAAGAAGCCACCGAGGTCTTCCTGTGTGAGGAAGCCGTCGGCGTTGAAGTCGACGAAGCAGTTGCTGACGACGCAGTCGCCGGTGGAGAGGGCGGAGGTCACGATGTTGATGGACTGCGTGACGTTCGAGCCCGAGTTGGAGCGGGCGCGCCAGCCGGTGGAGGCGAACTCGGTATCGTTGAGGGCGGTGGCGAGGTAGTAGAGGGTTTCGGCCGCGATGCTCTCGGAAGAAGAGAGGTTCTGGCTGGCGAAGGGCACACCGTTGGGGTTGCCGAGCTGAGCCGGACGGGGGTTGGAGGCGTTACCGAAGGAGAGCTGGGCGTTGCCATTGGCGCCGCTGCGGTCGGCATCGGTGCCCGGAGGGCCCGAGGGGACATCAAAGTAGTTGGCGGTGGCGCCGTTACCGTTGGCGTCAAAGAGGCCCATATCGGTGGGCCCGAAGACGGTTCCGAGGTTATCGATATCGAGGAAGCCGGTCTTGCCGTTGCAGATTTCGTAGGGAAGCTGGAAGGTGAACCAGTTGACTGCGAGGGTGCCCGCGGTGGGGGTGCTGGAGAGAGTGGTGCTGGGGGCCAGGGTGCCCAGGTTGGTCGCGGTCGGGGCGACGGGGGCGGGGAAGGTGCAGTCGGGCCCGGTGTCCCGAACGTTGGTCTCGAAACGGACGGCGACGCTTTCGGAAGCGCCGGACTGGGTGGCGTTGACGGCGAAGAGGGCGGTGCCGAAGGTCGCGCCCTGGCCGGTGACGCCGAGGTAGTAGGTGCCTGGGGCGAGGTCGCCGTGGCGGCCGTCGGGATCGATACCACCGGAGCCGTCGTTGGCGCGGCGGCCGTCACCGAAGGAGAGGCGGCTGAAGAGGGCGCCGGCGCCGTTGCCGTCGCCGAGGGCGATGCGGACGCCGCCGCTGCTGAAGAGGGCCATCGTGGTGCCGACGTCACCGGTATTGATGGCGGTATTGAGGTCGAGGAAGGTGTTCTGGTTGAAGGTCGAGCCGGAGGGCCCGAGCGTGAACTTGTACCAGATGACCGCGCCGGGGGTGAGGACGGCGATGGGCTCGGCGGCGATCAGGGTGCCGCAGTCGGGGTTGAGGGTGCCCAGGTCAATGTTGGCCGGGGGGGTGGGGTCGTCGATATTGGCCTGGAGCTTGACGTAGGCATCGGCCCCGGGGAGGATGAAAGCGGGGCGGAAGACGGAGTTGATGGTGGCGAAGCCGAAACTACGGCTGCGGAAGTTGGTGCCGGAGGAGGTAGCGGGATCAAGATCCGACCAGGCGCGGGCATCGCTCGAGCCGATGGCCGTCAGCACACCGTTACGGACGATGGGATCGACCGTGGGGTGGGGAATCGTGGTGGGGGTGCCGATGGGGCTTTCGAGGAAGGTGGTCAAGTCGTAGGCGAAGGCGCCGTCCGCCAGGGGGATCACGAACGTGCCGCCGAAGTTAAGCGCGTCGAAGAAGTACAGACCGACCGCGCCGCCCGCACCGGGGTTGCTGCCCTGGGGGTTGTTGGTGATGAAGGTGATAGCGCCGCTTTGGGTGGAGTAGAAAGGGGCGGTGGTATCGGTGTTGTTGACGGAGACGTCGACGTTGTCGAACAGGCGGATGCGGAAGGACATTTCGGGGATGGGAGCGGCCTGGCCACGGATGGTGTAGGCGAAGGCGGCACCGTTGATGTTGAGGGGGAAGGCGGTGATGACGGCGGGGATCATGCCCGAGTCAGCACAGAGGTTGGAGCGGCCGAAGAAGCCGCCGCCACCGGGGGCGCTGGGGGTGCGGAAGTCAGAGACTTCAAAGACCAATGAGTTCACCGCGGACTGCCCGACAGAGTCGGACTTGGGGGCGCGGAGTTGAACGTTGTTGGTCACGGGGCCGTCGTTGTCCGGGCCGGCATAAGCCGTTCCCGCAAAGGCGACCAGAAGGGCGGCGGACAGGTACGTCTTGGACATGAAATGCCTCCTCAAAGCGAGAGTTCGCTGCATGCGAGAAAACGCCAGCCTTATATGTACTACGTGAATACGGGGTGTCAACCAAAAAGGCCAGATGGTCTGTTAAACGTCGGAGAAAAGTGCGGGTTCGACTTGATTGTGGTTGGATGGGTAGCGAGCCCGACCGCGCGGGCTTGAATTGGGAGCAAGCTCAAAGTGTTTCGACCTGATCGAGAACGGACTTGGGGCTGACCGATCGGCGGGCGAAGAAAATCGCCCAGAGCGCCGTCTTCAGCGGATGTCGGAGGTCTGGGGGTTATGCCAGGTGCGGGAGACGCCGGGGGGGAGGTTGGCGGAGATGATGGCGTCTGACCCTGGAGGGCCCCAGGAATTGGGGAGGTAGGTTTCGATGTTATGGCGGAGGGCGGTGGAGTTCAAGAAGGGTTCGCAGATGCGCCAGCCGCCTTCAACCTCGTCGCGATGCTTATAGAGGGTGCGGTCGCCGCGGACGGCGTCGAGGATGAGCGGGCCATAGGCCTCGATGACCTCGCCGCCGAAGCGTTCGAGGTAGTCGAGTTCGAGTTTGGCGGAGTCGAGTTTGAGGCCGGGGCCGGGGACTTTGCCCTCGATGCGGAGGCTGATGCCTTCGCGTGGGGCGATGTTGATGATGAGTCGGTTCGGTGGGCGATAGGCGAGGGCGGGGTCGAGGTGGGCGAAGATGTTGACTGGGGGCTTTTTGAACTGGATGACGACTTCGGTGAGCTTGCCGGCCATGCGTTTGCCGGAGCGGAGGAAGAAGGGGACGCCGGCCCACCGCCAGTTGTCGAAGTGGAGGCCGATGGCGGCGAAGGTCTCGGTGGCCTTGGAGGCGTCGACGCCCTTTTCGTCGACGTAGGCGACGTCTTCGGGCTTGCCGGAGGAGCCTTTGCCGTAGCGGCCGAAGACGCCGAACTTGGGGACATCGCCCTCGGCGAGGGTGGGCGAGGAGTTGATGATTTTGATTTTCTCACGCATGATGGCGGCGGCGTCAAAGACGCTGGGCGGCTCCATGGCGATGAGCGTGAGGACCTGGAGGAGGTGGGACTGGATCATGTCGCGGAGGGCGCCGGCGCCGTCGTAGAAGTTGGCGGCGCGGCTGCCGACGGTGACGGTTTCGGTGGCGGTGAGCTGGACGTGGTCGATGAAGTTGCGGTTCCAGAGCGGCTCGAAGATGGTGTTGGCGAAGCGGAGGACGAGGATGTTCTGGACGAGTTCCTTGCCCAGGTAGTGGTCGATGCGGAAGATGGCTTCTTCATCGAAGACGCGGCCCAGGCATTGGTTGAGGCTGACGCTGGACTTGAGGTCGACGCCGAAGGGCTTCTCGATGATGATGCGTTGCCAGGGGAGGCCGTCGCGGCTGAGCGAGCACCAGCGGCGGCCTTCGTTGACGAGGCCAGAGGCGCCGATGTTGTCGATGATGGGCTCGAAGAGGTTGGGGGATGTTGAGAGGTAGAAGAGGATGTTGGGCATATCGCCCTGGCGCTGGATGTTGACGCCTTTGCCGATTTCCTGGATGCGCTTGCCGAGCGGGGCGATGGCGCCGAGCTGGGCGGCGTCGCCGACGTGGTAGAAGACGCGTTGGGAGAACTCGGCCCATTTGGCGGCGTCGAAGTTGGCCGAGTGCTCCTTGATCGCCGGGGCGAGTTCGTCGCGCCAGGCGGCGTCGGACTTTTCGCTGCGGGCGGTGCCGATGATGCAGAAGCCTTTGGGCAATCGGCCCTGGCGGTCGAGGTCGTAGAGGGCGGGGATGAGCTTGCGCTTGGTGAGGTCGCCGGAGGCGCCGAAGATGACCAGGACGCAGGGTTCAGCGATCAAGGAGCTGGCGGCAGAAGCGTTCATGGGGGCATGTTACCAGCCGCCTGCGGCGTGTGTTTTTGTGGATGACCGGGTTCCACGATTGGGGGAGTTCATACAGACTTGGTCGTATGCTTCAAGCTATGGACCCGCTGATCCGCATGATCGACGCCAACGCCAATCGGGCCCGGGAGGGGCTGCGCGTGATGGAGGACGTGGCCCGATTCGCACGCAATGACGCGGCGATGTCGGCGGGGTTCAAAGCGTTGCGGCACGGCGTCACGGCGGGGGTGGAAGGGCTGGGGATCTCGATGCTGCAACGGTCGGCGTCGCGGGACACGCCCGGTGATGTCGGGACGGGGGTCAAGGTGGAAGGGGAGGGGACGCGGGCGAGTTTGCAGGCGGTGGTGGGCGCGGCGGGGGCACGGGCGACCGAGGCCCTGCGGGTGTGCGGGGAGTGTGCCAAACTGGTCCACCCGGCAGGTGCCAGCGCGTTCGAGCGACTGCGGTATGAGGCGTATGAACTGCAGCGGCGGCTGGTGTTGGCGTTGGGGACGGGCCGGGGGGGGCAGTGGCGGCTGTGCGTGCTGATCAGCGAGGGGCTGTGCAAGAGGCCGTGGCTGGAGGTGGCGCGGGCGGCGATCGAGGGCGGGGCGGATTGTTTGCAGCTTCGGGAGAAGGGCCTCGGCGACGCGGAGCTGTGGCGGCGGGCGGGGGCGCTAGTGGAGGCGGCGTCGCGGAGTGGAGCTGGGGTGAGCGTGATCGTCAACGACCGGGCCGATGTAGCGCTGGCGACGGGGGCGGCGGGGGTGCATTTGGGGCAAGATGACTTGAGCGTCGCGGAGGTGCGGGCGATTGCGGGCGATCGGTTGATCGTCGGCGTGAGCACGCACAACCTGGATGAGGCCGAGCGGGCGTGGGCGGCGGGGGCGGATTACTGCGGCGTAGGGGCGATGTTCGCGACGGCGACCAAGGCGCGACCTGCGAGCGGGGCAGAATATCTGCGGGCGTATCTCGCGGACGAGCGTATGGCGGCGGTGCCGCACTTGGCGATCGGGGGGATCACGCCGGGGAATGTGAGGGAACTGGCGGCGGCGGGGTGCCGGGGCGTGGCGGTGAGCGGCGTGGTGTGCGGGGCGGCGGAGCCGGCGGAAGTGTGCCGGGCGATCTTGGCGGGGCTGGCCCTACGCTGAGGTCATGGCGATCAACTTTCGGCAAGAAACGCTGGCCAACGGGCTCACGGTGGTGGCAGAGTGCGACGAGGCGGCGCTCACGGCATCGGTGGGGTTCTTCGTGAGGACGGGGGCGAGGGACGAGACGCCGGGGCTGATGGGGGTGTCGCACTTTCTTGAGCACATGATGTTCAAGGGGACTTCCAAGCGATCGGCCGACGATGTGAACCGTGACTTTGATGACATCGGTGCGCGGGCGAATGCGTATACCAGCGCGGAGATGACGGCGTTCCACGCGGCGGTGTTGCCGGAGCACCTGCCCAAGGCGACGGAGATCCTCGCGGACATGATGAGGCCCGCGCTGCGTGAGGCCGACTTTGCGACGGAGAAGTGCGTGATCCTGGAAGAGATCGCGATGTACGAGGACGACCCGATGTGGGTGCTGTATGAGAAGTGCCTTGAGCAGCACTACGGGGCGCACCCGTTGGGTCACCGCGTGTTGGGGACGCGCGAGACGATCGCGACGCTGGAGGCGGAGCAGATGAAGGGTTACTTCGGGTTGCGGTACTCGGCCGACAACACGGTGGTGTCGATGGCGGGGCGGGTGGACTTCGACGCGGCGTGCAAGCAGATCGAGGCGCTGTGCGGGGCGTGGGCGCGGACGCAGGCGGGGCGCGACAACCGCGCGCCGGCGGCGGCTGATCTCGAGTTTGAGCTGCGGAGCGAGAAGGTGAATCGGGCGTACACGCTGCTCCTGGCGGCGGGGCCGGGGATGGCCGACCCGCGGCGTTATGCGGCGTTTGTGGCGGCGCAGGCGCTGGGCGGGGCGGACAATAGCCGGTTGCACTGGTCGCTGATCGAGCCGGGCCTGGCGGAAGAGGCGTCGGCGGGCCTTGAGCCGCACGACGGGGACGGGCTGCTGCAGGTGCTGGTGGCGTGCGATGCGAAGCATCAGGTAGAGGCGTGGGAGATCGCCGAGCGCGAGATCGCGGGGCTGGTGGACACGGTAACGGTCGCGGACGTGGAGCGGATCCGGGCCAAGGTGGCAACAGGGGTGACGCTGTCTGGCGAGCGGCCCGAGGGGCGGATGCACCGGCTTGGGCGTCAGTGGCTGGCGCTGCGGGCGTACACGACTCTTGATGAAGAGCTGGAGCGGATCAACGCGGTGAGCGTGGATTCGGTGCGGGCGTTGATGGCGGCGTTCCCGCTGAGACCGCGGACGATCGGTCGGCTGCTGCCGGCGTCGTGAGCAGAGTTCAGGCGGCGAGCTTGGGGGCGTAGACGCGGACGGTGTTGTGGCCGGCGCGGCGGGCGGCGGCCAGGGCCTGGCGCGTCACATCGATCAGTTCGTCGATCGTGTTGAAGCGGTCCTTGGTGGTCGCGTCGACGGCGGCGACGCCGATGCTGAAAGTCAGGCTGAGCGTGACGGGCATCATGCCCGGCGGCTGGACCTTCACGGGCGTCTGGACGGCTTGAGTAAGCGCCTGAGCGAGGCGAGTGGCTTGGGCTCGGTCGAGGCCCGAGAGGACGGCGGCAAAGTGCTGGTCGTCGAAGCGGACGAGCAGGCCGCCGGCGGACTGGACGGTGGGCGCGAGCAACTCGCCGGCGGCGCGCCAGCCGGCCGCGGCAAAGGCCGGGCCTTGAGCCGCGAGGGATTCGAGCTGGTCGAAGGAGATGAGGGCGATGGCGAGCGGGCGGACGTTGCCGCGGGCCTGCTCGAACCCGCCGACGATGTTTTGGTTGAAGGTTTGGCGGCCGGCGAGGCCGGTGTGAGGATCGATGTCTGAGTTAGGGTCTGGTTGCATCCCGAAGGGGAGGGCGATGCTCTCAAGCTGCTTGCCGGCGCGGGACATCATCTCGTCGTGCTCGGGCAGCGTGCCGACGTCAACGGAGAAGAGGCGAGCGATTTCGGAAACGCCTTGGTTGACGGCCTTCATGAGGTCGTCGACCTGATTGTTCTTGAGGGCGAACCACTGCTCGGCCTTGCTGTAGAGGCGCTTGAGCGGGATGCCGGGCTCGGCGCTCATGATGACGTCGGCGGCGATGTTGCCCAGGGCGACGGCCTGCACATGCTTGACGCACTCTTGAGGGGCCGCGGTGGGGCGCTCGTGGAACTTGATGGGCATCACCAGCGTGTCGGGGAGTTTCCACCGGCGTGCGAGCATGGCCCCGATGTCGGCGTGGGTGACCTCGAAGTCGGCGATCTCGTGCTTGGTGAGCTGGCTGAGGTCGCCGTTGCAGCGGGCGATGACGGCGTTGTACTCGGGCCCGAGGGCGAGGTACATGGCGATCATGCCGACGTCCTGGAGCATGCCGCCCAGGAAGCACTCTTCGTCGTTGCCGGTTTTGGCCTCGGCGGCGACGCACTTGGCCGCGATGCCCGAGATGAGGGTGCGCTTCCAGTAGGTCTGGAAGTCGAACTCCTCGTTTTTGTACTTGGAGAGGGAGGAGACCAGCGAGAAGCCCAGCGCGAGGGTCTTGACGGCCGAGAGGCCCAGCATGACGATCGCCTGGTTGATGGACGAGCAGGGCTTGCGGAGGGCGTAGAAGGAAGAGTTGACGGTGCGGAGGACTTTAGAGGAGAGGGCCTGGTCGTTGGTGATGGTCTCGGCGAGTTCCTTGTACGAGACTTGCTGGTCCTGAGAGAGTTCAAGAACGCGCAGTGCGACGGCGGGCAGGCTGGGCAGCCGTTCGCACGCGAGCACTTTATTGAGCACATCTGGGTTCATGGCCAGCGCGTCGAGTAGGGTCGATCTTGGGGTCTCGGTATTCGACCCCAATCTGAGACTCTGAAGAGATCGGCGGACCGGCGCTCGGACTTCACCCCGGTGAACGGGGGAGGGGGGGGGCGGAGGGGTCAACGTCCGGAAACAGCCAGGCCATGGTGGGGGGCTGTTCGCCTAGAACGTGCCGCCAGTAGGCCGCGAGGAAGCGGTTGGCTCTCTTCAGGGAGTCGGCGGGGGCCGAGGCGAGTGTTTCCGGCGCGGCGTCGAGGTTCAGAAGCAGCTGAACGGTGGAGGCTCGGATGCGCCAGTGGTTGGCGGGTGACGGGTCGATGTGCGAAGGAGACTCGACGAGCCCGCCGCGGAGCGGGTCGAAGGTATGGCTGGGCGCGTCAAGCAGCGGTTCGCCGGTGACGAGCCGATCGAGCGTGGGGCGGAAGCCGGCCTCTTGCAGCAGCGTGAACTGGAAACGGAGGAGCGCCGGCTCGATGGTGCGTGGGTCGCTGAGTTGACGCAGGGCGGCCAGCAGGGCATCGAAGGCGAGGGGGTGAGGGTCGAGCGGCGAGAGGGTGCGTTGGACCAGGTCGGCGAAGTAGAGCCCGGCGTAGTGGGCGCGGAGGTTGGAGCGGACGCCGGGGAACGTTTCGGTAAGATCCCAAGCGGCGAGGGTGAAGAGCTCGGCGTTGGGCTTGTGGATGAACTGGAGTTCGCCGGCGGTGAGCGGTTCAAGCCCGCCGGAGAAGGTGCCGCGTGGGCGGCGCGAGCCTTTGGCCAGGCCGCGGAGGAGGCCGGAGTCTCGGGCGAAGAGCGTGACCGTTTGGCTGGTCTCGGACCAATCCCACTGGCGGAGGCAGACGGCTTGGTCGAGGCGGAGGGCCACGGTCGATGATACTGGCACGGGCGGGCGCTCTACGCTCTGGCCATGCACTTTGATCTTGTCGACCGCGTGCTCGAGCACTCGGGCCAACGGCTGGTGTCGGTGAAGCAGGTCTCGGCGGCCGAGGAGTATCTGCAGGACCATTTCGCGGGCTTCCCGGTGTTGCCGGGCGTGCTGATGCTGGAGGCGATGGTGCAGGCGGGGCGTCGGCTGCTGGAGCTTTCGGATACGCCGGGGGCGTCGCGGCTGGTGCTGGGCGGGGTGCGGGCGCTCAAGTACGGGCGGTTTGTTCGGCCCGGCGAGGTGCTGCGGGTGGAGGTGGTGCTCGGCAAGTCGCCGGACGGGTGGGGGGGGGCGTACGAGTTTAAGGGCGAGGGCGTGGTGCTGACTTCGGGCCAGCCGGAGCCGACGGACGGGCCTCCCACGGCGGTTTCGGGACGGTTCACGCTGAGGCCCATGGCGGTGGGGTGATGATTTTGCCGGAAACTGGTCGGGGTGTGTGGGCGCGAATAACATCGCGACCCCGCAGGTGCCCTGCGGTGACACGGGACCGACGACGATGGGTGTTGGGGGTTGATGGGAACAACGCATGACGCGCGACGCTATTTTTGAGAAGGTTCGTGAGGTGCTGGTGGACGCTCTGGCGGTGGACGAGGACGAAGTGACCGCCAAGGCCTCGCTGGTGGATGACCTGGGGGCCGAGTCGATCGACTTCCTCGACATCGTCTTCAAGCTGGAGCAGACGTTCGGGTTCAAAATCGCCCAGGGCGAGCTGTTCCCCGAGAATGTGATGAAGGACCCCAAGTACGTCAAGGACGGCAAGGTCACGACGGAGGGGCTGGCGCGGCTCAAGGAGCGGCTGCCGCATGTGGACTTTGCGTCTTTCGAGGCGAGCCCGGAGATCGCCAAGGTGGCCACGGTGTTCACGGTGGACACGCTGGTGAACTTTGTCGAGAACAAGCTGAATAAGGCCTGAGATCCTGGCGGGGCACGGACCGGACGGGGGACGCACCGATGCGATGGATGTGGATCGATCGTGTGGTGGAGCTTGTCCCGGGCCAGAAGCTGGTCGCGGTGAAGGGCGTGAGCTTGGCCGAGGAGCACCTGCACGACCACTTCGCGGCCGACTCGGCGCGGGGGCTGGCGGCGGCCCCGGTGATGCCGGCGAGCCTGATCATCGAAGGGATGGCCCAGTCGGGCGGGATCCTGGTGGGGCACGCGGAGGAGTTTCGTCAGAAGGTGATTTTGGCCAAGATCGGCCGGGCCGAGCTGCGCCGTGACGCCACGCCGGGGACGACGCTGCGCTACACGGCGACGGCCGAGCGGATCGACGCGCAAGGGGCGTCGATCAAGGGGCTGGTCGAGCTGTTCGATCACGCCAAGCCGGGCGAGGGTTACCAGGCGATCGGGCAGATCGAGCTGGTCTTTAGCCACCTTGACCACAACATGGGCGGCGCTGGGCAGACGGGGTCGGAGTTCCCGTCGCACAACTTCGTGTTCGGCGAAGGGTTCAAGACGCTCCTGCGCAGCAGCGGAATCGCGGTGAGCTGAGCGCGAGTGCGGAGCAAGCCCCGGATTCAGTCGCGGAGCCGACTTCATCCGCGGCGTGGTGATGCTAAAAGCGCGGGGATTCTTCAGGGACGTTCAGCGCCGGGGGTGGGGGGGGATCGCGCTGGATCACGCGCCGGCCATGCGTGAAATCGTGTTGGGCGCTTCACCTTCGCCTGTGCGGGCGCTGAGCAGCGCGGCTTGGGCGAGGGCCAGAGCGCGCGGGTAGTTGGGCAGGCCGGGTTCAGCGGAACCGATGGCGAGCAGCGTGGTGAGCTGGTCGGCGATATCGCCGGCGAGGTCTAAGGCGGCGACGGGTGCCGAAGGGGCGGGGCGGGTGGAGTGGTCGAGCAGGCGGCCGTCGGGGGCGTGCCATTCGAAGTCGTGGTTGTGGATGTCGATGCGGCCAGCGGGCCCGGAGAGGGCGATGTGCCGCGTCCAGGGGCCCGATTGGTCGCTGAGGTGAAGCGACGCGGCGCGTCCGCCCGCGAAGCGAAGGTTGGCGGTGAGGTCCCCGTGCAGCGCTGGGGGGCCGCGGAGCGACTCGCCCGGGGTTAAGTAAACGCCTTTGCCAGCGACGGCGGTAAGGAGGCTCGCCTCGACGATCTCCGGCTCGCCCAGCAGGGCCAGAACGAGGTCCATGGCGTCAAGCAGCCGGGCGGCCAAGGAGCCCTCGGTGGTCGCGGCGAAGAGACGGATGGAGGCGGAGCGGACGGGGCCGAACGTCCCTAGGAGTTCAAGGACCTCGGGGATGGGCCGCATGCGGCGTCCGAGCGGGACGAAGCGGGCCCACTGCTGGCGGATCGAGCCGGCGAACGGTTCTTCGCCCAAGGCGCGGGCGTCGGTGACGAGGTCGAGGAGCGAGGCGGGCATCGGTTCGAGCGACGCGACGCGCACGCCACGGTCAGCGGCGTCGCGGAGTACGGCGGCGTCGGTGGCGGGCGAGGCGCAACCGAAGTCGCCCGGGTCGAGGATGAGGAAGGCGTTGGTCTTGCACGACGAGAGTGCGTGGCGCAGGTCGCTGAGCGGGGAGCCGCCGAAGTCGCCCGCGAGGGCCTCGGCGCGGCTGGGTTCGGAAGAACCGACGCCCATGACGATCAGGCGGGCGTGCTCGACAATGCCGCGGGCGAGCGGGGCCTGTCCGGGTTGGAGCCAGAGCGTGACGGATTGACGGGCCGGTTCGGACACGACGCGATGGTAGTGGGGCGGGGCGCGGATTAGAATGATGTCATGACAACCGAATACGGCGAGGACACGCGGCCGCTGGGGCCCCGGGCTTTCCGGGGCTTGAGAGGAAAGTCCGAGCACGGCAGGACACGACGGTGGCTAACAGCCACGCGGGCGTTCACGGGTTGACGCCCGACGGACAGTGCCACAGAGAACAGACCGCCGACGCCGGGCAACCGGCGGGCAAGGGTGAAACGGTGGGGTAAGAGCCCACCGCTCGTTCGGCGACGAACGAGGCACGGCAAACCCCGTCGCGTGCAAGGTCGAACAGTCCCCGCGATCCGCAAGGATCGACGCCCGGTTCGGGCGGCAGGGGACGGGTAGACCGCTGCTGATCGCGCGGGCAACCGCGCGGCTAGAGAAATGGTCGCGGTCGCCGAGAGGCCCGGGCAGGCCCCCGTCAATGGACAGGCCCGGGAACCAACGGCGCACACAGAACTCGGCTTATACGTCCTCGCCAACCCGAACGCAGGCCCGCGGCAACACCGCGGGCCTGCGGCCGTTTTGGCCGGACCGAAGGCTTTGGCACACGGAT
>Ga0105047_10003723_pt1 | contig 26772 bp, 15 predicted proteins | sample MAT04_FD_78384 | JGI IMG/M metagenome (GOLD analysis project Ga0105047, IMG submission 78384) | Freshwater microbial communities from Lake Fryxell liftoff mats and glacier meltwater in Antarctica - MAT-04 (megahit assembly) | ecosystem: Environmental > Aquatic > Freshwater > Ice > Liftoff... | reverse complement strand
GGCAACACGGGTAACTCCCCGCCGGGGAAACCCGCGAGTGCTCCGAGCGATTCAGAACAAAGTCACGGACTTTGAAATCGTCGACGGAACCGAACAGGATTCTTACTTCGGCAACGCGGTCGCCGTGCAGCTTGCCCTACGTGAGGGCCTTGCGCACCACAACGTGCCGTCTGTTACCCCACGAACACGCCGCCGCCGAAGCCGAGGGCTTGCTCGTGTTCCCAGAGGATTGCGGGGTTCACGCGGGTGAGGATCTCGGTGCCGGTGTAGGCGGTGGCCTTCGAGGTTGCGTTCGCGAACACGTCCGTCGAGGGGCCGTCGCCGACGACCAGGTCCGCCCGGTTGTCGCCGTCCAGATTGCGGGCGGTGACGCGGATGCCGCCGCGGCCTTCGACGTTGCCCGCGAAGTAGTTGGCGAACTGAACTTGCGGGTCCAGGTCGTCCAGGTTCGCGAAGGGCGAGGCGCGAACCAGCAGTTCGCCGTTGATGACGCGGATGCGCGGGCCGCCGCCGGGGCCGGCACCGAAGGCGAGGTCGCCGAAGCCGTCGCCGTTGAAGTCTCCGCCTGCGACGAAGGCCCCGTTCCGCAGGGCCGGTTCGAAGGCGAAGAAGTCGGCCGCCAGCGAGGTGGGTCGCGCGGTGGCGATGTTCACCGTCTTGCCGTCGTAGATGGCGATCCGCGGTCCGCCGCCGATCCCCGCCGCGACGACGAGGTCGTTGGTGCCGTCCCCGTTCAGGTCGGTCATGGTGGCACGGGCACCGCCGCGGAAGGCGGTGTCGTCGATGCCGAAGAAGTCCGCCAGGCGGTTGCCGGTCTTACCGTCGAAGACCACGACGCGGGGGCCGCCGCCGAAGTCCGGCGAGGCGACGATGTCGTCGAAGCCGTCGTTGTTGATGTCCCCGCTGGTGATGAACACCCCGCCGGTGAAGGCATCTTCGAACGGCTGGTAGCGGGCGACCTGTTGACCCGTCTTCAGGTCGAACAGAAGGACTTCGTTGATGCGGCCGGCACCGGGTGCAACCGCCACCCGCGGGTTGGCTGCGAAGGGCGTCCGCACCACCGCGGCCCGCACGCCGCCGGTGAAGGAGGCATCGTAGGGCGAGAGTACATTCCGGACCGAGCCGTCCGCGTTCAGCACCGTCACTTGGGCTGGAATGCCCGCGTCGGTGCCGACCGCAGTCAGAGTCGGCAAGGTCAGCGGCGTGCGCGTGTCCGGATCCGGAGCGTCCGGCGGGGCGGCAGCGACGGCCAGGGCCGGGCTGGTTCCCGTCAGTCCGGTGTCCGAGGCATCGGTCACGACGACCGTCTGCGTGCCCGCGGTGCGGAAGGTCAGGCTGCCGGTGCCGATGCCGTTCACCAAGGTCACCGGGCCGACAACGTTCGCCCGCGGATCGCTGGTGGTGACATTGGCGATGCCGTTGTAGTTGTCCGCGATGTTGTCGAACGGGTCCTGTGCGGTGACGGTGAACGTCAGCGGCACGCCCGCTTGGATCGGGTCGGGGAAGTTGGAAACGACGAACTTCGTGGCCGGAGCCGCGATCACACTGATGTTCGACTGCGTACCGGCGAGGCCGGCATTGCCGACGACCGTGGCACTGATCGACTGAGTTCCCGCCTGCTTCAGGATGAAGCCCGCGGAGAACGACTTTCGACCCTGATCGGCGGCGGTGAACGTGTAGTTCGCGGGCAGCTGGCCGGTCGAATCCGACGTGGTGAAGCCGACCGTGCCGGTGAAGTTCGAGATCGGGTTGCCGAACTGATCCGAGGCCGCCACGGTGAGTCCCGTGGACAGACCCGCAACCACGGGGCTGGGGAAGCCGCCGACGGTGAGCCGGCTGAGCGCCGCCGCAGTGATCTGGATGCCGGACTGGGTGCCGTTGACGCCGGGGTTGACGATGTCGGTCGCGCTGATCGACTGCGTGCCGGCAGTCTTCAGCGTTGCGGCGAAGGTGCGTTGGCCCTTGTCCGCGGGCATGAAGGTGGCATTGGTCGGCAGGCCCTTGTTGGCCGCGACCAGAATGTCGGAACTGGCGAAGAAGACCGTGCCCTGGTAAGTGGTCGCCAAGTTGCCGAAGCGGTCGCGGGCGGTCACCTTGAAGTTGCCTGCGGTGCCCGCAGCCGTCGGGCTGGGGAAGCCGGCGAGCGTCAAAATGCTTGCGACATCCGGCAGCACGAGGATGCCCGACTGCGAACCGACGATGGCCGAGGTGGCAACGTCGGTCGCGGTGATCGTCTGCAGGCCGGCCGTGCGGAGTTCCGTCGCCGCGACGGTCCGCTTCCCTTGGTCGTTCGCAGTGAAGGTGATGTTCTGCGGCAGGCCGTTGCCGATGCTCACGGCGACGTCGGTCGTGCTGATCCGCACCGTGCCGCGATAGGTGTCGGCCGTGTTCCCGAAGACGTCCTGCGCGGTCAGCAGGAAGTTGTTCCCCTTCCCGGCAGTCGTCGGATTGGGGTAGTTCGTCAGCGCGAGTTTGGTGCCGACCGCAGAGGTCACGGTGATGCCGCCCTGCGTGCCGGTGAAGTTGTTGGTCGCGTCGGTCGCGCTGATCGACTGCGTGCCGGCGGTCCTCAGGGTCGCCAGTTTGGTGAAGACCTTCTGGCCCGCGTCGGCCGATGTGAAGCTGTAAGCGTTCGGCAGGCCGCTGCCCGAGCCGACGAGCGGATCGGAACTGCTGAAGCCGACCGTGCCCGTGTAGTTCGAGGCGCGGTTGCCGAACGGGTCGGATGCGAACACGGTGAAGGTGTTCTGCGTGCCGGCCACGGTCGTCGCCGGGTGTCCGGTGACGGTGAACTGGGCTGCCGCCGCGGGCACGACCTGAATGCTCGGCTGCCGTCCGGTGATGCTCGCGGTGGTCGTGTCGGTCGCCTGCACGAACTGGACCCCGGCCGTCTTCAACTGCGTGCCGAGGGTGAAGAGCTTCTGGCCCTTGTCGTTGGCCATGAAGGTGTAGTTCGCGGGAAGTCCGTCGCCCGGAATGACCTGTGCATCGCTGCTGGTGAACGTCACCGTGCCGAGGTAACCTTCCGCGATGTTGCCGTACTTGTCCCGTGCCAGCAGGCTGAAGTCGGACTTCGTGCCCGCGACGATCGGCGTCGAGTGGTTGAACAAGGTCAGCGACTTCGCCACGTCGGGCAGGACGATGATGTTCGACTGTTGGCCGAACACGAGACCGGAGACCTTATCGGTCACGCCGACGAATTGGGAACCGGCGGTGCGCAGGGACACCTGCCCGACGACCGTCGCCTTGCCGAAGTCGGCCGCGAGGAACGAGACGTTGATCGGCAGCCCGTCGCCGGCCGAAACCAACGGATCCGAGCTGCTGAAGGTCACTTCGCCCGTGAAGGCATCGGCGGTGTTGCCGAATTGATCGAGCGCCGAGATGACCACATCGTTGAGTGCCCCGGCAGGAGTTGGGCTGGCGATGCCGCTGACGGCGAAGGTCTTGGCGTCGCCGCCGCGGACTTCGGTCTTGCCCAGCGCTCCGCCGAGCGGATTGACCGCGGCCGTATCCGTGACGCTCACGACGATCGGCGCCAGGGCCGGGTTGAAGGTCGCGGTGCGGAAGAAGACCGGGAAGCTGCGCGTGCCGCGGTCCAGCGGGCCGAATTGGTAGTTGTTCGGCAGGCCGTCGCCGATGCTGATCTTGGAATCGGTCGACGCGAACGTCACCGTGCCCGAGTAGTTGGCAACCGCCAGCCCGTCGATGCCCACGGCACTGACGGTGAGCGTGCTCGGCTCGCCGGCGCGGGTGTTGTAGGGCACGTCGACGAACAGATTGCCCGTCTGGGCAAGGGAGTTCACCGTGCGGAACTGGCCGTAGTAGGCGTCGATCGCCGCGCCCGTAACCGCGCTGAAAGTCTTGTCCCCGTTGATCTTGTCCCGGTTCTGATTCATGCCGAAGCCGGCGAAGTCGAAGACCTCCGGACCGACGACCACGTTGTAGACATCCGCATTCTTGGTGTTGGCGAAGACGACGCGGAAGAGGTTCCGCTGATCGACGTTGTTCACCAGATTCGTTGCGGAACTCACGCTCGAAATCGTCAGCGGGTTACCCGCGGAATCCACGATGGTGATGTCCGAGGCGTCGAATGTGGTCGGGTCGACGGCGGCGTCGAAGCGAAGGAGGAACGAACCCTTGGAATCCGCCGCCAAGCCGGCCACCCGTGGGCCGGACTGGAAGAGCACGTTGAACTGCTCCACGCTCGCCGGGACTTCGAGACGGATACCCCACATGCCGCGGCCGTAAGTGCTGGCCACGAGCAGATTCAACCCGCCCGAGGACTGACGTGGGAAGCCGGTGAGCGGGTCGATGTTGCCGAGAGCCAAATCGAGATCGCGGACCTGGGCATTCGGGATGTTGCCGCCGTTGGCGGTCGAGAGCGGTTGGCCCGTGACCGGGTCGAGGATCGGGTTGCCGGTGACGGGATCGACCAGCGCGGCCGAGCCGGGGAAGGCTTGCCACGTCGTACCGTTGTTGAGACTGCGGAAGACACCGCCGGTGCCGCCGACGTAGAGAACCGGGAACGTCCCCTTCGACGCATTCGATGGGTCGAAGGGGATGGCGTAGCGGTAGTCCGCCTGAATCGTGAACAGGTCCCGAACGGTGAAGGGCAGGAACGAGTTGGGCACCGGATTGGAGACGTTGTCGTTGCGGTCCCCGAAGATCGGATCCCGCAACGTGAAGAGGTTGCCCGAGAGCGGGTTGGTACCGTTGCCCGTGATCTCCACCCAGGTGCCGATGTTCGAGTCCGCGAGGAAGAACACACCGCCGGGCGTGACGGCGTAGGCGCTGCGGCTGCCGCGCTGCGGGCTGGTGATGATCTGCATGATCGGGCCGTTGCCCGCGATGCCTTGGGAGATGTCCCGCCACGAGCCGCCGCCGTTGTTCGTCACCAGCACTTGGCCGGCGCTGGTGCCGACGTAAATGAAGTTGTTGAGCAAACCGGGGTTGGCGGGATCGGGCGCGCCGAAGGCTGTGGCCCGGGCGTAGCTGTTCTTCGTGACCGTTGGTTCCGCGATCGGGAACCAATCCTTACCTTGGTTGGTGGTCCGGAAAATGCGGCCGAAATTCGAGCTGATGACGATGCCGTTCGGGTCCACCGGGTTGACGGTGAAGTAGCCGACGTCGGCGATCTGCGGCCATTGGCCCTTGTCGGACGCGGGATCGTCGCCCGGTTGAATCAGGCCGCTGGTGCGGGACACGCCCGCGCTGCCGCCCGGTCCGGGGGGCGCGATCACGCGGAAGAAGTCGGTCGCCAATCCGGGGCCGCCTTGGCAGCAGGGCCAGCGATATTGGTAGGCCGTACCGCCGCCGGTGGGGTCCACCGACACGCCGGCGCCGTCGCCGCGCGGCCCGGTCCAGCCGATGTCGCCTTGGCTGAGAACGTTCGGCCCGGACACGGGGAAGCCGTTGTCTTGGGCCATGCCGTAGATGAACGCCTGGGCGATGTCGATCGCCAGTTGGCTCGGCTGCACAGCCCCCGAGTAAGCCTGCAGGAGTTGCAGGTTGCCGTTGCGAGTCCCGTTGATCGAGTTTGCGAACCCGATGTTCCGGAGCATGACCCCCGTGCCGTCGTCCACCCCGGTGAAGACCTGATGGTCCCCGGAGCCGATGATCCGCGTCTTGCCGGACTGCTGATCCCGGAAGGCGATCAGGCGGTGAAGGTCGGCCGAGTTCAAAAGGTCGGTGAAGCCGGAATAGGTCGCATTTTCACCCGTGTTGGTGAAGGCGATCGGGTTCGCCTTGCTGGCGCTGGCCACCTTGACGCTCGAGTTGGCATCGAACGGCGAGTTCGGGTTGCGGCTCAGGTTGAAGGTATTGCTGGCGTTCAGGTTGTTCACCGCGAAGCCGACGATACTCCCGGGATTCGTCAATCCACCTTGCGTCGTGCTCTGGGCACCCGCACTGCTGCCCGAGCTGTTGTCGAAGTTGTTGAACGCCTGCGAATCGTTGATCGCCGACACGTCCACGCGGATCAGGCCGCCGGCCGGCATGGGTACGCCGTTGCCGTTGCCCAAGCCGGCGACGTAGACGATTTCCGGATCGCTGGGGTCGACGACGATATCCTGGTTGTAGTTCCCCTGACCGTTCGGCAGCGACGGCGGCGCGAACAGTTCCTGATTGTTCCGCGTCTCGTTGTTGGTCGGGTAGCCGATCGACTTCATCGTCGGATCCGGAATGTGGACCGGGAACTGCACTTGGACCCAGTTGCGGCCGAAGTCCTTCGTCAGGTAGAGGCCGTCGGTACCGCCGATGGGCGTCGCGACGATGGCGTACAGCCAGCCCGCGTAGAACGTGTCCTGCAGCACGTCGCCCGTGCTCGCGGGACCGCTGATGCTGATCCGGCCCTTGGCGCCGTTCGGTGTGCCCACCGGAGCGTTCACCGGCACGGCAATGTCCGGCGTGAAGGCCGTGTCCCGAATCAGTGGGACGCCGGGGATACCCGTCGTCGGGCTGAGCGAGTTCGTGCTGGTCGCCTGCGACGTCGTGAAGACGCCTTCGCCCTGGAACGCAGCGTACAGGAACTCGAGCGCACCGCTGGAGAACGAACTGGTGCTGCGGCTTCCCTGCGACAGGTGCACGCTCGTTGCCTGGCCACCGCGGACGAGTTGCCACGTACGGCCCGTATTCACGCTGCGGTAGATGCCGCCGTTGGCACGGCTGACCGCCATGTAAACGATCACTTCGCCGCTCGGCGTCAACGTCGGATCGACGACGATCTTAAAGCCGGCCGTGCCGACGAATTCGTGCGAGCGGGACGACGAATCGATCGGAAGAATGTTGCCGGTCGCGTCGGAGTTCGTCAGGCCGGCCAGCACCACCCATGTGCGGCCGCCGTCCATCGAACGCAACACACCGACGCCGGGCGTACCCGTGTCCCCTTCGCCCGTCAGCACGAAGACGATCGACTGGTTCGGGTCCCCGTTGCGCGGGAAGACCGCGATCGAGCCGGTGTTCAGGTTCCACGTCGGCCCGAAATCGGTCAGCGGAATCCAGTTCGGGCCGGCGGCGTTCGCGGTCAGGAAGTTCGTCGACTTGAAGATGCCGCCCGAGGCCCCGCCGGCGTAAACCGTGTTGCCGGACGGATCCGACGGATCGACCGCCAGGCCCGTGATGCGGCTGACGTTGTCCTGCGCGTTGGTCGGAGCAGGGCCGAACGGCGTCCACGTCTGTTTGGTCAGCGGGTTGGTGGCATCCTGGGTGAAGATTCGGAACGGCGCCGAGAAGCGGTCCGCGATCGATTCGCCCAAGCCCGTGCCGGGGACCACGAACGGCAGCGTCAGCGCGTAGCTCTGGATCGTGCCCGATTGCGATCCCACGTTGCGGATCTGCAGCCGCCACGGAATCGGATTGCCGTTGATGTCCAACACGCGAGTCGGCCGGCCGCGCAGCGCGGAGAGCGGGAACTGCGGCGTATACGGGCCGGTGTTGAACGGGGCGAGGCCGGCTTGAATCGTCGTCTGGCCGCCGTCGTCGAACAGCGTGTTCGTGAAGTTCGCACGGTTGGTGCCGGCCGTGCCGACGCGGGCGAAGAGCCGGATGGTCGTGCCGTCCGGCGCGATCAGATCCGCTTCCAGGTCCGGCACGTTCGGGTGCGTGACGTTGATCTGGAGTTGGATGCGGCTCGCGAGCGTCTGCTCGATCGTGAACAGATCGGTGATCGTCAGCGGCATGCTGACCGTCTGGCCCGAGAGGATGCTGACCGTGCCGGGGTCGTTGTTGTAGGTGTTCGACTGCACGCTGCCGGTGGTGGGGTCGCCGCCGCCGCGGAGGATCGACAGGCCCGCGTTCTGGTTGTTGTCCAGCTTATTGCCGAGCGTGTCCGAAATGTCCGAGCTGAATTCGATGTTGTAGGCGCCGCCGAGTACCTGTGTCGGGAAGCTGACGCGGAAGCTCGTCGGCGACAATTGCGCCACCGAAACCGGGTACGGCGTGCCGGGACGGTTGAAGTCCCATTCGTTCTTGTCGAAGATCACGCCGGTCGGTCCGTTGATCCGGAGCACGTCCCGGCCGTCGGCCTCGAACGTCGCCCCGTTGATCGGTCGGTCGAAGGTGACGTCGATATTGCTCGCCGATGTGTTCAGAACGAGATTGTCGCTGCTGAAGGGCCGGCCGAATACCGAGGCGGCCGTGAACTTCGGCCCGGTGATGATGAGCGGGAGGGTGAGCGAGTTGTAGGGGAACAGGCCCGGCGTGGTATTGCCCAAACGTGTGTCCGGTCCCGGCACGGCGAAGACGTCCGTGATCGCGGGGTTGATGGTCCCGTCCGACCCGGCGACGCCGTCGTTGTTCTGGTCCGACAGGTTGCCGTTCGTGACGATGAAGTTGCGGCGGACCGTGGCGAAGTTCAATTCCCAGCTGCCGAGGGTGCCATTGGTGGTCGCGCTCGAATTCACGATTTCCAGCACCCACGTGCCTTCGATCGAAGTGCCGCGCAGGCCGGTGAACGTCTGACCTGCGTCGGGCAGCGTCAGCGCCGCCGTGAGGTCGCCGAAGCCTTGGGCAGCGCCGGGCGGCACATCCGTGGCATCGACGAAAGTGGTGTTGACGAGCGTGCCGCCGTTGGCCGGGTTGTCCAGGAGCACTAGGCGGGTGCCGGTCGGCGCGATCAATGTGACGCGCAGGGTCGTCAAGGGTGCGGTGTTCAGGTTCGTGACGGTCACGCGCGGCAGACCGACCAGAAGACCGGACGGTTGGAACGGCACGGTGATCGGGAAGAAGGTCGTCGTCGGAGTGACGACGAACACCGGCGTCGTCTGCGTCGTTGCCTTATTCACCGGGCCACCTGCGCCCGAGAAGGTACCGACCACCGTGACGTCGTTGACGAACGGTACGGCCGTGTTCGGCGCGACCGTGCGGACGAGGTCGTTGATCTGCGAGCCCACGAAATAGCTGTAGGTGCCGACGCCCGTTTGCGGGGCGGCCAAGTTCACGCGGAACACCGAGGCCGCGCGGCCGTTCACGCCGCCGGGATTCACCGCGACCACCGAAGTCAGCGGCAGGACGGTGCCGGGCACGCTCAGCGCGGAGTTGACCGAGCGGAAAACGACGGTCACGTCCGCCTTCGTGAAGCTCGCCACGTCGACCGGGCGGTCGAAGGTGATCAGGAAGTTCGAAAGCGTGTTGCCGGGGACCGGCCCCATCGAGCCTTCGACGATCCGCGGGCCGGCGGCAGCGGTGACCCTCGTCATGAAGATGTTCCCGCCGGGCGCGGCCATGTCCGGATTGGCAGCCAGCACGCTTTGCTTGGTGTTCTTGTCGTTGAGGTTGCCGGTCCAATAGGCGTTGAACATCCCGGGTGCAATGGCGACGAGCGACTGCCGCAGGCCGAGGCCGAGGGCGCCGGGAATCGGCGATACGATCGACGGAATCGGCTCGATGATGACGACACTGCGGTCGACGTTCTGAGCGGTGGCGGCCCAGTCGATGGCGTTGATGCCCAGGCGGGAAGGGTTCAGATAAATCTGCTCGCCGATCGTTCGGCCGGAGTCCGGGCTTTGCGAGAACGTCTCGCCGCCGTCCGAGCTGAGGGCGAAGTAGGTCGCCACGCGGGTCTTGGAGGCGTCGTTGCGGGCATCGTACCACGACACGCCGACGTAGCCGGTGGCCGGGTCGACCGCAACGGTCGGCAGGAACTGCTGGCGGTCTCCTTCGCTGAAGTTGTCGCGGAGGGCATCGTCGTTGACGCGCACCGGCGCTTGCCAAGCCAAGGTGTTGGCGGCGCCGCCGAGGGTGGCGCGGGACAGATACACGTCGTAATCCGGCGTCGTGTCCGGGGCGAAGGCGAAGAAGTCCTTCGTGTACGCGACGTAGAGCTGACCCGTCGGCCGGCTGAACAGCGGCGAGCCGTCGTTGAAGGGCTGAATGCTGGTGTCGAAGGCGATCGACAGGCCATGTGCCAAACCGGCCGTGCCGTTCGAGGCCGTGTCCTGGTTCGGGTTGTCGAACGGGTCGAGCAGCCCGCCGCTGCTGAGCGGCCGGGCGTTGAGCTGCTGCTCGGTCGCAAAGCCGGGGACCACGCCCTGCTGCGTCTGCGCCGAGGTGATGTTGATGCCGAAGTAGCTGAGGAACTGCGGCTGAATCAGAGCGCCATCGGTGATGCGGTCGTTTCGGAAGTCCCGAATTTCGAGAGTCCAGTCGCCCAACACTTGGGCGGCGGTGAGGCCGACGAATTTCGAGAGTGCGCCGACGCCGGTGTAGAATCCGCCGTTGAACGCCGTCGAGTCCGCCCAGCTTTCCGCCTTGTAGTTTCCGATGAGCGGATAGGAGTTCAGCGGGTCGGTGATGCGGCGCGAGGCGTAGTCGTCGAAGGTCGTGCCGTACACGATGTCGTTCTTGCGGCCCAAGCCGTTGAACGGAGTGTTCGCTCCGTTCGTGGCAGACGCTTCGAAGCCCCGGCCGCGACCGAAAGGCTGCGTAAGCGTGGGGCTGGGGGGCGCGGGGGCGTCCGTTCCTTTGTTGTCGGTGCGATTGGAGAAGAGCGTGACCGACGTGCCCGTCGGGCTGATGAGCTTCGCTTCGAGGTGCTGCATCCGCGGGTGGGAGAGGGCGATCGTCGTCGTCAGATTGGTCACGCGGTCGTTCACGTTCCAAGCCGCCAAGTCGCCCGCGGAGATGGAGAACGTCGTTGTGGTGACCTTGGACGGGTCGCCGTTGGTGTCGTCCACGATCGGCTCGGAAATCTTCTGCGCGCCGGGCGCAAACGACTTGCCGTAGGTCTTGATCTGCGCGACTTCCTGACTGGCGTTGCCCGAATCCGGGCGGGTGATGTCGAAGTAAGCCTTGCTTTGGCCGGCGGCGGCGGATGTGCCGACCCAGCCGATCACGACGCGGCCGGGGCCGGAACTCGTCGCCGGGCTGAACGCGATGACCGGCTGTGAACCACCGGGGCTGGCCGTGGCGCTCTTGTCGTTGTTCTCAGCGAAGTAGCCTGCGTTGGGCGCGAGCATGATGCCAGTATTCGTGAACGCGAGCGAGTTCCCGTTCACCGGCAAGGGGGCGCTGAAGTTCGCGCCCAAGTCCGTCGAGACGCTGGCGAAGATCGCGTTGACGTTGAAGCGGCTGTTGTTGTCGATCCGGGACTTGTCCGGCGCCGTCGGCGCCGTGCCGAATACGTTCCACGCAAGATAGATGGCCTTGGGACGACCTGTGTTCGCATTCACCAATGTATCGCGGATCGTCGCGCCCGTGTCCGCATCGGTATACGTCGCCAGGTTGTTGTCCACGGCGATGACCGGGTTCAACGCCGCGTCTTGGGTGTTGCTCCACCGATAAATCACGTTCTGATTGATCGTGCCGCCGTTCACGAATGTATTGAAGCCGGGCAGAGACTGCACGTTCGGGCGGATGGTCGGCCCGCCGGCGCCGAACAGGAAGCTCTCGACGACGATTGCCCCCGCGCTGCGGTTGGTCGTGTGTTGCAGGTACGCCACATAGACGATGCCGTCCCGGCCGAAGGTGATCGAAGGCTGCGAGGCATTCGTGAAGACCACGCCCGCGTCCGCACCGCTGTGGTCGCGCATGGCTCCGCCGAAATCGCCGATGTTGCTCCAGTTGAGCCCGGCGTCCGTCGTGAACCGCGCGCTGAGCCGCAGGGCGCTGTCGCCGACGCGGCGGGCCTGCGAGATCAACACCTGTTGGTTCGGATTGAGCGGATTCGCGGCGACGATGGGAGCGGCGAAGTCCGCCTGCTGATTCTCACCACCGGGGATGCCCACCAGCGTACCGCTGGTTTGGCCGGGAATCACGGAGATGAAGCTCACTTCGGGCGCGATCAATGCCGCCGGGGCGAGGCGCTCCTCCATCGGCACCACGCCGGGCACGATGCGGATCACGGACGGCCGCAGGCCGAGGCGGGAGAGTCGACGACGACTCGGGCGCAGCCGGGTAGCCCAACGCAACATCACATCCCGTAAAGGCTGGCTCATCATAGGGAGAACACCCGAAAACGGATCGGAAGATAAAATCGGTGCCGAAAAATCAGCCCGGCGAGACTCACTCATTACGATCCGACGAACCACCACGGCAACCGGATTGACCGATTGGCCGGGATTTCCTGCCGGACGCAAATCATTTCGCCGAACGACCGCAACGCCCTTGCGTACGCCGTCGCCTGACTTAGGGTTAAGCTAACCGTATCATGGCCTTGGAAAAGGGCACAAGCGGCATCAGGAAATTCCTTTGGGCAAGCGGGGTCAACCCCGTAGCCCAAGCCGGTTGTGCCGCGTTTGCAGCTGTCTTCCGCAAACGCCGTCCGCCAGGCTGCTTTCGTGGGCTCCGCAGCGACGTTCGCCCGTTGCCTACTTACCTCCCGAAGGGGTCCCATGTCGGCCACGCTTTTCCTCATCGCCCGCAACCACGCTCATCTGATCCCGGCCGTTCTGACGTCCGCGAAGGGCATCGTCTGCAAAATGCTCGTAGTCGATACCGGCAGTACCGACGGCACCATCGCCGCCGCCCAGAGCCTCGGAGCCGAGGTCATCCGCTTCGATTGGAAGAACGATTTCGCCGCCGCCTGCAATGCCGCGCTCGATGCGATCCGCACGCCGTGGGCACTGCTGCTGAATCCGGACGAAACCCTGGACCGCGGCACCGCCCCCCGCATCACCAAGGCGGTGGAGGACGACGGCATCTTCGCCTACTCCCTACGCGTCCAGCAGCAGCTCGCCGCCGACCGACCCAACTACGGTACCGCCAACCGGCAATGGCGCCTCGTCCGCACGCACTCCGACCTTCGCTATCGGGGCCGGCTGCACCCGTTCCTCAACCCCGCGCCGGATGCGCTGGCCCCGCGCCTCGGCTTCAACACCGGGGACCTGGACGCGATCATCTTCCGCCACGCCTACCGCAACACCGTGACCGAGGACAAGATCCACTGGACGATTCAACTGCTCGAAGCGGAACTCGCCGAGCGCCCGGGTCAAGTCGACCTGACCATCGAACTCGGGCAGAACCAACTGCTGCTCGGCGATCCGCGCGCCCACGCCACCTTCCGCATCGCCGCCGAGATGCTCAAGCCGACGCTGACCGCCAACAGCCCGCCCACCCCCGGCAGCGGCCCGCTCTTCGAATACCTCCTGACCAGCGAACTGCCGGCCGACGTGCCGATGGACCGCAAACTCGCCTTCCGGTTCGCCTCGCAGTGGTTCCTCCGCAACCCGCCGGTCGTGTGGGCCATGGCGACCGAACGCTTCCGAGACAAGGATTACACCACCGCCGCGAGCCTGTTGAATCAGCTCATCGCACTTGGCCGCGAAGGGGACTACAATGCCGAGCTCGGCTTCGACCCCAGCATCCTCGGCCGTGCGGCCATGCTGAACCTCGGCAAGTGCTACCTGATGCTCAACCGCCGGGACAACGCAACGCAGTGCTTCGAAGTCTTGAAGACCGATCCCGACCACGGCGCCGAAGCCCGCAAGCTCCTGGCCCGCCTGCAGGGGTGACGCCATGCTCGTCGTTACGTTGGGAGTCGACGAGCCTCCGGGTTCATCCCGGAGGTGGACCGACATCGCGCAGCGGGACGCACTCGCAGACCTCCGGGGCAAGCCCGGAGGCTCGTGGGGAGGACCTGAGTCGACGAGCCTCCGGGTTCATCCCGGAGGTCCGTCATCGCGCAACGGGACGCCATCGCAGACCTCCGGGGCAAGCCCGGAGGCTCGTGGGAGGACCCGGAGGCTCGTCGAAGCGGCTGGCCAAACGTGCTCCGCCTATAATCCCCGCATGAATGCCGAACGTGCCGCACTCGAAGCCGGACTCGTCGCCGATCCCGACAACCGCGCGGCGCACGCCGCCTATGCCGACTGGCTCATCGAACGCGACGATCCCGTCGGCGAGTATCTGCTGGACCAACAGGCGCGGGAAGACGACCACCACCCGCTCCGCTTCCTGTCGCCGAGTCTCTTCGCGGCAGCTCCGCGGATTGCACAGGCGCTGGACCAACTGCTCGGCGACTTGAAGCCCTTCCTCGGGCTGGACCGAAGTCCGGGCACAGTGAATGTGGAATTGCGGCAAGGCTTGGCTCACGCCATCCGCTTCAACATCCCGACGGCCGCGGCGATCGTCGCCGCGACCGAGGCGAAGGGGCTGCTGCTGGTGGCCGAGATCGAGTTCTTCGGCTGCGACGATCGAGCCTGCTACGCCCGGCTGAATCCATCCCGATTCGAGAATCTTCGGCGACTGACTGTGCTCGATCCCATCTTCAACGACGACGATCTCGCCCTACTGATGAGCCGGGGGCTACCGACGCGGATCGAAACGCTGACGTTGGAAAATTGTCTTCTGACCGACGACAGCGCTGCGGCTCTGGCGGCGTTGAAACGCAGCCGTCCGAAGTTGTCCTTCGCTCTGCGTAAGAACGTGTTCAGCCCGCTCGGCCGCGCAATCCTCGCCGAGGTCGACATCGAGGTCGGCGATCAGCGTTTCGATGAATTGTCCGCCCGCTACGGAACCCCGGAGGAGTGGATCTGATGCACTCCGCCGATGCCCAAGCCCTGCTCGCCGGTGTCTGTGCCGACGTCGACGCCGACCTGCCGCGACTGGTGTTCGCGGACTTCCTGGAAGAGACCGGCCACCCGGCCAACGTCGCCCGCGCGGCCTTCATCCGCCTGCAACTGGAATACGATGCGGACGCCCGGGACGCGCCGACATTGGTCGACGACCGGAACCGAATGCTGGAGTTAAAGGCGATGTTTCAGGACGAATGGGAACGGGCCTGGTCCGTCGAACCCTGTCCCGTCAAGTACGGGCATCGACGCGGCTTCGTGGACGAAATCGTCGGGAACCTGGATCAGGCGCTGGTCGTCGGCCCGATCCTTTGGGAAGACACACCGGTCACGCGATTCAGCATCGTCCCGCTGATGCAGCCCATCAGGGCGCCGGAAGGCGGACCCTGCTTTGAGACCTGCGAGGAGTTTTTTCGTCAACCGTTTCTGGCACGGCTTCGTCACCTTCGATTCGCCCAGGTCGGCCCGGGGGACTTGGGCGAAGACCTGCTGCGCTCGCCGACGATGACGGGCCTGCGCACACTCGGCTTCGTGCATGCCGAATGCGACGATCTCGGCCTGCTGCGACTGCTGACGGTGATCCGCAACTCGGAGTTTTTCGAGACGCTCGAGGAATTGGACTTTTCCGACAACCGCCTCACCGATCAGGCCGCCCACGCGCTGGCGGCCGCCGACTGGCCGCCGAACTTCAGGCTCCTGAAGCTCGACGGCAACCGGCTCACGGCCGCTGGGTACGCGATCGTCTCGGGCCGTTTCACCCGCGACGGCCAACGCCGGGCACGGGTGATCTAGAGCAACTTCAGTTTCTTTCCTTGCGTCTGGAAGGAGCCGCGCACGAAGTATGCGGTGAGGAACAAAAACGCTTACTTCGTGCGCGGCTCCTTCAAGTGTCGCAAAGATGAGGACCAAAACGCTTACTTCGTGCGCGGCTCCTTCAAGTGTCGTAAAGATGATGCATTGTGGTGCGGCCGTCTCGGCTGCATTCTTCACAGGAACCATGCAGCCGAGACGGCCGCACCACAATGAGATACCAAGCATCAAATGAACTGCATCGACCACTGGGCCTGGTTTACTTCGTCAGGGCGATCGCCATCGCCTTGTTGCCGGCGGCGGGGACTTCGACCGTGTGGGCGGGGTCGTTGGTGAGATAGGCTTTCGGAATCGCGGCCAGGGCGGCCGGGTTGCCGTCGAAGGAGAAGACGTATTTACCGGGGATGATCTTAATGTCGAATTTGCCGTCGGCCTTGAGCGAGTAACCGACCTGATTTCCGGACGAGGTTGCCGGGAAGAAGGTGATGGAACAGCCTGCGACCGGTTTGCCGTCCGCATTGGTGACGGTGCCCGCGAAGTCGACCGGGTCGCTTGTGGGAGACGGTGTTGAGCTGCAACCGATGAGGAACAGCGTCGAACAGGTGAGCAGAACGACTTGCAGAAGCTTCACGATGAGTCTCTCCGTGATGGACAGTCGGTCAGGGAAAAAAGCAAGCCCGGTAAAAACCGGGCTTGCTCGTTGTCGATGCGAAATCGAGCTTAGTCGAGGTTGATGACTTGACCGTCGGTGGCGCCTGAGGCGAACTTCAGCAGAACGGCGTCGATCGTGTCGCGCATGAAGCGGACCGAGCCGTCCGCCATGGCGGCCATACAGCCGCCCGGGTGGAAGCCGAAGGGTTCATCGTTCGGGCCGCAGTTGTTGACGGTCCACGGGCAGGCCGCCGGGCCGCCGATCGGCGAGTTGTAGTTGTTGATCTTGGCGACGCGGGACGCGGGCGAGATCGCGTTGTTCGGGCCGGAGACGCCGTTGGTGGCGGCGTCGGCGTCGACCCAGGCGTAAACGCGGCGGGCGCCGCTGACCGGAGTGATGATCGGGTTGGCCGGGCTGTTCATCGCGGACAGGCGACCGTTGCTGGCTTGTGCGCGGAACTGACCGCCGAGGGTCGGGTGCGATCGGCCGGCGTCTTCGATGAGGAGGATCGTGTTCGACGAGCCGTCCGAGATGCCGACGATGGTGCGGCCTTCGCAGTTCATGGCACCGAAGACGCCGTCTGCCGCCAAGGTGCCGCGGGTGCCGAGCAAGGGGCCCGGGGTGCTGATGATGTCGCTGAGGGCGACGGCCATGTAGTCGATGCCGCCGAGTTGGTGCTGGGGGTCACGGGCATCGTTTCCGACCGGGGTGCTCGGGCAGATGAAGGTCTTGATCTTGGCTTGAGCCGCGATGAAGCCGGCGGGGTTGGCTGGGTCGTCGTAGGCTCGGCCACGGGACTTGGGGTGCAGGGACAAGTTGCGATAGTTGGCGTCGGCAAAGTGGTTGTAGCTGACGTCGAACGAACGGAAGACGTTGTCCTGTTCGATGTACGGCAGAATCAGGGTCGACCAGCCGTGCACGGTGTATGTGACGGCGACCGTGGTCGATTCGCACTGACCGACCGAAGGAGTTACACCGAAGGCCGATTCGTAGTTGTGAACGGCGAGGGCCATTTGCTTGACGTTGTTGGAGCAGGTGCTGCGGGCGGCCGCTTCGCGGACCTTTTGGACTGCCGGGAGGAGCAGACCGATCAGAATGGCGATAATCGCAATGACGACGAGCAGCTCGATGAGCGTAAACCCGCGGCGACCGTTCCGACTCAAGGCTTGAATCACAGACATCTCCCAAATGGAAAAACAAAAGGCAAACACACGGGGACCGTGTGCGTCACAGTTGGAACTCTAGACGCGCCATAATCCGGGAACTACGCACGTCGTGAGCGGATGTCCATTTTTATCCTAACCTTTACCGTTTCCTCACATTCGGTGGCCTTTTCTGCCGGTATAGGCGTCCCAATCGTTCGATCCGGAAGGGAATCCACGCTTCGGCGCGATGGCTTACCGCTCCCCCGCGTCGGTCACCGATGCCACAAACTCGGCTTGACGGCTCCGAAGATTCCGGGCAAAAGCTCTCGACGAAAGCTCGGCCGTCCCGCCCAGGGCAGGTCGAGGGGGGCTTTCGACCGGTTAATTTTGAGGTGCTTCCATGATTCGACGACGTTTGGCCTCGGTGGCCGCAGCCTTCGGTTTGAGCGTGGCGACGACGGCCACCGCGACGGCGGGTCTTCTGCCCGTCAGTGTTTCCGTGACGCCGGAAGCGAACAACTTCCGCTGGACGTATGCCATCGTCCTGCCGACCGATTCTCAATTGCAATCGGGCAACTACTTCACCATCTACGACTTCAAGGGCTTCGTGGCCGACTCGGTCGTAACGCCCGCGGGGTGGGAATTCACGCTGTCCAATGTCGGGCCGACGCCCGATCTGGTCAATCCGGTAGACGACGTCAATCTGCCGAACTTGAGCTTCCGCTACACGGGTGACACCATCGACGCGGGCCAGACCGGCCTCGGGAACTTCTGGGCCGTGTCGCAGTACGGCAACAAAACCGATTCCTACTTCACGGCTCAGACCAACCGCACGTCGGACGGCAGAATCGACACCAACATCACCACGACGACCGTACCCGTGCCGTCGGGCGTGGAACCGCCGCCATCCGTCCCGGAACCGACGACGTTGGCCCTTGCGGCCCTCGGCCTGCCGCTGGTCGGCCTGGCCCGTCGGCTCCGCCGGAACTCGAAGTAGTGCCGCAGACAGTTCATTTGATGCTTGGCATCTCATTGTGGTGCGGCCGTCTCGGCTGCATGCTTCCCGATAAGAATGCAGCCGAGACGGCCGCACCACAATGAATCAACTGCACCCGTCCAGTAATGCCGCAGGCAACCGGGCTTGACCGGTTTGCCGCATTCGTTAAAGTCTCGCACCCGAACGGCCGGGTCAACCCTGCCGCCATTCCAAAACGCCCGGAGGATCACGGATGAACAAGTGGATTGCAATGCTGGTGTGTACGATGTTTGCAGGCGGCACGGCTTCGGCCGGGCTGCTGCCGGTGAACGTCACCGTGACCCCGGAAGCGGGCAACTTCCGCTGGACCTACGCGGTCGTCTTGCCGACCGATGCGAAGCTGCAGAGCGGCAACTACTTCACCATCTACGATTTCAACGGCCTGGTGCCGGGCGGCGAAGCGAGCCCAGCGGGCTGGAGCTTCTCGACCGCGAAGGTCGGCCCGACGCCGGATCTTCTCAACCCGAACGACAATGTCGACATCGACAACCTGACCTGGACCTACAACGGAGCGACGATCGAAAGCGGTCAGATCGGCTTGGGGAACTTCTGGGCCGTCTCGACTTTCGAGAATACGGAAGATTCGTTCTTCACCGCGAGCACGCGCCGCACGTCGGATGGCGTCTTCGACAACAACATCACCAGCACGTCGGTCGCGAGGGGCACGCTCACCCCGCCCCCGCCGGCTGTGCCGGAACCGACCACGCTGGCTCTCGCCGGCTTGGGTCTGCCGCTCGTCGGCCTGGTCCGCGCGATCCGCAAGCGGAAGTAAGCAGCGGGAATCATGCAAAAACCGCGCGACCAAGTCGCGCGGTTTTTTCGTTTGCCGAACGATGGTGTTGGTCGGTGGGGGGACGTGCCGGGTGGATTGACGTCCCCCGCTCGCAGGCACCACGACGACTCACCGCCCCGACTCGCCGATCGTCTTGAGTTGCCGATCCGTCACGAGCCAAATCATGCCATTCTCCTTCGCAAGCTTCTTCGAGAGAGCTTGCCGCTCTCCAGTCGTCGGATATTCGACGAGCAACACCGGCTTCTTGACTGCGTCCGGTTTCTTCAGATGGCCGGACACAGCTTGGGTGTGAGACTTGGTTTGGAGTCTGTTGCCTTCGGTAAAAAGATCTTCAATGCCGATGGCGCTGATGGCAGCGACAAAATCCGCATGCACCAACAGTTCCGAACCGTTCTGTGGAATGACGAGTGCGGCAGGATTTTTTGCCCGAGCCCGTACGGCGATGGCTTTCACCCAATCCACCATGTCGCGCCGGTAGCTCTGTTTCGTCTCGGGGTTCGGACGGTCGTCGAGATACGTTTTGCCGACCTGCTCGAATGTCTGAAAGCCGTCCACGATGTCGAGATACACGCCGTCGAAGCCGCATGCCATGGCGGCGTCGATGGCGGCGAGCATAAGCTTCTGCCATTCGGGCTGCCAGTATTTCACGCGATAGTTGCCCTTCCACTCCGGATTTTCCACTCCGAGCCACGACGGAGCGACGGCCGTCAGCTTGCCCTTGCCGCCCCACTCCTTGAGCCAGTAGCGGCGGTACTCCTCCGCTTCACCGATGGAAATGTAGGCGATCATTTTGCGATCCTTCTTCCCTCCTCGGATCCCATCGAGATCCTCGCGCATCCACGGCGTTTCACTATTGAACACGGCATCCAGCACCACCCAATCGCGATCGCAGGACTTGAGTTTCCCGACAGCGGCGGCCTTCGTCTCGGCGAAGGAATCGGCCTGCAGGATATAGGCGAAGGAAGCGGGAGCCGACTGCCCCCAAGCCGTGGACACGAGCATCGGGATTGCCAACGCGGCGATCATTGCGAACGCTTTCATGTCGGTACCCCTCCCGCCGAACGACCCAACTCAGCCGCGGCGGGGGCTGCTGAGCTGCAACCCTGGGAAAGCCCAGATGATCCCGCCGTCTGCTGCAGCGGCTGGGGCGGCCCAAAATCACTACCCGTCACACAACCACCAAAGTACCCAAAACCAGCCACCGAAAGTCGCAAACAGTAAGCCGAACGCGAGCGGGACGAAGCTCTTCTTCGATATGCCCGGCTCCAGTACGGCGGTCGCTGGTATTTCCGGGTCGTAGTACACGGCTACCGGGGTTCCGGCCGGGTAGCGGGCCAAGCAATTCCGGGCGTAGGCTTCGGTACTGGAGGCCAACACGGGGCCGCTAGCGATGACCTTGCCCTGGCAGCGGACGCCATCGACCGTGTAGGAGTAGACCACGGCCGGCGCGTAGCTGTCATCGCCCCGGACCACGTTCGACTGAGTGATGACACCCTCGGTGCTGGGCCACGTGGCACTGCGCCGGGCATGGTAAAGAACGGTCAGACCATAGACGGCGATCGCAAGCCCAACCAAAACGAAGATCATGAAGAGTATGTAAGGGAACTTCAAACGCAACCCTCCGCCGCCGAACGATCCCGCTCAGCCGCGGCGAGCTACGAATCCGGGAAAACCTACATGCCCGCCTGGTCAGTCGCAGCGCCGAAGCCTCTGTGACATCCCTCTGGACCCGCCGATCACCGACGCGCCTCGCGTTGCAAGTCGTACGGCTCAGGGCCGCCTCTGGGGCGCAAAACTACTTCGTCGTCACTGACCGAGTCGATCCGGTACTTGTCCGACCCCGAGCCGTTCAGCTTACGCTCCCAATCGCAGATTAGGGCCTCCTCACTCGCCGACCAGCGTCCCGCCATCTCGTCGAGGATCCGCCCGCTCGCGGTATCGATCACCTGAATGCGACAAGACCGGTCCGTCGCGAACGCCCAGACCCTGGTGCTGCCCTGAGGTGCCTCCGGGATCGGATCATCACGGTGATTCCAGTTTCCGACCATGCGCCGTTCGGTCGCGGAAAGGGGCTTCGGGAATCCCCACCAGAAAACTCCCAGCGCGATCAGAGCGACGGCTCCAATCAGCACTCGCACCGAACGCGACTTCTCTCTGAATCCGGTAGAACGCCACATTTCACGATCTCCTCTCGGGTCAGGCCGATCATTTCGACCAGTTCGGACTTGCGATCGCCGAGAAGACGGAAAAAGTTCGCGGCTTCGACATCCAAATAATTGTAGGTTTTTCGACCTGAGCAGGCAAGCGATCGAGAAGGACAGCCGCCGACCCGGCAAACGGTTCGCAGTTATGATGACACTCCGGCAGCAACGGAAGAAGCCGGTCGAGGTGGGAGAATTTCCCCCATACGCCCCGAACGCGATCTGCTTGCGACCGCTCGGAGCATTTCGACGAGCGGCCATCCGATAACTCCGGCCTTTACGAATTGGCCTGCAACGGAAACCCGGCCTACCGCTTCGCCATGGCTGCACCCATCGGCTTCATCGCTTCGAACTTCGGTTTGCCTTCGCCGAAGATCAGCAGCAGCGGGCTGGCGATATAGATCGACGAGTACGTTCCCACCAGCACGCCGACGACCATCACGAACGAGAACAGGTGGACCCCTTCGCCGCCGAAGAGGTACAACACGCCGACCACAAGGAACACCGTCAGGCTCGCGAGGACCGTGCGGCTCAGGGTCTGGTTGACGCTGTCGTTGATCATCTGCGGCGTGAGCAGCGGGTTCTTGCCGCGGACTTCGCGGATGCGGTCGAAGACGACGATCGTATCGTTCACCGAGTAGCCCACCAAGGTGAGCAGCGCGGCCACGGCGGCGAGGTCGATCTTGAAGTCGTGCAGCTGCAACAACTGCCCGAAGGGGTTGTCGTAGAGGTAGTGACAGATGGCGATGGCACCGAGCGTGAAGCACAAATCGTGGACCAGGCAGCAGACCGCGGCGAGGCCGAAGGTCCAGTTGCCGAAGCGGAACCAGAGGTAGCCGAGGATCGCAACCCAACTTGCGAGGATTGCGTAGAAGGCCTTGTTGCGGGTATCCGCCGCCAAGGCGGGGTCGAAGGTTTCGAGGCGATCGGGAATGGGCCGAGCGCTGAAGACGACGATGGCCTTGTCCAAGGATCGCTTGAAGTCCGCTTGGGCGGTTTCGAGATTCTTGTCGCCGACGATCGGCTTCTTGGCGTCAATCGCGTCCTTGAGCGGCTTGAACTCGGGGTTCATGCCCACATCGACCGCGATGGTGGCATACTTGCCGCTGCGGCCTTCCTCAGTCGAGGCGGCGAGGTTGTCCTTGGTCTCGACGCCGGTCACGCTGATGCCCTTGACGCCCGAGATGCTCGGCCAGCGGTTGATCAGCTTGAGTTCGCGTTCGAGGAACGATTCGAGATACTTGGGCGACGCCGGCTTGTCGAGGATGACGATCGCGGTGGTCCCTTCGACCTTCAGGCCGGTGACCTTGGTCGAGGCCAGCAGCGGTTCCTTGGAGGTTTCGTCCCGGAGCAGGCGGTCGAGCATGACCTGGACCAGTTCCGGTTCCTTCTCGGTGGTGCGGATGGTGAAGCTGCGCGACTTGCCGGAGCCGAAACTCTCGCCGCCGAGGTATACCTGTTCGACCGACAAACCGGGAAGCTGGGCGGCGCGGGTCATCACGTCGTCCCGGCGGGCCGCGGTATCGTTGCCGTCCGGCCGGTTCACGAAGGTGACGATGGCCTTGGTGTCGTCCGCATAGGTCACTTCGTAGACGTTTTCATCCGCATTGCGGCCGTCGATGTCGCCCGGCTGGGCGAGGATGGCGTCCTTCACCTTCAGACGGTCCCGTTGGGATTCTTCGCCGAGGAGTGTCAGGAAGCCCTTTTTGTCCGTGTTGCCCAGTGCCCGTTCCTGGCCTTCGGCCAAGCGGCCACCGTAGGCGGTCCCCTTCGTGAAGTCGACGTTCAACCCCGCTTCGCCGCGGAAGACGAAGAGTGCCAGGCCGACGACCGTGAGGGTGCCGGTGATGGTGAACATGACCTTGCGCAACCGCATGAAGTCGAAGTTCGGCCGCGCGAAGAGCTGCATGAACTGCAGATCGGTGATGTAACGCTTGACGACCGCGTAATCGAAGATCAGCCGCGTCATGAAGAGCGCGGTGAACAGCGAGATCAACAGACCCACGGTGAGCGACACCGAGAAGCCCTTGAGGTTGTCGTTGCCGAAGGCGTAGAGCACGATGCAGGTGAAGATGCTGGTCAAGTGAGTGTCGATGATGGTCGCGAAGGCCCGCTCGTAACCGAGGCGGATGGCCGTCTGCAGATTGGCGCCCTTGGTCCGTTCTTCCCGGACCCGTTCGTAGATCAGCACGTTGGCGTCGACTGCCATGCCGAGCATCAGCACGATCCCCGCCAGCCCCGGCAACGTGAACGCGGCGTTCACGGAGACCATGAAGCCGATCGTGAACAGCAGGTTGGCCAACAGGGCGATGCACGCCACGATCCCGGCGAAGCGGTAGTAGACGACCATGAACGCGAGCACGGCGGCGAACGACAGGCCGACCGCCCAGAGGCCCTTGCGGATCGTGTCTTCGCCCAGCGTGGCCCCGACGGTGTTTTCGCTCACGGGGTCGGGCTTCAACTCGGCATTGAGCGCCCCGCTGCGGAGGATGTTGACGAGGCTGTTGACTTCCGCGATCTTGAAGTTGCCGGAGATCGAACCCGAGTCCCGAATCACTGAGTTCAGGCTGGGAGCCGAGACGACCTTCTCATCCAGGATGATCGCGAGCCGGCGCTTGAAGCCGTTTTCGCCGGCCTTGTTCCGTTCGGTCATCTTGCCGAAGCGGCCGGCCCCGGTCGAGTTCAGGCTGAAGGCCACGGCCGGTTCGAGCTTGTTCTGGTCGGCACGGGCCGTCAGGCCGACGTCGCGGTCCACCTTCATCTGGTCGACGGGGGAAACGCGGGTCAGCACGAAGTACTCGAACTGCTTGCCGTCCTCGTCGCTGCTCGGGCTGGTCTTGGTGAACTCGCGGGTCAGGTAGAGGATCCCCTCGTATTCCATCAGAACGCCGGCCTTGGCGAACAGCCCGCCGTCCGCTTTGCGGGCCGTCTCGAATTGGGGGTACAGCCACAGCGAGCGCTTGTCCCCTTCGCGGGCAAGCGGGTTCGACTTCGGCCCTTCGGCCGCGTACATGTTGCTCACGCCCATGCCGTTGCGCTCGGACTTGCCGAGTTCGACCCAAAAGTAATTCGTGTTCGGCTCGGTGCCGCCGTTGACCGTCACCGAATAGTTCGAGGAGGGCGGCGTGGGCGGCAGGCCGCGGCGGGCGAGTTCTTCGAGATCGGCCTTGGGTTTGGGGTCCGACTTGGCCCGGTCGATCAGGCTGCGGGCTTCGGCGAAGCCTTGGGAATCGTCGATGCTGTTGGCCAGGATGCGGAATTCCAGGACGCCGACCTGACGGACGAGCGCCTTGGTTTCCTGCACGAAGTCTTCCGTGCTGCCCTGTTTGCCGCCGGTCGTCGAAGCCGAGCGCGGCAGGATGATTTCGATCCGGCTCGTGCCCACGGGCCGCACGATGACGTTGCGAAGGTCGTTGCGGTCGATGCGGCGCTTCAGGCTTTCCGCGAGCTTCTTGATGTCCTCGTTCGAAAGGCCCGCCGCTTCGTCGCCGTCCGATTGCCCCGGCTTCTTGAGCTTCTCGGTGTTCACTTCGTAGACGAGGATCGTCCCACCCGCGAGGTCGATCCCGCGGCGGAAGCCCGCTTCCCCCAGGGATTCCCGATAGAACCCCATGCCCACGAATACGGTCGAGAGCACGCTCGGCACGAGACAGATCAGAAAGCCCAGCAGAAAGTTGCGTCGCATGTCGGTCCTTACTTCCACAATCCAGGAGCTTGCCGTGCGCGGGCACGGCGGCGGGTCCGGCTCGGATCAAAATAAATACGTTGGTGGCTACTTGGCGTCGGCCGTCGCGCCGACGGGCAGCACGGCGGCGTCGTCCGCAATGACGCGAGTGATGGCGGAGCGGAGAATCCGAATCTTGGCGTCCTCGGAGCGGATCGTCACTTCGTCCTCGCCCTCCTTGACCTTCACCACGACGCCGAGAATGCCGGAGGCGGTGACGACTTTGGCCCCGGTTTTGAGATTGGCCAACATGTTGGCGGCATCTCGCTTGGTTCGGCGCGAGGCGGGCAGAATCACGAGCAGATAGAACGCGGCCATGAGACCGATGAGGACCAACGGGTTCATGAAGAACGGCAATTCGCCCCCGGCCGCCTTCGGTGCGGCCGCATCCTGAGCGAGAATCGAAATCGACGACATTGCAATACCCGGAGTTTCGCTGAAAATGGAACCGTCATCCTAGAGCGCCCCGGAATCCCGGACAAGGCGAGTCATCCGGCGCCTGGCGAGCGGCTGACGTCAGTCCCCTGGGGAAAGTCGTTCCGGCGCCGAGGATCGGCCACGGCCTTACTTGCCGGCGTTGTCCCGTTCGGGGTCGCGCAGGTACGTCAGCGCCTCGTCGACGGTGCGGACGACGGCGCCGGACACGCGGCCTGCATTGTCACACTTCCGCAGTTCCATCAGGTCGTCGAAATCCGCGGACGCTTCCAGCTTCAGCCGTGCTCGGTGGCCGAGCGTGCCGGCTTGGTGTTCGAGTGCGAGCATGTGCTTGGCGATGAGGAACGCCGTTCGCTCCGTGATGAGGCCATCGAGCGCCTGCAGCCCGGCACTGACGTGGTCGTAAGGGTCGATGCCCTTGCCGACATCGTGGAGCAGGGCGGCGATCAGGAATTCCTCGTCGGTGCCGCACACTTCCTTGGCCAACTCGAAGACCTGCAGCGAATGGTACAGCACATCGCCTTCGGGGTGTTACTTGGGGTTCTGCTTGACCCGTTCCAAGGGAAGCAGCAACAGGCGGAAGAGCTGATGGGGGTCAATCTCCTCCTGCTGTGCCAACAGCGCCGCGTCGATGTCCGTTTCCGGGTGTTCGGCGGCGATGAGTTGTTCCAATTCCGCAGCGCGTGCAGCCGCATGTCCCGCAGGTTGGTTGCACGTTGGTCCCCTTCGTGGAGCCGGGCGAAGAGTTGCACCTGATCGCGGATCTCCGCATTTGAGGGCAGGTCGCCGGGCTTCACCTCGCCTTTGCAGAGCCGTTTCGCGGCCTTGCGTTTGGCGGTGAAGTATTCGCTTTCAATGCGGGAGTACATGAGACGTTCGGCTTCGACCGCGATCGCTTGACGAAGTTTCGAGTCGGCCATGAGGTGCAGTACGGCGGAAAGTTTTTCACGAGCCTATCCAAAGCCGCCGCCAGGCTCACAGGCATGATATGCAAAGCCGCAGAAAAGTTCACGGCGAGCGGGGACCCACTCGCCCTGCGGCGAGCACTGCCCTGAGCAACGAATCGGTGAATGCATGCACCAACAGGTACGCTTGCACGAAGTTGCCGTCGGCAAGAGAGCGGGCAACGGCCGATTCGTTGTCCTGAACAACCGCGGGGTCGTGAGTCGGATTTGTGGGCATTTCGCAACCTCGATGCCCTCCGTCGCCGAACTGTAATGTAAATTGTCCAACTAAGGGAGTGGAATATGTCCGCCCTTTGACGGCTCTTAACCAGTCTTAAGCCGACGGCATGCGAATCTGGAGAACATCAGGGGTAGGTTCCGAGAAGAACGAGTGCGTGCTCTACATGAGATCAGAAGCCGGAATGGATTATGACGACCTTAAGGATTGTGCGACCCGACTGCGATGTGAACACCGACCGGTATCCTGCGCGGAGAAAAATTACCATTCGTGAATTTTTTTGCTTGCTT
>Ga0105047_10003721_pt1 | contig 26777 bp, 29 predicted proteins | sample MAT04_FD_78384 | JGI IMG/M metagenome (GOLD analysis project Ga0105047, IMG submission 78384) | Freshwater microbial communities from Lake Fryxell liftoff mats and glacier meltwater in Antarctica - MAT-04 (megahit assembly) | ecosystem: Environmental > Aquatic > Freshwater > Ice > Liftoff... | reverse complement strand
TGTTGGACAAGACCATCGCCGGCTGCCTGACCGACGTGGTGGCCGAGATCCGCTCGCTCGGCGCGACCCTCGCCAGATGGCAAACTGAGATCCTCGCCCACCACAGCACCGGCGCATCGAACGGCCCCACCGAGGGCCTGAATCTGCTCGTCAAAGAAGTCAAGCGATGCGGGCGAGGGTTCGAGAACTTCGAGCACTACCGGCTACGTGTCCTGCTCCGCGCCGGCAACCCAACATGGCCCAACAAGCCAACCCCACCAATCCTCAGAACCAGCCGTCCCCACGCTCACGCGTAGAGCCACTAAATGAACGGTATTGGGGCTAGAGGTCGATGGCTTCGACAGTGCGCAGGATGGTGCGCAGCGCGCGCGCGAGGTCGACTTGTTCGTCCTCGGTGAGAGCCTGCGTGACGAGGCCTTCGTGGCGATTGAACGCTGGCATGATCTCGTCGACCACCCTGCGGCCCTTGGCGGTGACAGCCACCAGCACGCGGCGACCGTCGGCACGGTCGTGCTTGCGGCGCAGCAGCCCTCGGACCTCGAGGGTCTTCATCACGCCGGTGAGCGTGGCCGCGGTGACCCCCGCTTCGCTGGCCAACGTGCGGGCATCCATCTCGCCCCACACGCGCAGCACGAACAGCGTGGTGAACGCGCTCCAGCTGAGCTCGTGCTGGGCGAGCACCCCGCTCTCCATGTGGTTGCGCACCGCGGTAGCTGCGCGGAAGATGTTCGACACCGCGGCGAGCGACGTGAGGTCGAGGTCGAGGCCGGTGAACGTGGTGCGTACGTCGCGCTCGGCGCGCACGAGGTCGCGGTCGTCGTCGCTGGCGAACAGTCGCGGCATGAGGTCAGGCGGCCTTCATCTCGGCGATGGCAGCCGCGATGGCGTCGCGGGTGCGGTCGCGCAGCGCGCCGATGTCGTCGTTGGTCATGCCGGTGGTCTCGATGGCGGGCAACACGCGCACCTCGGCGGTGGTGAGCCCGAAGCGCCAGTCGCCCTTTGGCATCGCCTCGCGGCTGCCGGTGACGGCCAGTGGCAGGATCGGGTTTCCGGTCTCGATCGCGAGGCGGAACGCGCCGTCCTTGAACAGGCCCAACTCTCCGTCGAGCGTGCGGGTGCCTTCAGGGAACAGCATCACGCTGACCTTCTTGTCGAGGCGGTCGTGCGCCCCCCGCATGGCTGACACGATGCTCTCCTTGTTGCCGCGTACCAGCTTGATGTCGCGAGCCATGAGCATCATCCACCCAACAAGCGGGAAGCGGAAGAAGTGCTCCTTCGAGATCCACTTCATCTCCCACGGCAGGTGCGAGATCAGGAACATGTCGGCGAAGCTCTCATGGTTGGAGACCACGACATACGGACGGCGCGGGTCGGTGACCTTCTCGCCGCTGGTGCGGAACTTCCACAGCGGGTTGAGCCAGCTGTGCACCACGCACAGACGACGAAAGACGAAGCCGGGCCAGTAGCGGCCGCGGTCGAACGGAGCGGTGACCAGCCAGGTGATCGTCGTGAGCACGAAGAACACGACCACGACCACGCCGAGCATCAACCACGCCCATAGTGAGAGGATGGTGCGGGCTACGGGGTTGCCGAGCAGGCGTTGACGAAGTGCTGACACGGGCATTGGCACATGCTGTCATGCGGCACGCCCGCGGTCGTCACCTAGCATTCCCGTGTGCGACGGCAGCTGCTCACCTTCTGCGTGACGGCAACGATCGCGGTGGCCCTCGTCGGCTGCGGCGAGAGCGGCAACGGTGGCAGCACGTCGGCCGACACCTCGACCTCCACCTCCAACGACAGTGCCTCACACGACGTGCTGGACCCGTTGTTCGCGCTCACGTCGCCGGGCCAGTGGCGCAGCCTGGGCGATGACCGCTTCGAGGTCTGGGTGTGTCGAGTTCCCGATGGCGCCACCGACCCGTTCTACGGTGGGCTCGCGCTGAGGCTGCCGTTCACGCCGGAAGGTGTTACCGAAGTGGTCACAAAGCATGTGACCCCGTACTTCGAGTCGTTGTCGCTCGGGCAGTACCGGCCGTTGTTCGTGGCCGGTGGCGAGGCCACGCTCGCGATCGACGACTCACCGCAAGTCTGCATCGACCAGGCCATCGAGAGCGCCAGCCCCGACACGCGTGGCGTGCTGGTGGTGGCCGATGCCGAGCACGGCGCTGACCAGAACGGTGGCTTCGGCAGCGGCGGCGGCGAGTGCACCTCCGAGCCGCCGTGCGCAGTGGCGGAGTCGCGTCGCTTCGCCTACGTTGGTGCCAGCGACTTCCACCCCGACTGGGGCGATTCGCCGCCGATGGACCTGGTGCAGCACGAACTCGGCCACACCCTCGGCTGGCAACACAGCGCTGTTGAACTTGACGGTCGGTACCTCAGCGGTCTCGATCTGATGAGCAACAGTGCCGCGCCGCGCGACACCCAGCCCGAGCGGCGCGACGGCCCGGGCACACTTGGCGTGAATCTGCTCTCCGCCGGTTGGTTGCCGCTTGCCGACAGCTGGGTGGCGCCGGCGGAGGGTGGCAGCGTGCGGCTCGAGCCTTCGGCGGCGGCCGCGGGCACACGGTTGGCTGTGGTCCCGTGCTGCGCCGACGGCCTGTTCACGGTCGAGCGATTCGTGGCCGAGGGTCGCTACAGCCACCTGCCGGCCGGTGGAGTGGCGGTGCACGAGGTGCGTTGGACAGCCTCCGGCGCGATCGCAATCACCCCGCTGGTGGGAGCGGCGCCGTTCACCGACCTGCTCCAGCCCGGAGACGAGTTGACTGTGGGCGACTGGGTCATCAACGTGGGTGATGCCGGCGCCGTGACCGTCAGCCCCCTGACGCCCTGACGCCTGGTACTGGGCTGATCCGTGCTGCTCTGTTGTCCTGAGCTGGGCTGATGCGGCATCCGCGAACTCTGTGACACCCCTTCGCCATGATAAGGGCATGGAAGTCGCCCTGCTCGTTCTTCTCGTCGCACTGCTGGTCGCCGCCGCGGCAGCCATCGCATGGCTGCTGGCTGCTCGCCGCCAGCAGGCCGCCCTGCCCGCGCCTCCCATGATGGCCGAGGTGCCACAGCAGGTCATCGAGCGGGCAGTGGCCGCCGCCGTCTCCCAGGCCAACGAGCGCGCGTCACGCGAGCGCGACCTTGCCGTGCAGGCAGCGGTCGAGCAGGCGGTGCTGTTCAACCAGCAGCAGCTCGGCGCCCACACGCAGGCGGCCGACGCCACGCTGGCCGGCCGCCAGCAGCTCATCGACGCAAAGCTGGGTGAGGTGCAGTCGGGTGTGCAGGCCGACCTGGGCAAGCTCTCGCAGTTGGTGCAGCAGCTCGGCGAGTCCACCAGCGTGCGCTTCGGCCAGGTCGACCGCAGCCTGCAGGTGCACGCCGAGATCACGCAGTCGCTGGCGGGCACAACCAACAGCTTGCGCGAGGCGCTGGCGTCGTCCAACGCCCGCGGTCAGTGGGGCGAGCGCATGGCGGAAGACGTGTTGCGCATGGCCGGCATGCAGGAGAAGGTCAACTACCACAAGCGCACGGCGGTGTCGGGCAGCGGCACCGGCATTCCCGACTTCACGTTCATCCTGCCCAAGGGGCACGTGCTGTTCATGGACGTCAAGTTCCCGATGGCGTCGTACCTCAAATACCTCGAGGCCGGCACCGAAGCCGAGCGGTCGGCGCACCGGGCCACGTTCGTGCGCGACGTACGCGCTCGCGTGAAGGAGCTGGCCAAGCGCGAGTACGCACTTGCCGACGATCGTCCGGCAGTCGACAACGTGCTGTTGTTCGTGCCCAACGAAAGCTTGGCGGCGTTCATCCACGAGTCCGACACGTCGTTGGTCGAGGAGGCGATGGCACAGCACGTCGTCATCTGCTCGCCGCTCACGCTGTTCGCGTTCCTCGGTGTCATTCGCCAGGCGTTCGACAACTTCATGATCGAGCAGACCAGCCAGGAGATCCTCGGTCTGCTCGGCAAGTTCGACCAGCAGTGGGGCAAGTACGCCGAGCAGGTCGATCGCGTGCGCCGTCAGTTCGAAACCGTCAACCGGTCATTCGAGGAACTGGCCACCACCCGCCGCCGCGCCCTCGAGCGCCCGCTCCAGTCCATCGACGACCTGCGCCGCCGCCAATCGCTGCCGGTCGACGGCGAGCTGTTCGGCCCGCTCGACGAGCCCGAGCTCTCCAACGTGCGCGAACTGGGCGCCTAGCACGCCCGGCGGCGTAGCCTCCACCGCCATGTCGCCCGTCGCCCTCGAACCCGTGCTGTCGCAGGTGGTTCGCGCTCGCGAGGTGCTCGCGGCGGCGTTCACCAACGACCCGCTGATGCTGTGGCTGTTCCCCGAACCGGTCGGCCGCGCCGACGCGGTGGCGGCGTGGTTGGGTGTGTTCGTCGAAGGCTTTGCCGCCTCGGCGGTGGTCGACACCGTGCTCGACGACGACGGCCACATCGCCGGGGTCGCACTGTGGCGCCTCGGAGCCACGGAGGTGCAGTTCCCTGCGGCACCCACGGTGGGCGGCCTGCTGGTGGCCCTGGTCGGGCCCGAGGCTGCCGTGCAGTTCGGTGGCGGGTTGGGGGCGTTCGCCGCCAACAAGCCCTCGCCGCCGTACCACTACCTGCAGTTCCTGGCGGTACACCCGGCGCACCAGGGGCGTGGTCTGGGCCGCCAGTTGGTGCAGCACGGCCAGCAGCGGGCGGCCGCTGCCGGCGTGGGCGTGTACCTCGAGTCCACCAACCTCCGCAACCTCGCCTTCTACCACTCACTCGGGTTGCAGCCGGCCGGCGAGTTCACCCTGCAACCGTCGGGGCCGGTGGCGTATCGCCTGTGGTGGCAGCCATCATGAACCAGCCGTCGTTCGACCTCGACCCCGACCACGACTCCGACCACGACTCGGATGACGGCGGGCTGCCCACGTTCAGCGTGGGCGAGCTGGCCGAGGCCATCAACGGGGCGATGCGCCGCTCGTTCCACGACGGCGTCTGGGTACGCGGCGAGATCACCGGCTGGAGCGTGCGCGGCCCGCACGCCTACTTCCGCCTGGTCGAAGACAGCGAACAGGGCAAGGCCGTGGTCAACGTGCAGTTCTTCGCACCGGCGCAGGTGCGGCTGAAGCCGCTGCTGCTGAAGCATCGCCTGCGCCTGGCCGATGGTCTGAAGGTGCGCATCTTCGGCCATCTCGACTACTTCGCACCCTCGGGTCAGCTGGGCCTGAAGATGAGCGGCATCGACCCGCGCTTCACGCTGGGTGAGATGGCGCTGCAGCGCGACGACGTGGTGCGCCGGTTGGTGGCCGGTGGCCTCTACGACCGCAACCGCAGTCGGCGAGTGCCCGCTGCGCCGCTGCGCGTGGGTGTGGTCGCCAGCTCAGCCAGTGCCGCCTGGGCCGACTTCGTGCACGAGATCGAGCGCAGCGGGCTTGCGTTCCAGCTGCGCCTGGTCGACGTGCGGGTACAGGGCGAGCGGGCGGTCGCCGAGGTCACCGCTGGCGTACGCACGCTCAGCGCCCGCCGCGACCTCGACGTCGTGGTGGTCATCCGCGGCGGCGGTAGCCGCACCGAACTTGCCACCTTCGACCATGAGGCCATCGCCACCGCGATTGCCATGTCGCCGTTGCCGGTGTTCACCGGGCTCGGCCACGAGATCGACCGCGCCGTCGCCGACGAGGTGGCGCACAGCTCGTTGAAGACCCCCACCGCCTGCGCCGCCGCGCTGGTCGAGCACGTGCAGGCGTTCCGAAATTCCACCGAGCTCGCGTGGGCCGCCATCGAGCGTAGGGCCGAGCGTGCAGTCGCCACCGCCACCGCGGGGGTGGCCGAGCTCGCCGTTGGCATTCGCCATCGAGTCGTAGCGGCTGTGGAACGTGCCGACGAGCGGCTCGCTCAGCGCGGCCAGCGCGTGCGCGTGGGTGCCGGTCGTGTGGTCGATCGCGCCGACGTGCGGCTGGCGGGCGCCGTTGCAGCAGTTCGTCGTACGCCAGCCCGCCTCGAACCCGAGATGCGTCATCTCGATGCCGTCGCGCAGCGGGTCCGCCTGCTCGACCCGGTGCACACCATGGCCCGCGGATGGTCCATCACCCGCACTGCCGACGGCCGCGCCGTGCGCGACGTTGCGCAGCTTTCGCCCGGCGACCAGATCGTCACCACCTTTGCCAACGGCACGGCCCACAGCCGTGTGGAGGAGACCAACCCGTGAGCACACCATCCTCGCCCCGTGACCAAGCCGAACCCGTGGCTGCGGGCTACGCCGAAGCGCTTGCCGAGCTGGAGACCATCCTCGGCCAACTCGAGCGAACCGACGTCGATGTCGACGTTCTGGCCGCACAGGTGCAGCGCGCCGCCGAGCTCATCGGCTTCTGCCGCGACCGCATCGGCAACGCCCGCCTGCAGATCGAGCAAGTCGTCGCCGAACTCCTTACCGACGACTGATGAGTGATCTCCAACCCCTTGCTCCCACACGTGCCAGTGAATTCGCAGCAGTCCGTGCGACGTTGCGTGGCATCCTGAGCGGCATGGCCGACACCACCATCGACATCCGCGTCACCGAGCCGCACGAGTGGCGCGCTGCGGCCGACATCTTCCGCGGCGCGCTGCTGTACGCACCGTCGGCCGACGAGGATTGGGAGAAGCCCGAGCTGAGCCTGAAGGATTCGTGGGCCGACAGCATCTCCATCACTGCGTGGGACGGCGATCGTTGCGTGGGCCACGCCGCAGGCTTCCACTTCACCACCGTCGTGCCGGGTGGCGCAACGCTGCCCACCAGCGGCGTCAGTCGCGTCGGCGTGCGCCAGACCCACACCCGACGCGGCGTGCTCACACGCGCGATGCATCGCCTGCTGCGCGACTCCTACGAACAGGGCAAGGTGCTGGCCAGCCTGCGCGCCAGCGAGGCTGTCATCTACTCGCGCTTCGGCTTCGCTGTCGCCGGTGAATGCTGCGACATCGAGATCGACCGTCGCCGCGGCGCCCGCGTCGTGGCCCCGGTGGCGCCCGGAAGCATTCGCATCCTCGAGCGCGAGGAGACCCTCGCCACCGTGGCAACCCTGCACGCGCGAGTCGGGCTCGACCGACCGGGCGCGGTCGGCCGCGCCGAATGGATGCACCGAAGAGTGCTCGCCGATGCGCTCACCAACGAGAAGGCTGCGTACGTCATCGTGCACACCGCACCCGACGGCACCGACGACGGGTGGGCGCTGTACAGCACCGAGTGGCCCGACAGCTTCGGCAAACATGTGGGTGGCGTGTGCGAGGTTGCCGATGTGTGGGGTGCCGACCCTGCAGTCGAGCTGGCGCTGTGGAAGTTCATCCTCGAGCTCGACCTCGTCGACACCGTGCGTGGCAGCGAGCGACCGGTCGACGACGCGGTGCGCTTCGCGCTCGCCGACCCGCGGCACTACCTCGCCAAGTTGCGTTACGACGAGCAATGGCTGCGGGTGCTCGACGCTGATGCGGCGCTGCGGGCGCGTACCTACGCAGCGGCTGCCGGCGCAGTAACCATCGCAGTCACCGACCCGTTGTTCGAGCACAACAACGCGGTGTGGCAGGTCAGCGCAGCCGGCGCCGAGCGCGTGTCGCTGACGCCGGCGGAGGCCGATCTGGCCACCACCATCAACGGGTTGTCGGCCGCCTACTTGGGCGGCACGGCGTGGAGTGACCTGCATGTGTGCAGCCAGGTGCTACAGCAGCACCCCGGCGCGGTGGCCACCGCCGATCTACTGTTCGCCAGCCGCCCGTTGCCCCGCTGCGGCACGTTCTTCTGAGCCACTGCCCGTAGCCTGCCAGGCGTGAGTTCGCCCGCTGCCCCGCCGTCGCTGGCCGCCATCGCTGCCACAGTGGAAGCCCGGCTGCGTGAGTTCCTGCAGCCGGAGCACGCCCGCTGGGCCGCGTTCGACGCCGACCTTGCCGAGCCGATGGCGGAGATCGAACGGCTGGTGCTGGTCGGCGGCAAGCGGCTGCGACCGGCGTTCTGCCACTGGGGTTTCGTCGGTGCCGGCGGCGACCCGACGCACCCGATGGTGGCCAACGCCGGTGCCGCGTTCGAGATGATGCACGCGTTCGCGCTGTTCCACGACGACGTCATGGACGACGCCGCCAGCCGGCGCGGCAGCCCCACCACGCACACCGTCTTTGCGCAGCACCACCGCGACGGCAACTGGGCTGGCGAGGCGCGTCGCTTCGGGGAAGGCGTGGCCATCCTGGTCGGTGATCTGGCCTTCGTCTACGCCGACATGCTCATGGCCGGTGCCGGCACCGCCGCATGGGGGATCTGGAACGAGCTGCGCATCGAGCTCAACGTCGGCCAGGTGCTCGACATCTTGGGCGGCGCGCGCCACGAGCGCAGCCGCCACAAGGCAGAGCAGATCTGCCGCTACAAGAGCGGCAAGTACACCATCGAACGCCCGCTGCACCTGGGCGCGGTGCTGGCCGCACCCGAGCGGGCACACGAGTTGCTGCCGAAGCTCAGCGCCTACGGCCTGCCGCTCGGCGACGCGTTCCAGATGCGTGACGACGTGATGGGCGCGTTCGGCGATTCAGCGGTCACCGGCAAGCCGGTGGGTGGCGACCTGCGTGAAGGCAAGCCCACGCCGCTGATGGCGCGAGCCGTCGAGGCCGCGTCCCCTGCTCAGGCACAGGTGCTGGCGATGGTGGGCCAGGTCGACCTCACCGACGAGCAGGTGGCTGAGGTGCAGCAGGTCATCGTCGACACCGGCGCGTTGGCCGACCTGGAAGCCACCATCACCCGCCTCACCGATGAGGCGGTGGCGGCCGTCGAGCGTGCCCCCATCACGGCGGAAGCCCGCAGCGAACTGGTGGCCCTCGCCGCCTTCGTCAGCCAGCGCCTCACCTGACCGGCGCAAGGCCCCCGTCGGTTCACGTTCCGATCCACCAAGCCGGACCCACCGTCTCACCACTGTGTCACCACGCCTTGTGTCATGTCCCGACCACCACGCACGGAGGTGGCGCCCATGACACAAACGATGGTGGACGGGTGCGAGATCGGCCGGGTGGACGGGTCAGTCGGGCCTGCGGGGTCGAAATGGGCGGCGCGGGTTGGGACGGGCGGTTCGGTCAAGTCGACCTTGTGGATGAAGTCGGCGACCGCTGGCCGGGTCCGCCGGGTCGGCCGGGTCCGCCGGGTCCGCCGGGTCGGATGATCAGTCGGCGTAGAGCGCGAGGGCGTCGGCCAGTGAGCAGGTGACGACGCCGACTTCGCCGACGACTGCGGCCAGCCAAGGTGGCCGGACGACGGCGGCCACGGCGATGGGGTCGGCAGTGCCGGCGTGCTCGAGCGCCAGGCGTACGAACAACGCTGCGTAATCGGGCGGGCGCAGGTCGCGCGACAGGTCGATGAGCGCGTTCGGGTCTGGCGCTGCGTACGGCGGGTCGACCGAGTGGAAGCTGGTGGAGGTGGGTCCGGTGGACCCGCCCCACAATCCCGGGCCGTCGCACAGCACAACACCCCGCACGAGCTGCGGGCGAGCGCCGGCCAGCATCAGCGCCACGTAGGCACCCAACCCGCGGCCCACGATGGTGGCTTCATCGACCGCCGCCAGCGCGATGTCGGCGTCGGCCAGCATTGTCTCGGCCGAGTAGCCCCCGCCCATCGGCACCGTGCTGGCGCCGTGGCCGGTGAAGTCGAGCGCGTGCACTGGGCCGGCCCACGACTCGGCCCACTCCGGCACCGCGGTGGGGCTCTGCTCGCCGAGGCCGTGCAGCAGCAGCAGCGGGCGGCCAGAACCATCGCGCAGTTGGTGTAGCGCTAGCTGCACCTTGTTGTGCGTGAGCATGACGGTGCTCATCGACCGTGCTCCAAGAAGTCGAGCACCATGGTGGCCACCAATTCCGGTTGCTCGACGTGCACGAAGTGGCCGAGCTCGTGCATCACCTCGAGGCGTCCGCCCAGCGGCAACTGCGGCTCGATCTGGTGCGGCAGCGTGCCCCAGCCCATGGGCTCCTGCTGGCCGGCGAGCAGGCCGAGGAACGGCATGCCCAGCCCGGGTAAGCGAGTGGCGGTCCATTCCGGCCGCCACGGGCCGAAGCCGCCGAAACGCATGGAGGGGTCGAGTTTCCAGCGCCATCCGTCGGCATCCTCGCGAGCGCCGACCGTCACCAGGTAGCGCAGCCACTCGAGCGGCAATCGCGGGTTCATCTTCGCTCGCCGCTGCGCGAGTTCTTCGAGCGTGCCGGCCTTGCGTTGCGCAGTGGCGGTGGTGCGCCGGTGATCGAGCCAGCCGGCGATGTCGCTGCCATCATGCGCGTGCGTTCGTGTTCGGCCATGTCGGCCATCGGCCGCTTCGACGGCAGCCCGTCGAGGTTGACCAGGTGGCTGAACCGGAACGGCTGCGCATCGGCGAGCTGGATCATGAGGGCGCCACCTTTGCTGTGGCCGACCACCGGCGCCGGCTTGGACGTGAAGTGGCTCATCACGCCGATGGCGTCGCGGATGTCGGCGTCCCATCCGTAGAGCGCGGCGTGCTCGCTGTCGCCGTGGCCGCGTTGGTCCCAGGTGATGACGCGCCAACCGGCTCGGGCCAGGCGCGGGGCGAACTCGTCGTAGGTGCGGCCGAAGTCGAACCCGCCGTGCACCAAGAACAGCGGCGGAGCTGACTCGTCGCCCCACTCGTGCACCGCGATGCTGACGCCTCCGATGAGGAGGTGGTGGTCGCGAGCCGGCGCCTCTGCCCCAGGAAAGTGCACCGTTGTCATTCGTCGGAGGCTAGGCCCCGTGGCGCATTGCGACCGAACCGGCCTAGGATCGCGACGTGAAACGGGCACGGCTCGGGTTGTTGGCGGGGTTCTTCATCGCAGTGCCACTGGTGGCGACTGCGTGCGGCGACGACGCCTCAACCGGGGGCACGCTGCCGCCGATCATCACCACCACCACCACCACGACGGTGCTCGCCACCACCACCACGTTGCCGGAGTTCTACACCGTGCAAGCGGGCGACACGCTCGACAAGATCGCCACCATGTTCGGCGTCACCCGCGACGCGCTGATGGCCGCCAACGGCATCACCAACCCCGACCACATCGAGCTGGGCGAGAAGCTGCAGATTCCGTCGCCGGCGTCGGAAACCGCCAACACGACCACGAGCACCAGCAGCTCGGTTGGCCCCTGAAGCGGGCTGGCTCCGCCCGGTACTTTGGCCCCTAACTATTTCTGCGGGCCATTTGTTACACTTTCCGTCATGAGCTTTTGGCCGACGAAGGAACACTGGAGCGTGGCGATTCCCACGCTGTCGAACCACTACCTGTGCCCGTCACTCGTGGCCGAAGGTTTCGTGGCGCTCACCCCCTATCCCGGCGAGGTTCCAGCCAGCGAGTGGGAGCAGCTCGAGTACATGGATTGGAAGAGCGGGGGCGACACCAACTTCGCGCCGCTGGCATCGGCCGACGGCGAGCTCGACTGCCGTGGCTTCTGGGACAAGGGTAAGACCGACAAAGACGCGCTGTGGACCAGCAACGCCGACCTGGCCCCCACGCTGAAGGCCTATGTCGCCGGCATCGGCGCCAACTTCGGCCGCGTGCGCATCATCAAGCTCGAGCCGCAAGACCACGAGCAGGCGCTGACGAGCTTCCACCGTGACGACAACAACCGCTTCAACCCCGAGGGTGAAGGGTGGGTCGTGCGCACGTGGCTGGAGCTCACCGACGCGCCCAACAGCTACATGTTGCTGATGGATCTCGACGACGAGGGCCTGCCCATCGCCAGCACCGAGCGTCGCGTGACGCTGGCGCAGTACTCGCGGTTCGTGGTCGACACGCAGCGCCTGTGGCACGTCGTCGTGCACAACGGCACGGCTCCGCGGTATGCGCTGATCACCAGTGTCGAGAGTTCACCGCACCTCGAAGGCTGGATCCAGAACCAGGTGCCTGCGCTCGTCTGAGGTCGTCGTCAGCTGACGGCCCGCTGTGCGTATCAGCGCCGCACGGGCGCCATCATCCTGTTGATGCTCGGCGTCGAAGGACGGGCTAGCGGGCGATGGTGTCGGCGGCGGCCAGCATCTGGCGACCCAACGGTTGCAGGCCGATCTGCGTGCACACCAGGCCGGTCGAGACTCGCTCGACCACACCCCACTCCCACGTTGCCGTGGCATCGCAACCGGTGCGTTGCGCGAGCCAGTGGGCGCGCTCGAACGGGTCGCCCTCCATCAGCTCCACGGGGTCTTCGCGCATCATGATGCCCAGGTCGTACTCGGCCTCTGCCAGCAGCCCGTCGGGGTCGATCAACTTGAAGCCGTCACCCGCCTGCAACGTGTTCCACTGGTGCACATCGCCGTGCACCAGCACCGCCCGCTCGTCGTCGTGAGCGGCGATGCGCCGCTGCGCACACGCCATCGCGTGGTCCACCGCTTGCTCGCTGCACGGCCGATCGAGAACGTCCCACAGCCGCAGGATGTGGTCGATGAGCCACTGCCCCTTCTCCGCACCGGTGGGCAGCCGCTCACCGTCGGCTGGGCGCCACACGCGCGCCGCAGCGTCGGTCATCACCTCCAACCGCACCGCCAGCGGCAACCCGAGGTCGTGCAGCGACGGCCCGAGGCGCTCCAGGAGCAGCGCACCGCGCGACGTGTCGTCGCGCAGAAGCCGCGCACACCCTTCGCCGTCGGCGAGGCGCAACACCGTGATCTCGTTTTCGACGGCCTCACCGCGCGGCACGAGCAGCTTCAGCACTGCCGACGTCGCGTCGGGGAGTGTGGCCTCCATCACCAGCGCCTCGGTGCCGTCAGGGAACACGCTGCCGAGGGTGAGCTGCCACTCGTCTACCAGCGAGGCCACCAGCTCGTCGAGGTCGGTGAGCCAGCGGTGCGCGCCAACAGCCTGTGCCTTGCTGACCACCGCGGAAGGAAGCTCGATCACCGCGTCACGATGGCACAGCACGCCAGCGCAGGCCGGTTGGTTTACTGCGCGGAGCGGTGTGCGGCGGCCAGGTGGGCGACGTCGCTCATGATCCGCGCCATCTGGAAGTCCTTCGGGGTGTACACCGCGCTCACTCCCGCGTCGGCCAGTCGTTGACGGTCGCTCTCGGGAATGATGCCGCCCACCACCACTGGTGCGTCCACCCCTTCGGCACGCAGCATGTCGACGATGGTGGGCACCAGCGAGAGATGCGAGCCCGACAGGATGGACAGGCCGATGACATCGGGGTCTTCGTCGCGAGCCGACGCGACGATCTGCTCGGGTGTCAGCCGGATGCCGCTGTAGACCACTTCCATACCCGCGTCGCGGGCGGCGACGGCAATCTGCTCGGCGCCGTTGCTGTGCCCGTCGAGGCCCGGCTTGGCCACCAGGAACCGCGGCGGACCACCCATCATCGACTTCACGAATTCGGCCACCGTGGCCAGCTCGCCCACCCGACGACCCACCGCGGCGTTCACGCCGGTGGGAGCGCGGAACTCGCCGAACACGTCGCGCAGCACCTGCGACCACTCGCCGGTGGTGCCGCCCGCCTTGGCCAGCGCGATGGACGGCTCCATGATGTTGCCGCCCTCGGCCGCTGCCGCGTGCAGCGCGGTGATGGCAGCATCGACGGCCGGCTGGTCGCGAGCTGCCCGCCACTTGCCGAGCTCGGCCACGAGCTCGGCCTCGATGGCGGGGTCGACGGTGAGGATGTTGCCCGGCGTGTCGAGCGGCGACGGCTCGGTCTCGGTGAAACGGTTGACGCCGACGACGGTCTGGTCGCCGGCTTCGATGCGCCGCGTGCGCTCGGCCATGCTGCGCACCAGCCGGCCCTTCAGCTCGTCGACGGCTGCGAACGCGCCGCCCATCGAGAGCACGTCGTGCAGCTCGGCCCACGCCGCGTCGCGCAGCTCGGCCGTCTTGGCTTCGACCACCACCGAGCCGTCGAACAGGTCGCCGTACTCCAACAGGTCGGTCTCGAACGCCAGCACCTGCTGCATGCGCAGGCTCCACTGCTGGTCCCACGGGCGGGGCAGGCCGAGCGCCTCGTTCCAGGCGGGCAGCTGCACGCTGCGCGCACGAGCGCCCTTGGAGAGCGTGACGGCCAGCATCTCGAGCACGATGCGCTGGATGTTGTTCTCCGGCTGCGCCTCGGTGAGGCCGAGGCTGTTCACCTGCACGCCGTACCGAAAGCGGCGCGCCTTGGCGTCGGTGACCCCGTAGCGCTCGAACCCGATGCGGTCCCACAGCTCGGTGAACGCCCGCAGCTTGCAGATCTCCTCCACGAAGCGGATGCCGGCGTTGACGAAGAACGAGATGCTGCCGAACACCTGGGTGAACTGCTCCGGCTCGACTTGACCGCTCGCCTGCACTGCGTCGAGCACGTCGATGGCGGTGGCCAACGAGAACGCGATCTCCTGTACGGGCGTGGCTCCGGCCTCCTGCAGGTGGTAGCTGCACACGTTCATCGGGTTCCACTTCGGCGCGTGCTGAGCGCACCACGCCACCATGTCGACGATGAGCCGCTTGCTGGGCTCCGGCGGGAAGATGTACGTGCCGCGCGACAGGTACTCCTTGACGATGTCGTTCTGCGTGGTGCCGCGCAGCGCGGAGGACGGCACGCCCTGCTCCTCGGCGTTGGCCACGTACAGCGCCAGCAGCCAGGCGGCCGTCGCGTTGATGGTCATCGACGTGTTCATCTGGCCGGGCGGAATTTCGGCCAGCAACGTGCGCATGTGCCCCAGGTGCACCACCGGTACGCCGACCTTGCCGACCTCGCCGCGTGCCAGTACGTGATCGGGGTCGTAGCCGGTCTGCGTGGGCAGATCGAAGGCGATGGACAGCCCGGTCTGCCCCTTGGCCAAGTTGGTGCGGTACAGCTCGTTCGACGCCGCGGCCGACGAGTGCCCCGAGTACGTGCGCATCAACCACGGGCCGTCACGGTGCGGCGCGTCGGTGCTCATGTGCACAGTGTTACCGGTCGGTAGCTCGCAATGCCACTACGAGCGGTCGGCAGCGATGCCTCTCCGATGTTTCACCGGGCGCCGCAAGGTCAAGGAGTGCTCAAGGTGGCCGCGCTGGGTGCCGATCAGTTGGCATCGGTGCGGGGAGCGGGCGGCTCCAGCAGGCGTAAGCCAGTCGTACCCGTCAGGGCCGGAGCGGGACTCCTGAGGGTGCGGACGGGAGGCCAGTGCCGGGGGAAACCCCGGCACTGCGCACCGAGCTGCCGTCGGCAAGCCGCGCGCCGCGCAGGTCAACCAATTGCGGCCGCAAGGCTGCGCAGGTACTCGACACGCGGCACCTCGATGACGCCGAGCGATGCCAGGTGCGGGGTGCTCCATTGCACGTCGAACAGCTCGACCCCGGCCACGTCGAGCGCCGTCACCAGCGTCAGCAGCGCCACCTTCGACGCATCGCTGACGGTGTGGAACATGCTCTCGCCGGCGAAGAAACGGCCGATGCGCACGCCGTAGACACCACCCACCAGTTCGTCGTCGCGCCACACCTCCACGCTGTGCGCGTAACCCAGCTGATGGAGCTGCGAGTAGGCGGCGATGAACTGGTCGTTGATCCAGCCGTGCGGCCGGCGAGGGTCGCCGCAACGGCTCATCACGTCGGTGAACGCGGTGTCGGCCGACACTCGGAACCGGCGCGCGCTCTGCCGCAGCGACCGCGATACCACCATGCCGTTGCGCGGCATGATGCCGCGAGGGTCCGGCGACCACCAACCGACCTGTCGTTTGCGGAACGGCATGGGGAACAACCCCTGGCGATACGCAGCCAGCAGCGTGGAGCTGTCGAGGTCGCCGCCGACCCCCACCAGCCCGTGAGCATCGGCGGCGAGCGGCGACGGCAGCTGCCAGATGGTGGGCCCGATGAACCCTTGTGGGGCAGCGAAGTGTGCCGAGAAGTCGTCGGCTCGGGTGATCTGCTCGCTGTTCACACCCCCCATTTCACCACTTGCGCGCTGCGCGCGGCCCGAACGCGGCGCAGGGACACTGCCGAGTTGACCGACTAGCCTGCAGCTCGTCATGGGTTTGCAGTCGTTCGAGCACGGTTTGGAGCGTATGGTCGAGGGCGTGTTTGCCCGCGGTTCACGTTCCAGCATCCGTCCGGTCGAGCTCGGTCGCCGCGTGCTGCGCGAGATCGACGATCACCGCAGCGTCGACGTCAAGGGCCGCCGCATTGTGCCCAACCTGTTCTCCATCCGCCTCAGTGCCCGCGACCACGCTGCCTTTGCCGACATCGACGAGGCGCTCATCGCCGAGCTGTGCGAAACCGCACGCGAGTATTCCCGCGCCGAGGGCTACCACTTCATGGGCCCCGTGCACGTCGAGCTCGTGGTCGACAACGGGTTGAAGCCCGGTCGTTTCGCGGTGGCGTCGAAGATGAAAGAGTCCGGTGGGGGTGCTGGCGCGGGTTCGCTGTTGCTCCCCAGTGGTGAGCGGATTCCGCTGGGGCAGCAGGCCATCACCATTGGTCGCCTGCCCGACTGCACCATTCCGGTCAACGACGCCAACGTCAGCCGCCGCCACGCCGAGGTGCGCGCCGCCGGGCAGGGGTTCGTGCTGGTCGATCTCGGCAGCACCAACGGCAGCAAGATCAACGGCGTGCGCATCGATGTGCAGCAATTGCTGGCCGATGGCGACATCGTCAGCGTGGGCACCACGCACCTTCGCTTCGAGGCGTCGTGAGCGACGCACAACTCAACATCCTCAACTACGCGTTCCTTGCGCTGCTCTACCTCTTCTTCGCCCGAGTGCTGTGGGCGGTCTGGAGCGAGGTGCGTGGTCCACGCCTCGGCGTGCACCAACCGCAGCTGCACCAGCGCGTCGGGGCCGACCCCACGGCACCTGCAAGTCGTCCACCAGTCCCGGTGAAGCCCCGCAAGGGCGCACGCGCCAAGCGCGGCACGCCGCATCGTCTGATGGTGCTGGAGCCGAAGGTGCGCAAGGGTGCCGCGTACCCAATCCATGGCGAGCTCACGTTGGGTCGTGCGCCGTCGTGCGCCATCGGCCTACCCGACGACACGTTCGCGTCGCAGTTGCACACGCGAGTGTTCGTGGTCAGCGGGGCCGTTTGGGTGGAAGACCTCGGTAGCACCAACGGCACACACGTGAACGGTGCCCGACTGTCGTCGCCCACGCCGCTCGTGTCGGGCGACCGCCTGCAGATCGGCAGCACAATCTTCGAGGCACAGTGAGCAGGCCATGACCGACGCTCCCGCAACACCCGCGCTTGCTTGGGGCGCTGCCACCCACACAGGTCGCGTGCGCACCGAGAACGAGGATTCGTTCGTCGCTGCCGGCCTGGTGTTCGGTGTCGCCGACGGCATGGGTGGCCATCAGGCCGGTGAGGTGGCCAGTGCCATCGCCGCCAGCATGATGCGCGACCGTCTCGGTCATGGCGCATCCTCGGTCGACGTCGCCGTCGCTGCGGTGGTCGAAGCCAATGCCGCCATCTTTCACGGTGCGCACAGCAACGCCGAGCAGCGTGGCATGGGCACCACGCTCACCGCGATGGTGGTGCTCACCGACAGTGCGGTGCAGCGCCGACTGGCGTTGGTCAACGTCGGCGACAGCCGCACCTACGTGCTGCGCGGCCAGCAGCTTCGCCGCGTCACGGTCGACCACAGCTACGTGCAAGAACTCGTGTCCACCGGTCACATCACCGAGTACGAAGCCCGCAGCCACCCGCGCCGCAACATCGTCACTCGCGCGCTCGGTATCGAACCCACGGTGCGGGTCGACACATGGGTGCTGCCGTTCGTCGCCGGCGACCGTTACGTGCTGTGCAGCGACGGCCTCGTCGATGAAGTCGACGACTCCGACATCACCACCATCCTGCTGTCCACGCCCGACCCGGAAGCGGCAGCCGACGCCCTCGTGGCTGCCGCCAACACCAGCGGCGGTCGCGACAACGTCACGGTCGTCGTGGTCGACGTGCTCGAAGGCGATCTGCCGCCGGCGGCAGTGATCGACCTCGACGTCGACCTCGCGTGGGGCGACGCATCGCACGGCGCATCGCACGACGCATCGCACGGCGCATCGCACGACGACGAGGCCGTGCCCGATCGGCTCATCGATGCCGAGCTGGGTTCGCAGCCGGCTGCCGCCTCGGCGATCCATCAAGGCCTCACCACCGCCGAGTTGCCGGTGGTGCCGCCCACGCGCCGGCGCCCGCGGTTGGGGCTGGGCGGGCTGCTGTTCGGCCTGGCCATCGGGGTCATCGCGATGCTCACCGTCGTGCTGGTGCTCGTGGTGCGCAACAACGCCACCAACGACCCGGCCCCCACCAGTACCACCACCTCCAGTACCAGCACCACTTCCACCACGACCCCGAGCACCACGTCCACCACGGTGCCCGAGACCCGCCCCGCCGCCACGACAGCGCCCTGACCCATGCGCCAGACATCGCCCATTGCTGCGGCTCGCCGCAACAGCGAACTCGGCTTGGTCATCATGGCGGCCAGCATCTCGGCGGTGGCCTACGTGCTGGCCTCGCTCGGCAAGAACTCGTCCATGCCGGCCACCATCATCCCGTTCCTGGTGGCATTGCTGGGCATGCTCGTGGCCGCACACATCGCCACTCGCATGCTCGCCAGCGGGGCCGACAGCACGCTGCTGCCGCTGGCGGTCATGCTGCACGGCATCGGCTACGTGGTCATCGCCCGGCTCAGCGAGCGCCGGGCAGCGCTGCAGACCACCTGGTCGTTCATCGCCATCGTTGCGTTCGTGCTCACGCTGCTCGTGGTGCAGCGCCCACCCGACCTGGCGCGCTACAAGTGGACCTTCCTCGCCGTCGGCGCCGCGTTGCTGGTGATGCCGCTGGTGCCGGGCATCGGAACCAGCGTCGGCGGAGCGAAAATCTGGGTCAGCATCGGGCCGATCAACTTCCAGCCCGGCGAGTTCGCCAAGATCGCGCTCGCGTTGTTCTTCGCCTCCTACCTCGCCGACAACCGCGAACTCATCGCGGCCGGCACGCGGCGCATCGGGCCGTTACGCATCCCCGAACTGCGCTACGTGCTGCCGGTCACGCTGGCCTGGGGATTCGCCGTGGCGGTCATGGTGGCCGAGAAGGACCTTGGCTCGGCGTTGCTGTTCTTCACCCTGTTCACGGTGATGATGTGGGTGGCCACCGAGCGCGCCATCTACCTCATCCTCGGCGTGGTCATCTTCAGCGGCGCGGCCTACGCCGCCTGGCACACCGTCGACGTCGTGCGCACTCGCGTCGAGCTCTGGCGCGACCCCTGGAGCCAGTACGCCGGCAAGGGCTACCAACCGGCGCAAGCGATGTTCGCGTTCGCCAATGGCGGCACCGGCGGAACCGGGTTGGGCATGGGCAGCCCCAACAAGATCCCTGCTGCGAGTACCGACTTTGTGTACGCCGCCATCGGCGAGGAGATGGGGCTGGTTGGCGCGACGGCCATCATCATCGCCTTCCTGCTGCTGCTCGGCGCCGGGTTGCGGGTTGCCATCCGGGCCGACCGGCCGTTCGAGAAGCTGCTCGCCACGGGCCTCACCACCATCATCAGCATGCAGGCGTTCATCATCATCGGCGGCGTCCTGCGACTGGTGCCGCTCACCGGCATCACGTTGCCGTTCGTCAGCTACGGCGGCAGCAGCCTGCTCGCCAACTACATGCTGCTGGCGCTGCTGTTGCGCATCAGCGACTCCGGTGCGCGCCGTCGCGGCGAGGTGCCCAACGAACTCACCATTGGTGAGCGCTTGGAAGCACGTCGCTTGCGGCGCGCCGAACGAAAGGGCGTGCCAGCATGAACGGGCAGATCCGCAAGCTGGCCGTGGGAATGCTGGCGCTGTACATGGCGCTGTTCGCCATGCTCAATGTGGTGCAGGTAGGGCAGAAGGAAGCCCTCAACGCCAACCCGCAGAACAACCGCCAGACCATTCGCGACTTCAACCGCATGCGTGGGGCCATCGTCACCGCCGACGGCGTGGTAGTGGCCCGCAGCGTGCCCACCGTGGGCGATTCGCAGTTCAAGTACCAGCGCGAGTACCCCACGGGCGAACTGTTCAGCAACATCACCGGCTACTACACCTACAGCTTCGGCAGCAGCCAGTTGGAGAAGACCCAGAACGACGTGCTGATGGGCGACACCACGCAGCAGAAGGTCGACAGCGTGCTCGGTGGCGCCGACAACACCGGCAGCGTGCAGCTCACCCTGCGCGCCGACGTGCAGCTGATCGCAGCGCAGGCGTTGGCCGGGCGCGAGGGCACGGTCGTGGTGATGAACCCCACCACCGGCGCGATCATCGCCATGGTGAGCTCACCGTGGTACAACCCCAACCAGGTGGCCACGCACGACTCGAAGGAAGCCGAGAACGTCTTCAACTTCCTCAACGCCTTTCCGGGGAAGCCGTTGCTGGCCAACGCCTACCAGGAGAACTACATGCCGGGTTCGGCCTTCAAGGTCATCACCACCGGCATTGCGCTGGAGAATGGTGTCACCAGCCTCGATCGGTCGTGGCCCAGCGAGCGCGAGTGGGTGCCGCCGCAGACCAACGACCCCATCCAGAACTACGGCGGCAGCAGCTGTGGTGGCAGCATGGTGCAGGTCTTCTACCGCAGCTGCAACATCCCGTTCGCTCAGCTCGCCACCGAGCTCGGCCCCGAGCGAATGACCGCTGGTGTTGCGAATTGGGGTGTCGGCGAGAAGCTGCCGATCGACCTGCCCGGCGCGGTGGCCAGCAGCTACTGCGGCAACGTCACGCCCTGCGATGCCAGCTTCTTCGAGAACCAGTTGCCGCTCAACTCCATCGGCGGCTTCGGCCAGGGCAACGACCTGATGGTGCCGCTGCACATGTGCATGGTGGCGTCCACCGTCGCCAACGGCGGGCGGATGATGGCCCCGTACGTTGTCGATGCCACCCTCAAGCACGACGGCACGGTACTCAAGCGCACCGCCCCCACCGTGTGGAAGACCCCTATTTCGCCCATCACTGCCAGCACGCTCAGCACTCTGATGGTCGGCGTGGTCAACCAGGGTACGGGCACGGCCATGCAGCTCGCCGGCGGCATCCAGGCCGCCGCCAAGACCGGCACCGCGCAGCTCAACTTCGTGGAAGGCGAACCGCAGCGCTCCCACGCCTGGATCATCGGCTTCGCTCCGGTCGAGGCCCCGCAGTACGCGGTGGCGGTCATTCTCAAGGGCACCACCGACGAGATCAGTGCCGGTACCGGCGGCAAGCTGGCCGGTCCAATTGCCAAAACGGTGCTCGATTACCTGTTCTCCACTGAAAACTGACAGACGTGCCGGGGGGCACGCTCACGCACGGTGAACCAACTTCACCAACCCGGGTCGGTATCCTCGGGAGGCAATTTCGCCCAGAAAGGCAACAGTGACCGGCACTCCCGAGCGCACCGTGTTGAACGAGCGCTATGAACTCCAGCAACGAATCGGGCGCGGCGGCATGGCCGACGTGTTCCTGGCGCGCGACCTGCTGCTCGACCGGCCGGTCGCGATCAAGGTGTTGTTCCCCGAGTTCGCCGTCGACCCCAACTTCGTCGAGCGCTTCCGCCGCGAGGCGCAGAGCGCCGCCAACCTCAACCACCCCAACATCGTCGGGGTGTACGACTGGGGCCAGTACGCCAACACCTACTTCATGGCCATGGAGTACGTGCAGGGCCGCACCCTGGCCGACATCCTGCGCGCCAACGGGCATGTCAACAGCCAGCAGGCGGCCGAGATCGCCAGCGAAGTCGCTGCCGCACTGGGGTTCGCTCACCGCAACGGTGTGGTGCACCGCGACATCAAGCCGGCCAACATCCTCATCGGTGCCAACGGCCAGGTGAAGGTGGCCGACTTCGGCATCGCCCGTGCAATGAACGCGCCGACGGAGAGCAACCTCACCCAGGCCGGCTCGGTGATGGGCACCGCCACCTACTTCTCGCCCGAGCAGGCGCAGGGCGCGCAGCCCGACCCGCGCAGCGACCTGTACTCGCTGGGCATCGTGCTCTACGAGATGGTGGCCGGTCGGCCGCCGTTCAGTGGCGAGAACCCGGTGAGTATCGCCTACAAGCAAGTGCACGAGATGCCGCAGCCGCTCAACCAGTTGGTCGCCGACGTGCCCAGGTCGTTCGAGGCCATCGTCGCCAAGCTGCTGGCCAAGAAGGCCGACGTGCGCTACCCCACCGCCGAAGCGGTGCGCGACGACCTGCGTCGCTACCGCAATGGCGAGCCCGTGCAAGCACTGGCGTCGACGATGGGCGCTGCACCGGGCACCGGCGCTGTGTCGCGGACGGGTGCGGTTGCGGGCGCCACCGTCGGCATGCCGCGCACCACGGCCATGGCCGGCCAGCCCGGCACCGGCGCAGTGCCGCGTACCGCCGCGCCCCAGCAGCAGTACCAACCACAGCAGTACCAGCAGCCACCCGACCGTGGCGGCATGTACGCGGTCATCGGGTTCCTCGCGCTCATCGCGCTCGTCGTGGGTGGCATCGTGCTGTTCAACGCGCTCTCCAAGGACGACCAGCCCAGTTCGTTCGCCATGCCTTCGGTCACTGGTGCCCTACTGGAAGACGGCACTCGTGTGCTCATCGACGCGGGGCTGCAGGTGAACCCGCCGATCATTACCACCGATCCCACCTTCCCCGAGGGCGCGATCGTGCTCACCGAACCGGCAGCGGGCACCACCGTGCAGCGCGGCCAGCCCGTCACCGTTTACTACAATCAGGTGTTCACCCCATTCGCACTCGACGACGTAACGGGCAAGACACAGGAGGAGGCCGTCGCGCTCCTACAGGGGCAAGGTCTCGTCGTCACCGTCATCACCGAGGAGAACGCCGCCGTAGAGCCGGGCAAGGTCATCCGCACCGACCCGGCTGCCGGCGCACAGGTGAAGCAGGGCGACCCGATCACGATCGTCGTGTCGGCCGCCAAGAACGAGGTCAGCGTCCCGCCGGTGGCCGGGCTGTCGCAGGCCGACGCGCAGGCCACGCTCACCAATGAAGCCAACGTGTTCGTGGTCACGGTGGTACAGGAGCCCAGCGCTTCGGTCGATCCCGGGTTCGCCATTCGCACCGATCCGGCTGCTGGCGAGCTCATCGCCAAGGGCAGCCCGATCACGCTCTACGTGTCGAACGGGCCGGAGCCGGTCACCATGCCGCCGCTCGAACTGCTCACCGAGGCTCAGGCTCGCGCCAAGCTGCTCGAACTCGGCCTCACCGTCGAGGTCACTTACCAGGCGGTGCCGTTCGGCGACTCGAAGAACGGCAAGGTCATCACGCAGAGCATCGCCTCGGGTACCGAGGTTGCGCCCGGCACGCTGGTCAAGCTGAAGGTGGGTCAGGCCGTGGCACCCCCCACCACCACCACCAGCACCACGCTGCCGCCCACCACCACGTCGTCCACCACCACGACATCCACCACCACGACCACCGTCGGTCCGTAGCGACGTCGGGCCGCTGCTAGACGCGAACGGTGCGGGCAAGGAAGTTGCGCAGCAGTTGATGCCCGGCCCCGGTGAGAATGCTCTCCGGGTGGAACTGCACACCCTCGATCGGCAACTCGCGGTGGCGCACGCCCATCACGATGCCGTCGTAGGAAGCCGTGACCTCGAGGCAGTCGGGCATCGAAGCTGGGTCGATGACGAGGCTGTGGTAGCGAGTGGCCGTGAGCGGCGAGGGTAACCCTTCGAACACGCCGAGACCTTCGTGGGCGATGGGGCTGGTCTTGCCGTGCATCAGGTTGGGGGCACGCACCACCGAACCGCCGTATACGTGGCCGATGGCCTGATGGCCAAGGCACACGCCGAGTAGCGGGACCCCTGCCGCGGCAAACGCAGGGATGGCGGCGCAGATGATGCCGGCGTCTTCCGGGCGACCGGGGCCAGGCGACAGCAGCACTGCATCGGGAGCGGTGGCCAGCGCCTCGTCGACGGTGAGTTGGTCGTTGCGGACCACCACCGGCTCCGCGCCGAGTTCGCCCAGATACTGCACGAGGTTGTAGACGAAGCTGTCGTAGCTGTCGATGACCAGAACACGAGGCACCCGTACAGCCTGCCCTCTGGCGCAGACCGTTGTCGAATGGGTTACGTCACCTAGACTTTCCGCCCGTGGCTCCTCCGAAACGCAAGACGACCGGTCGTACAACCCCCAAGGGCACCAAGCCGGGTCAGGTCACCTCCATGGCCAAGGAAGCGCCGCATCACGACAGTTCCATCACCAAGTCGTCGCGCTACACACCTCCCACGCCCAAGGAGTACTACGAGAGCCCACGGTGGGTGCCCATCCTGATGGGCGTCTTCCTGGGCCTGGGTGCTCTTGCCATCATCCTGCGCTACGTCGTGCCGGCGTTCGAGAACACCAACACGCCGGTGCTCATCGGCCTCGGGTTCATGCTGGCCGGGTTGTTCACTGCCACCAAGTGGAAGTAGCTACTCGTCGGGCAGGTCGCGGTGCCTGTGTACAACGACTGACACGGGTGTAATTACACCACAGACTTATCCACAGGTTGTGGGCAACTCGGGCGGGATCACTCGAAGAGTGGCGCCACCACCACCATCTCTTCGAGGCAGTGGCGTGGGGGCGGAGGGTCGTCGTCGGGGGCCAACATCATCTTCAACTCCAGCCCACACAGGGTGCAGCGGTACTTGACGTTGATCTTGCGCATCTCGCCAGGTGGCGGCGGTGCCGGCATCGGCGTGGTGAAGCTACGCAGCATGCCGATGCCGCTTTTCCACAGGACGTAGCCGCCGAGCACCCCGATACCGACCCAGATGATGGTGCTCAGCGCAGGCATGACCGCAGGTTACCCGGGGCTGTGGTCAGGACATACTCAGGTGAAGGGCAGGCTGCGGGCCCCGAGTGGAGCGGTGAAGATGCCCTGCACGGTGAGCACGCCTTGTGCTGACGAGCTGAAATCGCTGTACTCCCAGCTGAGGTCGACGTCGATGCAGATGAACTCGTTGTCGAGGGCCAAGATGGTGACGCTGCCCTTGATCCCGTCGAGGTAGCCGGTGAGCTCGTCGGGTGCAGCCTTGAAGTCCATGTTGATCCGGTTGAACGTGGTGAGCATGCCCAGCGGCTCGAGCGTCCCGGGGGTCAACACGTCGCCGATGGCCAGCGGTGTGTTGCTGTTGGGGAACAACCCGATGTTGCCGCGGCTCTTGCCGGCTGCTTCGGGCTCGTAGCCACCGAACGTGCTCACGTCGCCCGGCCCGAACGGTTCGTCACCGAAGAATACGATGTAACCGAGCAATGAGGTCGTGGCGCCCTGTTCGTTGACCTGCGCAGGAGTGAGCACCTGCTCCTTGTCGGGAACCAACGGGATGGGGAGCCCAGCCGAGCCGGCCACCTCGAAGGCGGACGAACCAGCGGGCTGGCCGCCGTCGCGCTGAGCCACCACCGTGTAGGGCGCTGGCGTGCACTCCTCGGGAAGTGCGGTGCCTGCGCTGCTGGTGTCGCTGCTGACAGCGGTTCCGGCGCCTGCCGTGCTCTCGGTGTTGCGAGGGCGAGCCGACCGATCACCGCCGCCGCCGCAGGCAGCGAGCAGGCCGGTGAGGGCGAGCACCAATGCAAGACGGTGCGCAGTGGTTGTTCTGGGTTGGCGATCGAGCAGCATGTTCAGCCCAGGCGCTCGATGATGGTGGCGTTGGCCATGCCGCCGCCCTCGCACATCGTCTGCAGACCGTAGCGGCCGCCGGTGCGCTCGAGCTCGCACAGCAGGGTGCTCATCAGGCGAGCGCCCGATGCACCCAGTGGGTGGCCGAGGGCGATGGCACCGCCGTTGACGTTGACCGTGTCCATGTTGGGGTGGAGTTCCTTGGCCCATGCCAGCACGACCGACGCAAACGCTTCGTTGATCTCGGTGAGGTCCATGTCGTCCATGGTGAGGCCGGCGCGGGCGAGCACCTTCTGCGTGGCGGGGATCGGCGCGGTGAGCATCAGTCGCGGGTCGGCGCCGGCCAGGGCGAAGTCGACGAAGCGAGCACGCGGCGTGAGGCCCAGTTGCTTGGCCTTGGCTTCGCTCATGATGAGCATCGCGCTGGCGCCGTCGGTGATCTGCGACGAGTTGCCGGCGGTCACCCGACCGCCGTCCTCCTCGGAACGAAACACGGGCTTGAGCGCGGCGAGCGTCTCGAGCGTCGTGTCGCGCAGGCCACCGTCGATACGCACCAAGGTGCCGTCGGAGCCGAGCACCGGAATGATCTCGCGGTCGAAGCGGCCCTCATCGGTGGCGCGGCGGGCGTACTGCTGCGAGCGGACGCCGAAGGCATCGAGGTCGTCACGGGTGAGGCCCCACTTGTCGGCGATCAGTTCGGCGGAGATGCCCTGCGGCACCAGGCCGCCTTCGCTGGCGTAGCGGGCGCCGACGGCCGGGCCGAAGGGGAACCCGAACTTGCCATCGGCCATCGACGCGCCCATCGGCACGCGGGTCATCACTTCCACGCCGGCGGCGACCACGATGTCGTAGGCGCCGGCCATCACGCCCTGGGCGGCGAAGTGGGCGGCCTGTTGGCTGCTGCCGCACTGGCGGTCGATGGTGGTGCCGGGCACATGGTCGGGCCAGCCGGCGGCGAGCACTGCGTTGCGGCCGATGTTGACGGCCTGCTCACCGACCTGCATGACGCAGCCCATGATGACGTCGTCGACAAGGCCCGGGTCGATGCCGGTGCGCTCCTGCAGAGCTTTCAGCGTCTCGCCGGCCAGGTCGACCGGGTGCCAGTCCTTGAGCGCGCCGTTGCGACGACCGAGCGGCGTGCGCACGGTGTCGATGATGACTGCGGTGGTTTCGGGGTTGGACATGTGGGGCTCCCTTGATGACACGTGCTGCTGACGAAGCTGCGCTGTGGCGGTGATGTAGCTGCGTGAGCTGGCGAAGTGGTCGCGAGTCTGCCCGCGCGGTTCCGTTTCGCCGAAATCGGACCGTGATTCCGCCGAG
>Ga0105047_10003720_pt1 | contig 26786 bp, 22 predicted proteins | sample MAT04_FD_78384 | JGI IMG/M metagenome (GOLD analysis project Ga0105047, IMG submission 78384) | Freshwater microbial communities from Lake Fryxell liftoff mats and glacier meltwater in Antarctica - MAT-04 (megahit assembly) | ecosystem: Environmental > Aquatic > Freshwater > Ice > Liftoff... | reverse complement strand
CGTCGGTGATTCTTTGCGAAGTTTAAGCGGCGAACCGAATTCGGCCGTCAGGCCGGGCACGGGGCCGACGCCCTCGAGCTTCAAAGATTTCAGCATCGGCCGCCGTCCTTTCCAAACCGTTGATCAAAGCATACTTAGGATCTGATGCACGCCAAGCGTCGAAACGGATGCCCGTTTCCGCACTTCTCATCGACTCTTCAGACTTCGCTCCTTAGACTCGAAGCATCACGCCTCTCACTTCCCCCTTCGACGGCACGAACATGCGCACACTCATTGCCTTGGCTTGGCTGCTTCCCAACCCGCTGCGGGTTGCGGCCGAACCGGAAACGGCACCGCTGCCGCGACCGCACATAAGCCTGCGGGATTATGTGACGGTGAAGGAGGCTATTCCCGCCGATCCGAAGTTGGTCAAGGCCGCGGCGACGACGCTGCCCACCGGATTCCTCGGCATCGTCGTCGGTTCGGACAAGGCCGGGACGGTCGTGGTCGAGGCAGTCGCTCCGGACTCGCCCGCGGAACTCGCCGGGCTGCGTCCCGGGTTCGTTCTGATCAAGTTCAACGGCGATCCGGTCCGCAGTGCGGAGAAACTCAAGGACGCACTTCGCGGCATCAGCGCCGGCGATAAGGTCGCGCTGACGGCGGACAAGGGGGAGTTCGCCGTCGTCGCCAAGGCAGCCAGTACGCCGATGATGATGACGGCTTCCGCCCGCGCCGTCATCGGCATCACTTCCGGCGATCAACGCAAGGACGGCGGCGTTGAGGTTTCCGGCGTCACCGAAGGCGGGGCGGGTGCTAAAGCCGGCATCAAGGAAAAGGACGTCATCCTGAAGATCGACGATACGGAACTCAAGAACGATGTCGGCATCCGCGACGTGATCGCAACGAAAAAACCCGGCGATGCCGTGCGGGTGATCCTGCTTCGGGGTAAAGAGCAAATGGAACTTCGGGTCTTCCTGCAGGCCGACCCGGCGCCCGCGGGCGCCGGCGGCCGGATGGTCGGGTGGGACGACCGCTTGCCCTCCGCTTGGAAGAAGCCCGGCTACAAGCTCGCCATCATCGGCGTCGAATACCCGGACGTGAAGCACAACGGGAAAATCAAGGACGACGACTGGGAAGCGTCGATGTTCAGCGTCGGCAAGTACAACGACAAATCCGCTACGGGCCGGCGCGTCTTCGGCAGTATGGCCGACTATTACCGCGAGATTTCCTACGGCAAATTCAACGTCGAAGGGAAGTTCGTGGGCTGGGTCGAAGTGTCCAAGAAGCGGGCGGAGTACTCCAGCGGCAGCGGTACGAGCACCGGCGAAAAAACCAAGCTGCTGACCGAGGCGATGGACAAACTGCTCGCCAAGGACGGCAAGGATTCCCTCAAGGACTACGACGGCGTCTTCTTCATCTACGCCGGTGGCCGCGTCAACACCACACGCGGAGGATTGTACTGGCCGCACCGCGCGAGTGTCACGCACAACGGCAAGCGGTGGCCCTACTTCATCGTGCAGGAGGGGGGCGAAAGCATGAACGACATCAGCGTCTTTTGCCACGAGTTCGGCCACATGCTCGGCCTGCCGGACCTGTACGCCCGCCCGGAAGTCCCCGGTATGGAAGGCGTCGGCCCGTGGTGCGCGATGAGCCAACAAAACGGCCAAGGCCGACCGCAGCACTTCAGCGTCTGGAGCAAGGACCAACTCGGCTGGGTGCAGCCCAAGGTGATCGACCCGCGCGTCAAACAGAAGATCGTGCTCTCCCCCATTGAGGATAACCCGGCCGAGTGCCTGAAGATTCTCGTCCGTCAGGACGGCAGCGAATATTTCCTCGTCGAGAACCGCAAGAAGAAAGGCTTCGATGCCGAACTGCCGGCCGAGGGCCTGCTGATCTGGCGCGTGCTGCCGAACAACAGTACGCAACGCGTCTTCCTGGAGGAAGCCCACGGCGTCAGTGGGCCGACGGGCCCGCGGATGTACCTGGGCGCCGTTCCCTACCCGGCCCCGGGTAACAATGCGTTCACCCCCAGCACCACGCCCAGCAGCAAAAGCCAACTCGGCGGCGGCTTCGACGTGTTCCTCACGAACATCCGAAAACTGCCCGACGGCCGGGTGACGTTTCACTTGGGGTATGAGTACCAGTGAGGATCGAAGTGCCATGTCCACCATGCTGGAAGTCTGCTGTCGGGAGCCGGTGGATACCGCACGCGAGAACCGGGTGACGGAGTGTGTTGTCTCGCATGGCGGTCAACTGGACTATCGGGAAGCGGCGGAACAGCCCGGCGGCGCGGTTTGCTTGACGTTCGAGTTCTCGGGTGTCGAGCAGGCTGAGGCGGCAGCGGCACATCTGCGCATACGGGGTGAGCATGTCGAGGTGCCGGCCGACTACGGGTTATAAGGTGAGTATTACTCAACTGGCACAGTGACATATGAGCGACCTTGTTCCGAAGCACGTCGAACCGGATTCTGTTCATCGGGATGGTGGCCGCTGCAGGGACGACTTCCAGTAGCACCAACGCGGATGGCGACAGAATGGGCGTAGCCTGAAGTTCTTCGCCGACCTCCCCGCCGGCGGCGATAAACTAGCGGTATCCCGTTGCCGAGGTTCGTCGTTCATGGCCGCACGCTCGTTTTGCCACCTGCATTTGCACACCCATTACTCGCTCCTCGACGGGGCCAACAAGATTCCCGAGCTGGTCAAGCAGACCAAGAAGCTCGGCATGTCGTCGCTTGCGGTTACGGACCACGGCAACCTTTACGGGGCGATCGAGTTCTATCGGACCTGCAAAGAGAACGGCATCAACCCGGTCATCGGTTACGAGGCCTACGTCGCCCCCGGGGACCGCCGCGAGAAAAAGGCGGCCCGGCAGGGCGAGGCCTATTCGCACCTGACCTTGTTGGCGAAGAACAACGTCGGCTTCAAGAACCTCATCAAGCTCTCGTCGATCGCGTTTCTCGAAGGGTTCTACTACAACCCGCGGATCGACCGCGACATCCTCGCGCAGTATTCCGAAGGGCTGATCTGCCTGTCGGGTTGCCTCGCCGGCGAATTCAATCAACACATTCTGAAAGGCCGCGAGGACGAGGCGTTGAAGCTCGCCAAGTGGTATCACAAGGTCTTCGGCAACGACTTCTACATCGAAATTCAAAACAACGGCATCGACCTGCAGGACGTCTGCACGCCCGTGGCGGTCGACATCGCGACCAAGCTCGGCATCCCGCTTGTGGCCACGGCGGACGCGCATTATTTGTGTGCCGAGGATGCCGAAGCCCATGACGTGCTCTTCTGCATCAACACCGGACGGAAGCGCGATCCGCGCAAGCGTCAGTACCCCGAAGGCTCGATGCCGAACCCGTACTACGTCCGCAGCCCGGAAGACATGTATCGGCTGTTCCCCGGCTTCGAGGATGCGGTTGCCCGCAGCCAGCAGATCGCGGACGGCGTCGACATCCACATCGACTTCAAACAACGCCACTTCCCGATCTTCAAGCAGCCGGAGCCGTACACACCGGAAGCGTACCTGCGCCATCTGTGCCTGCAGGGAATGAAGGACCGCTACGGCAGCGACGACCGCCAGGATGTGCTGGACCGACTCGACCACGAACTCGGCATCATCGAACGGATGGGCTTCGCGGGCTACTTTCTGATCGTCTGGGATTTCGTCCGCTTTGCCCGGCAGGAGGGCATCCCCTGCTCGGCACGGGGGTCGGGCTGCGGCGCGGTGGTCTGCTTCCTGCTGTACCTCAGCCATATCGACCCGCTGGAGTACGACCTGCTGTTCGAGCGATTCCTCGATCCGAACCGCAGCGAGGCGCCCGATATCGACATCGACTTCTGCCAGGAGCGGCGCGAGCGCGTCATCCAGTACGTGAAGGAGAAATACGGCCGCGATTCGGTCGCCCAGATCGGTACTTTCGGAACGCTCGCCGCGAAGGCAGCCCTGAAGGACGTCGGCCGGGTTCTGGATATTCCGCTGGAGAAAGTCAATCGGATGTGCAAGCTGGTGCCTATGAAGGGTGCCATTGCGCTCACACTGAAGGATGCACTGGAACAGTCGCCCGATTTCCGCACGGAATACGACCAGGACATCATCTCAAGACAATGGGTCGACATCGCCCGCAAACTCGAGGGAATGAACCGCGGCGTGGGCACGCATGCGGCCGGCGTCGTCATCGCCAACGGGCCGATTACGGACTTCGTGCCGGTACAGCGGGCGACCCGCAAGGGAGACGACGGCGACAAGAGCGGAGCCGATGCCGCCGTCACCACCCAGTGGGAAATGGGCGACATCGAAAAAGTCGGCCTCTTGAAGATGGACTTCCTGGGCCTGCGGACGCTGACGCTTTTGGACAACGCGCTGCGGCTCATCAAGCGAACGCGCGGTTTGGACATCGACCTCTTCAAGCTGCCGCTCGACGACAAGCCGACCTTCGAACTGCTTCAGCGGGGGGACGCCAAAGGGGTCTTCCAGTTCGAGAGCGAAGGCATCCGCGAACTGCTGAAGCGCATGAAGCCGGACAGCTTCCGGGACATCATCGCCTGCACGGCGCTCTACCGGCCGGGTCCGCTCGAGGGCGGTATGGTCGATGAATACATCGAATGCAAGCACGGGCGCAAGAAGCCGGATTATCCTCACCCGATCATGCAGGAGGTGCTGAGTGAAACCTACGGCGTGATGGTGTATCAGGAACAGGTGATGCGGATGTTGAACCGCATGGGGGGCATCGAGCTGTCGAGCGCCTATGCCTGTATTAAAGCCATCAGCAAGAAAAAAGAAGACATCATCGACGCCCGGAAGATCGACTTCATTGCCGGAGCCACGGCCCAAGGCATGAGTGCCGAGAAGGCTGAAGAGATCTTCGGCCAGATCGTCAAGTTCGGCGGCTACGGCTTCAACAAGTCCCACAGTGCCGCCTATGCTCAAGTGACCTATCAGACGGCGTATCTCAAACACTATTATCCTGCCGAATTCATGGCGGCACTTCTTTCCAGTGAGATCGATGACGGCAACAAGCGGGACATGCTCGTCGATCACATTGCCGACGCCCGAAAGATGGGCGTCGATGTGCTCCCGCCGGACGTGAACAAGGGCCGGCCCGATTTCGACGTGGTCCGCGGCAAGATCGTCTTCGGCCTGACGGCGATCAAGGGCCTCGGCCGGGGTGCTTCCGAGGAGATCGTGCGGGCGCGAACGGCCGGAACTCAGTTCCGCGATCTGTTCGATTTCTGCGAGCGCGTCGATCTCCGCACCGTCGGCAAGGCGGCCATCGAAAGGATCATCAAGGCCGGGGGGATGGACTGCTTCGGTGCCGGCAAGCGGGCCGGTTCGCTGCTCGCCCTGCCGCGCGCGGTGCAGGCGGCCGACGATAAGGTCGAATATCGCCGCCGCGGCCAGAAGAGCCTGCTCGACATGTTCGGCGACGACGAACCTAACAGTGGAACCGGCAACGGCACTAACGGTTCGAGTTTCCGCGAAGGCATTCCGGATGTCGAGGAATGGCCCGAATTGGAGAAGTTGAAATACGAAAAAGAGGCACTCGACTTTTATATCTCCTCACACCCCTTGGCACAGTTCGACGATCAATTGCGGCGGTTCCGTACTCATGATGCGGGTCACATCAACAAGTTGAACATGAATGTGGAAGTCCGCTTGGCGGGTATGGTGACGAACTTCGATACCCGCGTCATCAAGGTGGGCCGCAATGCCGGGCAGCGCTTCGCGATCTTCAAGTGCGAGGACTTCACCGGCCAGACGAAAATCGTCCTTTGGAGCGACGAGTACAACCGCTACAAGCATGAGGTTGTCGAGGACGCCATCCTCATCTTCGAAGGACACGTGGAACGCCGCGACGGGTCCTCCGAGTCCGACGTGATCGTTCAGAAGATCATGACGATCGCCGAGGCCAAGCAGGAACTGACCCGCGGCATCGTGCTCCGCATCCCGTATCGGGACGACGAGGAAAGCTTGCGCAAACTCGACGGCGTCGCCTCCGTGCTCGGCCGGTCGCGCGGCAACTGCCCGGTCTACCTGAGCGTGCGCGATGTCACGGGAAAGTCGGCGAACTTCAAATTGGACAAGAAATTCTGGGTCAACGTCCCGACCGTGCAGGTGGAGGAACTCGAGATGCTTCTGGGCGGCGGCAGTGTGTTGTTCACGGGACGCTGATGGCGACGGCGGATCAGTTGGGCTAGAATACCGTTCCCGCCGAGGAGCGTCTTACCATGAATACAATCCTGCCCGCCGCCAACCGCCGTTTGTTCCTGCAGCAGTCCGCCCTCGGGCTGGGCGGTGTTGCGCTTTCCACGCTGCTGGCCCGCGATGCCCAAGCCGGCGGCGGGGTGCTTGCAGTTCCGCATCATCCGCCCAAGGCCAAGCGCATCATTTATCTCTTCATGGCGGGCGGCCCGAGTCATCTGGAAACATTCGACTACAAGCCGAAGTTGAATGAAGACCACGGCAAGGAACTTCCCGATTCGGTGCGGCAGGGCCAACGGCTCACCGGCATGTCCGGGAATCAGTCGTCGCTGCCCATCGCCGGCTCGGCCTTCAAGTTTGCCCGGCACGGCAAATCGGGTGCGTGGTTGAGCGAACTCTGGCCGAATCTGGCGAAGACGGTCGACGATCTTTCGTTCATCAAGTCGGTCCACACCGAAGCGATCAATCACGACCCGGCGATCACGATGTTCCAGACGGGGCATCAACTCGCGGGCAGGCCGAGCTTCGGCTCGTGGCTGAGCTATGGTCTCGGCCACGCCAACGAGAACCTCCCCACGTTCGTGGTGCTAGCCAGTAAGGACCGCGCGGAGCAGGGCCTGTATGCCCGGCTCTGGGGCAACGGCTTCCTTCCGAGCATCCATCAGGGCGTGCAGTTCCGCAGCGGCAAGGAACCGGTGCTTTATCTGCAGAACCCGAACGGCATTTCGCCCGAGAACCGCCGGCTCATGCTCGACCGCTTCGCCGAGCTGCAGGCCGAGCAGACCAAGGCAACCGACGACCCGGAAGTCTCTGCCCGCACCGCACAATACGAGATGGCCTACCGCATGCAGACGAGCGTGCCGGAAGTCATGGACCTTTCCAAGGAACCGGCGGACGTTTTGAAGCTCTACGGCCCGGACGTCTCCAAGCCCGGCACCTTTGCAGCCAACTGTCTGCTCGCCCGGCGACTGGCCCAGCGCAACGTCCGCTTCATCCAACTCTACCACCCCGGGTGGGACCAACACGGCGGCCTGCCGGGTGCGATCAAGCGGCAATGCACCGACGTTGACGCCCCGTGTGCGGGCCTGATTCAGGATCTGAAACGACTCGGCATGCTGGACGACACGCTGGTCGTGTGGGGCGGCGAGTTCGGCCGCACGGCGTACACCCAGGGCAAGCTCTCACCCGGCAACTATGGCCGAGACCATCACCCGAAGTGCTTCACCATGTGGTTCGCAGGTGGCGGCATCAAACCCGGCGTGACCCATGGCAGCACCGACGACCACGGCTACAATGTCGCCGAACACCCCGTCCACGTCCACGACATCCACGCGACTCTGCTGCACCTGTTGGGCATCGATCATGAGAAGCTGACCTACAAATTCCAAGGCCGATACTACCGCCTCACCGACGTCCACGGAGAAGTCGTGCGGGCCGTGGTGGGGTAGACCTTCACACTTTCTCCAGCTCCGCCACGAGGCTGCGCAGGAACGGCTCCGCGTCCGAGACGATGCCGACGGTTTGGGTGGTGCCGCGATCCATCAGCTTGGTTACGACCGCCGGGTTGATGTCGATGCAGGCGACTTTCACCCAAGCGGGCAAGAGGTTGCCGACTGCGATGCTGTGGAGCGTGCTCGCCACCATCAGGCAGAAGCCGACGCCGGGGACGTGCTTCCGCATTTCGTTTTGGGCGACCAGCACATCGGTGATGACTTCGGGCAGCGGGCCGTCGTCCCGTATGCTGCCGCAAAGGATCGCGGGAATGTTGTGCGTCGTCAGTTCGTACATGGCACCCGACTTCAACAATCCGGTTGCGACAGCTTGTTTGATGCCGCCCAAGCGGCGCAGCGAGTTGATCGTCCGCAGGTGGTGCTCGTGGCCTTCATCCGTGGGAAGGCCGTGATCCATCGACACGCCGAGGCTGGTGCCGTAGAAGGCCTGTTCCATGTCGTGAACCGCGAAGGCATTGCCGGTGAAGACCACCTGGACGAAGCCAAGCCGGACGAGTTTGACGATCAGTTCCCCACCGCCGGTGTGGACGACGGCCGGGCCGAGTACGAGCAGAATCTTCTCGCCGGCCGCTTTGGTGCGCCGCATGGCCCCGGCGATCTCGCGGACGGTCACGGCCTTGGGCCGTTCGCTGGATACCGGCGAGGCCATGAACTCGAAGAGTTCGTGTCGGCGCATCTCAACTTCCGGCGGAAAGACCCGCAGGCCCTTGCGGCCGACCACGATGTTGTCCCCCAACTGCACGGCCGTCATCGGCAGGCAGCGGGCCGCCCCCTCGGGATCGACGACGATGCCGCAATCCATTTCCTGGTCTTCGACTTCGATCCATTCGCCGTCCATGCGGATCTGCGTGCGGAAATTGGTCGAGCAATAGAAGCCGTCCGGGAAGGCGCCAACCACGTCCGCCGGGGCAATCGTGCAGTCGGTCGGGTGGACGGGCACCGCGCCGTGCGGGTGAATTTCGGCCAGGATCGCTTCGAGCTTCGCGGCCGTTTCGGCCCGCACTTCCAGCATCGCGTTGCTGGCATCGTCCGACCGTTCGCCGAGATTGAAGCGTTGAATGTGGTACTGCCCGCCGCGGGACAGGATGGCGTCGAGCACCTTAGGCAAAAGCAGGGAGTCCACGATGTGCCCGGCCATTTCGACCTGTTCGACGTGGGTGAACTTGGCACTCATGCGTAAGACTCCGAGGACGGTTCCGGGTAGTATGGGAAGACATTTTACGAAGGGAACGCCGATGAACGCTCTGATCGAACGCTATTCGCAAGGTCCGGCATTACTGCGGGCGGCCGTCGCGGGTATGACGCAGGAACAACTCACGGCCCGACCGGTGCCCGGCAAGTGGAGCACCTTGGAAGTCGTCGCTCACCTGGCGGACTTCGAGCCGGTGCTGGCCGACCGGATCCGGAGGGTCGCAGCGATGCCCAAGCCCCTGCTGTTGGCCGCGGACGAAAACCTGTACTCCGAGCACCTCAGCTATCAGGACCGCGACCTCGAAGCCGAACTGAAGCTGATCGAAGGCGTCCGCGGAGCGACCGCCGTCATGCTCGCCAAGCTCCCCGCCGAAGCCTTCGCCCGGCAAGGCATCCACAACGAAAAGGGCCTCGTCACGCTCGAATCCATTCTGACGGGCGCCGGCAACCACATTTACAACCACCTCGTCTTCATCCACGACAAGCGGAAGGCGTTGGGAATTTAGGGTCAGTCCGAATCGACCGCTTCTTCGCCCACCGGCTCCTCGACGACTTCGGGCGTCTTGGACTTCATCAACTCGTGCAGCAAGACGGTCGCGTAGCAGCCGGAGGATAGAGTAAAGGCCATCGTCAGCGTAGGGCCTTCCCAGGTATGAATGAGGTCGTCCGGGAAGACGAGCGTGTGCCGGCGGGTGCCGTTGACGAGCTTGCCGAAGTGGTCGAAGTCCTCAATGCGAAGCGCGTGGGCGAACAGCACCTGAGCTTCGCGCTCGGCGGCGAGGTAACGGGTTGGGTACATCCGCGAGCCGTACATCGGCCCGCCGGGGACGGTCTCGCCCGCCTCGAAGCGGGTTTGCTCCGTGGGAACGTCCTCGGCGTTGAACAAGCCACCTGCGGGCCGCTTCATCATCACATCGCCCGCAAGCACCGTACGAAGCAGACCGTCGCGCAACCTGCGGGCGAGATAGTCGTTGAACAGCAGCGACTGCACGGCGGACAACGCGAACTTGAAGCGAAAGGAATTCATGCCGCGCGGCCGGCGACCGGCCAGGCACTCCAAGCCGACGTCGGCGGTGGTACCGTCGTTGCCGAAGCGCTGCGGGCCGTAGTAGTTCGGCATCCCCTCGGTGCGGATGCGGCTCAGGATCGCCTCGGCGGCGTCGGCTTTGGTCGGGTCGGCATCGCGGACGACGATGATGAAGCGGTTGCCGCGCAGATGCCCCGGCTTCAGCTTGTTCCCGTGCCGCGCGGTTTTCAGAACGCGAATGTCCGCCGCATCGATTTTCCCCAGCAGCGCTTCGCAAGCCGCGGGCACGCTCACCCATTGCCGGGTGATGCCGCGACGATCCTTCAGCCCGGCCATGCCCACGTTCATCGGCGCGATGCCGAGGGCTTGGGCGATCCGCTTGGCGAAAAACTCCGGGCCGAGGTCGATCTTCTCGATCCAGAGGTAGATGTGCTCGCCGACACCACTCGGTTCGTAGGCGGGCACTTCCTCGACCTGGAAGTCCGCGACTTCGACCTTGATGCGGCCGCCGATGCCGGGAAGTTCGGATGTCAGGCAGGGTGGCGTAATCGCGGGATGAGGCATGAACGGTCGTCCTGATTGCGGATGATGCCGTTGTACGGATCGCGTAAACTGACGACGGAGGAACACGCCATGACCGAAACGCTGCTCGATGACCCGCGGACCGCAACGGCCCCCTTTGCCGTGACGTTGGCGGACGTGCTGGAACGCCTGAAGGACTACCCGCCGGACCGCATCCTGTGGACGCCCACACCGGGAACAGCGACGGAAGAGGATGTCGTCGCCCGCGGCAGCAAAGGCGTGGAACTGATCGACGGCACGCTCGTGGAGAAGGCGATGGGAGCGAAATCCTCCGTTTACGCAGCACGATTGGTCGGATTTCTTTTCATGTATCTGGACCTGCATCCGCGAGGATTTGCCTACGCGCCGGATATGATCATCCGCACCGGGCCGAACCAACTTCGGCTGCCGGATGCTGGGTTTTACTCGTGGACGCGCTGGCCGGGCCGTATCCGTGAGTTGCCCAACATCATGGCCGTGATGCCGGAATTGGCCGTGGAGTTGCTGTCCGACGGCAACACCAAGGACGAGATGGAACGCAAACGGCGCGAATACTTCGACGCGGGCATCGAGTTGGTTTGGATCGTCGATCCGATGAAGTTCACGATTCAGGTTTTCACGTCATCCAGTCAACAAACACTTCTCAAACGAGGCGATACCCTCGACGGCGGGGCGGTGTTGCCCGGTTTCACGTTGCCGTTGGCGAAACTGTTCGACGACCTGCGCGATCGGGTTGACCCGGTCGGCAGCCACGGAGATGGATCATGATCGAAGTCCTTGAGACGCCGTCTGCTTTGCTGAGTTCACGACTCGAAGCGTACCCGCCGGAACGCATCCTTCACACGCCGACACCGGGCACGGCGACGGAAGAGGATCTGCTCGCGGAACGCGAAACGCTGGCGGAACTCATCGACGGAACCTTGGTGGAGAAGGCGATGGGGGCGCGAGCGTCTTTTCTGCAATATCGGTTGATGTTATGGCTGGGGAATTTCGTGGAGGCGAACAACTTAGGCATCCTGCTCGGTGCCGACTTGATCGTCCGCGTCGGGCCGAATCAACTTCGCCTGCCGGACCTCAGCTACTACTCGATCAAGCTTTGGGATCGGCCGTGGATGGAACTTCCCAACATCATGCCGGTGATGCCGGAACTGGCGATCGAAGTCCTTTCCGACGGCAATACCAAAAGCGAGATGCAAGAGAAACGCAACGAATACTTCGCCGCTGGGGTGAATCTGGTCTGGATCGTCGATCCCATACGATTTGCGGTGCAGGTTTATACATCGCCGATGGATCAGACGCTTTTAAGCCGAACGGACACCCTCGACGGCGGGGCGGTGTTGCCCGGTTTCACGCTGCCGTTGGCGAAACTGTTCGACGATCCCCGAGAGCAAGTGCAAGGAGAGAAGTCATGACCGAAACACTGCTCGAAGAACCGACGACCACCGCCGCACCCTTCGCCTCAACGCTGGCCGACGTCCTTGTACGCTTGAAGGACTTCCCACCCGAACGCATCCGCTGGAACCCCACGCCCGGCACCGCCACCGAAGAAGATCTCCTGGCGGAACGCGACAGTCTCGTGGAACTCATCGACAGCACGCTGGTGGAGAAAGCCATGGGAGTGCGATCCGCATTCATGGCCACTTATCTCGGCTACTTCCTCTCGGCCTTCATCATCGATCTAAAACTCGGGAAGTTGCTCGGCGCGGATATGATCGGCCGCACCGGGCCGAATCAGCTTCGCCTGCCCGATCTCAGTTATTACTCGAAATCCCGGTGGAACGGCTCGTGGAAGAAGTTGCCCAACATCATGCCCGTGATGCCGGAGTTGGCGGTGGAAGTGCTCTCGGACGGAAACACGAAAGGCGAGATGCAGCGGAAGCGGAAGGAATACTTCGCCGCCGGGTGTTTGTTGGTGTGGATCGTCGATCCGATGAAGGAAACCGTTCACGTCTGCACGGCACCGGAGATGGGTAACCTGCTCGAGCGAAGCGACACGCTTGACGGCGGCACCGTGTTGCCCGGCTTCACCTTGCCTTTGGAAACGCTCTTCGCGGACGACGAAGACTCCGCGATCTGAGCGCCGTCGGCAATGTTCTACAATAGGCGTGTGCCGATCTCGCTCGCCGTGTTCGATTCGGAGTCGATATGCCCGCCCCGATGACGTTGACGGAAAAGATTCTCGCCAAGGCCGCCGACCGCGACCACGTCGCCCCGGAACAGAATATCTGGGTCAACGTGGACGTGCTCATGACGCACGACGTCTGCGGGCCGGGAACCATCGGAATCTTTAAAAAGCACTTCGGCAAGGATGCCAAGGTTTGGGACCGCACCAAAGTCGTCGTCATTCCGGATCACTACATCTTCACGGCCGACGTCATGGCCAATCGCAACGTCGATGTCCTGCGCGATTTCGCCAAGGAGCAGAATCTGCCCTACTTCTACGACGTGGGCACCGATTCCTACAAGGGCGTCTGCCACATTGCGCTGCCCGAAGAAGGCCACACCCGGCCCGGCGAAGTGCTGCTCGGCACCGACAGCCACACCTGCACCGCCGGGGCCTTCGGACAGTTCGCCACTGGCGTCGGCAATACCGACGCGGGCTTTGTGATGGGCACCGGCAAGACCTGGCTCAAAGTTCCGCCGACGATGCGCTTCGTCTTTCACGGGAAGATGCCGCCTTACCTCATGGCCAAGGATCTGATCCTCGCGGTCATCGGGGATATCGGCGTCGATGGGGCGACGTATCGTGCGATGGAGTTTGACGGCGACGGGCTGTATGCCTTGAACATCGAAGAGCGGATGACGCTCTGCAACATGGCGATCGAAGCCGGCGGCAAGAACGGCTGCATCGCGCCGGATCAGGTGACGATCGACTTCGTCAACAGTCGCGCTCACAAGTCCGGCAACAAGCCGTTCGCGGTGCTGAAGCAGGATGCCGGGGCCAAGTACATTTACGAAAAGGTCTACGACGTTTCCAAGATGGAGCCGATCGTCGCCAAGCCGCACTCGCCGGACAACAAAGCCAACGTCTCCGAAGTCCGCGGCACGCGTCTCGACCGGGCCTACATCGGCAGCTGTACCGGCGGCAAGCTGACCGATTTCCGTGCGGCTGCGGGGATCCTGAAGGGTAAGGTGGTGAAGATCGACACCTTCGTGGTTCCGGCGACGACCGAAGTGGCCCGCGGGCTGGACACCGAACTGATCGACGGCGTGTCCCTCCGCAACATCTTCCTGAATGCCGGTGCGAAGATCGGCGATGCGTCGTGTGCGGCTTGCCTCGGTGGGCCTTCGGATACCTTCGGCCGTTTGAACGCGCCGATTTCCTGCATCAGCACGACCAACCGTAACTTTCCCGGCCGCATGGGCCACAAGGAAGCCCAGGTCTTCTTGGCATCGCCGCTGACCGTTGCCGCTTCGGCGTTGACCGGCCTGATCGAAGACCCGCGGACCGTCACGGCGTGACGCATCCCCAGATAACGCAGAAAGCCCCGGCGAACCTTGGTTCGCCGGGGCTTTCTTCATTTTGTGCAGCATCGTATCGGGTTGTTTAGCCCGGGCCGTGCGGTCGCGGCGGTAACGTTTCGCCAGGCGGGATAACAGGAGCCGGAGCCGGCCGGGGCGGGTAGTACGGAGGCGGGTTCAACGGGTCGATGATAGGGCCGCTGATGTCCGGATTCTCACGCTTTTCCAGTTGCTGAAGATTCAACTTAAACTTCATAGCTCTCTCTCCTGAGTTTCTTGATAGAGGGTTAGCCGGACGTTTCTTGTCCGACGACAATAGACTAGCAGGTCATTACGTCGAGGCAAGAATAAACTGAAGCCGCATCGGTAATTTTTCTCTTTCCACTTAAAGATCGGATGAGTCGCATCGTCCGAGTCTCAAAATCCACGTTACCAACGCAATTGCCAAGGTCAAACTCGACTGTCCGTCCTCAAAAATCGTGTCCACCAAGTGTCGGTCAACTTGCATCCGGGTCGAAATTTTCAGCTTGAGTGGCGTCGATGTTGCCGATCCGAGACATTCATCGGCACCCATCGACACCGCTGATGCGGTACTACAATGCCGACATATGGGAAGCGATCACGATGCCTTGCTTGCCGCCGTAATCGCGGATCCGACCGCCGATCTTCCGCGCCTGATCTACGCCGATTATCTGCAGGATGCGGACGAGCCGACGCAGGCTGCCCGAGCTGACTTCATCCGCATACAGATCGAAGCTGGGACGGCGGCCGGCCCGCGGCTTCAGGAATTGGCGGCACTTGAAGAACGTCTGCGAACCAAGCATGCCCAGCATTGGTTGGCCCCGCTGCGGCGAAAAGGCGAAGCTCTGCAGAACCCCGGCACCCACGGCCTGTTCCGTCGCGGCTTCGTCGAGATCGTCTGGATGCCCGCAACGATCTTCTGTTGGAAGGCCGAGCGCCTTTTCGAGCGAACACCGGCGATCGAACTGCGGGTAACCCGCGCTAACCTGGCCGAGTTCCACGAACTGCTCGTCGTGCCTGCAGCCCGCCGATTGCAGGTTCTCGACCTTTCGGACCGCCGACTGGGCGACGACGCCTTGCGACTCTTGGCCGCCTCGGAACTGTGGCGCACGCTGCACGTGCTTCGACTTCGCAACTGCGGCATCACCGAAGCCGGGATCCTTCACCTGCTCGACGAAGCCCCGGACGTCGGCCGACCCGAACGCATCGAGCTTGCCTATAACTCCGTCGGCGACGACGTCCGCACGGCTGCGGCTGCTCGCTTCGGCAGCAGCTTGGTCTGGATGTGAAAATTGGCCTTTTCATGCCGTTTCGGCCGGCGTACCATCGGACCGATTGAAGATTCGCGCCTTCCGGAAGGATTCCCGTCATGGCGGCCGTGCCCAACCCAAGCGACCTGACCCGCCATCAACTCGACGAACTCGACGCGCTGCTCCAGCGGATGCTCGCGCTGCCGCTCAACGGCTCCGGAGCGGTTGAAGTCAAACCGGCTGTCGTGCCCGCGACCACCGCAGCGCAGAAGTGGCGGATCGACACGCCGCACCCGGCCCCGAGTTTGCCCGCGACTCTGCAGGCTCCGCAGGTACTCTTGGAGCCGGTGGCATGGAAGCCGGCTTCCATGCCGGTCAGCTACTCGATTCCCGCCCGCCCGCCCCAGGTGGAAGTGGCGGCGGAAGTCGTCGATCGCCCGACCTCGGTGCCGTTGTTCGGCCCACCGCCCCGAATGCCGAATGTCGAGATCGAGCCGCGGACGCTCCGTGGAGTCGATGCGCCGCCGGTCGTCGCCAAGGTGCCGATGCCTCCGCCCGCAACCGCCCCGATCGAACTCTCGAAAGTTCCATCCGAGCCGGTGCCCCTCAGCATCCCCAGGGGCACCGAAGAGTCGGTGCCGGTGTTGGCTTGGCCGCTGTTCGCCTGCAACTGGACGATTGAGACGTTCCTGAGCCTGTTCGGCCCCCTCGGTCACGGTGTGACGGCACCGCCGGTCAAGAACCTGCTCGCGCTCTGCGGGATGCTTCTGCTCGCCGCCGCCGGGATGTGGTGTGCCCGCGGCTTGGGCTACGTGGCCTGGTAGAACTGATCGGGATACCCCACATCAACTACGCGCCGTACTTGCCGAAGCGGCCCGCGTGGGCCATCGCCAGCAACATGAGGTGCTGCGCCTGAAAGTGGCCAAGCCCGCCCTTCAGACAGTCCCTTTCGCCGAATTTGTTCAACCCGTCCGGCCGAACGGTGTCCGCCACGATCACTGTGGGTACCGGGTGGAAGCTGTGCGTGTGGAACTTGCTGGGGGTGCTGTGATCCCCGGTGACGATGAACACATCCGGCTTCAGTTCGCGGATCTGCGGCACGATCTTATCCAACGATTCGATCATCTGCACTTTGAGCGGGAAGTTGCCGTCTTCGCCGGTGCTGTCCGTGTACTTGTAGTGCAGGAAGAAAAAGTCGTAGTCGTTCCAGGCGGCTTGGAGTCGTTCGACCTGCGACTCGGGCGTGACGCCTGCATCGAGAATGTCCATGCCGACCAGCCGGGCCAACCCCTTATACATCGGGTAGACCGCGATGGCGGCCGCCTTCATGCCGTACAGGTCACGGAAGGTCGTGATGTTCGGATAGGTGGCGAAGCCGCGCAGAGTGGCGGCGTTGCAGTCCGGTTCGTTCTTCAAGACCTCGAAGGCCTTGGCGAGAAACTCATTGGCGACGGCCGCCGTGCGTTGGCTCGGGGCATCCGCGCCGTGGGCGACCAATGGCGGTACGCCGATGTTCTGCGGATCGGTGTCGTTGACGTTGCCGCCGAGGCCGTCGCCGCGGAAGACGAGCACAAAGCGATGCTCCTTGACCGGTTCGACGAAAATCTCGACGCCGGGAAATGCGATCGTCTTCAGCTTTTCGACGACCTCGACGCAGCGGTTGGTGGTGGGTCTGCCGGCGCGGCGATCGACGATCGTGCCGTCCTTGCCCAAGGTGCAGAAGTTGCCGCGGATCGAGACGTCCTTGGCGCCGACGGCGAAGTTGATGCCGAGGGCTTCGAGGATGCCGCGGCCGATGCGATACTGCAGTGGGTCGTAGCCGAAGAGTGCCAAGTGGCCCGGGCCGCTGCCGGGCGTGATGCCCGGCAACACCGGTGTCGACAGCCCGGAGACGCCCTCGGCGACGCAGGCGTCGAAGTTCGGCGTGTTGGCGGTTTCGAGTTCCGTCAGCCCGCCTTTGACGATCGGCAGCCCGCCGAGACCGTCCGCGACGAGCAGGACGATTTTGGTTTTGGACGGTACGCGCAATTCGTGAATCAATTCGTGAATGTTCATGAGGATCGAGTTTACGACCCGCGCCCGAAGACGTACAGTATCCGCGACATTTGTCGTGAGTCCTTACCGTTGCGACGGTTGCGTTGGCCAAGCGCCGACGCGGACCTGGGCATAGACACGGCCGAAGCAGGAACCTCCCATGCAATTGCCCGACGAAAACATCGAGTACGACTACAAACGCCTCTTGGCTCCGCTTCCGGAGCCGTGGACCCCGCTGGCGGAACTGCAGTCCCAGCACTTCCTCGCGGCCGAACGCTTGGAGCCGATGAAGGCGATCCTGAACGCCGTGCGCGGTCGGGTCGCCGCCGAGCGCGAGCTTCAGAATCCGCCTGCCGAACTGCTCCCGCTGCAGGCCGGTTTCATCGACCTGCCGCAGAAACTGCTCGACGGCTTCCGCCGCAAGGGCGAAGGCTCCGAACTCGGCAAGATCAACCGCCTGTCGCAGCGCCTGCGGGACAATACCGACCGCGTTGTCGTCCTCGGCATCGGCGGCAGTTATCTCGGGGCCAAGGCACTCTTCGACGCGCTCTGCCACACTTACCACAACGAAATGCCCGCCAAGCTCCGTATGGGCAGGCCGCGGATGTACTTCGAGGGGAACAACGTCGACAACGACGCCCTGACCGACCTGATGGAGCTGCTTGAAAACACCTGCGTCGAGCCGGACCTGGCGGAAGAGCGCTGGGGCATCGTCGTCATTTCCAAATCCGGCGGCACGCTCGAGACCGCGGCAGCCTATCGTGCGCTGCGTGGGGAAGCCGCCAAGTTCTACGGGCCGAAGTCGGACTTCCTCAAGCAACTCATCGTGCCGATCACCGGCCCCAAGGGCAAGCTGCGCGACCTCGCCAAAGGCGAAGGCCATACGGATGACAACATCCTGACCATTCCGGACGATGTCGGCGGCCGCTTCTCCGTCTTCACTCCCGTCGGCCTTCTGCCCGCCGCCGTCATGGGGCTGGACGTGCGGGCGATGCTGCTCGGCGCGGCGGCGATGACCAAGCGCTTCCTCGAAGAGCCGTTCGACCGCAACCCGGTGCTGCAATACGCCGCCGTCAATCACCTGATGACGACCGAGTACAAGAAGACGACCCGCGTGATGGCGGTCTATTCCAAGAAGCTCGAATCGCTCGGGTTCTGGTACGATCAGCTTCTGAGCGAGTCCCTCGGCAAGCACGGCAAGGGCGCCACCCCGCTGACGTCCGTCTACACCCGCGACCTGCACAGCCGGGGTCAACAGCACCAGGACGGCGCGCGGGACAAGCTCATCAACAATCTCTACGTCCGCACCACCAAGCATCCGGCCATTACGGTGGGCATGTCCGACCGCAACGAGGATGAACTGAATTCGATCAGTCGCCGCGGCCTGCCGGACATTCTCGAAGCCGCCTTCCTGGGCACCAACCAAGGCTACGCCGAGGCCGCCCGCCCGACCGCCGACATCATCCTGCCCGTGCTCAGCGAGCACACCATCGGCCAACTGCTGCAGATGCTGATGTTGGCCACGGTCGTCGAAGGCCGCCTGGCCAACATCAACCCCTACGGCCAGCCAGGCGTGGAGACCTACAAGAAAAACATGATGTCCATCCTGAAGGCGACCCCGAACCTCCCCAAGGGCGAAGTCCGCGACCAGGCCAAGGGGGTGTAGGGGGCAGCTTGGGGCAGCTTTCGGACGACTGGCGAGAACTGCGTCGTATTGCAACAGAAGAAATGCCCGCTAATTCATACGGGTTGGTTTAGTTGGGGGCTGTATTGCAAGCCATCGGTGAAACAACCGTCGAATAACTGCACGCTGAGCGACGGCACCTGGACCTACGGCTACGATGCCGCCGGTCAGGTGACGTCCAAGGCGATCGCGGCGAAAACGTGGGCTTACCGGTATGATTTCAACGGTCAAATCACGTCGGCGACGGACGGCACGACGAGTGTCGCCTACGCCTACGACGCCTTCGGCAACCGCATCCAACGCACGGCCGGCGGTGCCGTCGAGAAGTTCGTCGTGGACGGCTGGGACACGGCCAAGCCCGGTGCGGTCGGCAGCGAGAACTTCGACACCGTTTTGGATCTCGATGCGTCGGGCAACGTCACGACGCGGCGACTGTTCGGCGCGGGCTTCGACGAGGTGTTGGCGAAGCAGAGTGCCGCGGGAACCGCGACGTGGTACGATGCGGACAAGTTCGGCAGCGTCCGCAAGCTCTTCAACTCGATTTCAAAAGAAGCTCACGATTTCTTCGCCGGCGCCTACTCGGGACCAACGTGGGAGCCGCACAGAAACGATACATACGGCGGTGTGAAACACGTTGACTACAACGAGATGGTGAAGGAGGAACTCAAGGAATTTATGCGCGTCAACGGAATCACGGACAAGAAGCCGATGACTACGAAGCAAGCTCGTGAATTTTCGGAGAACATCCGAAAGGCTGAGAACTTGTCCGATCCGGCTCGTGCGGCGAACATCAAGAAGTTCAACGACGCCATCGTCAAGGATTTGAAGGTCAAGCTGCTGCCGGATCAGGGGATCGACGCGACCATTGCCCGCGGCAAGTCGTACATCGAGAAGAACCCGAAACGATACAAGGCGTATATTGCGATCGGTGCTACTTTTTACTTCATCTCCATGAAGACGGCCGGAGCTGCGGAGACCGGGGCGAAGACGGTCGCTGTTCTGGATGAGTTGTCGAAGCCGGGAGGTCTTTACGAGCGACTCCTCAGAGCGGCAGAAAAGGGCGATTTGGCCGCAGTCGAGACGTTGCTCATTGGTGGCAGCGGCAACGAAGTAGACCCCAAAAGCAAGAATCACGTGTTCGGCTTTTTCGCAAGTGCATTCGTCGATGCCGACCCACGCGTCATGTATGTCGTTCCGTTTGCCCACTTCGAGTTTGTCAAGTGGGTCAGTGCTTACCTGACGCAAGACAAGTACGGCGGACCGCCGGTGGAAGAACGGTCATCGTGGTGGCCTTCAACGTGGTGGCCTTTTTAGTTTACCTTGACATGGAGTACATTATGGATTTCCCCGCCGATCCCGACCTGCGCGTGCAGTGGCGGCAGAGCGACTTGGAGGCTTATGCCGTCGCGTTGAATCCGGCGGCGGAGTCGCAATCCGAACGGATGCGGCGGCTGTATGCGATTCACGACAAGACCGCAGCATTCGTCGGAAACTACTACCGTATCTGTTGTTTCCTTGAAACTCGTCACCACCACCTGCCGAGCTTGCTCGCCATCCTGTCCGAAAACGTCCACCGCCAGTACAAGGTCGGAATCCTCCACCCGATCACGATGCACGGTCAGACGGCAGGCGAGCTAGTGGCGGTCCTAACGTCTCTACGGGTTGACAACGAACTTCTGCTGGACGGCGTGCTGACCGCGTTCGATAAATGCGAGCGGCCGACCGCTGCGGATGTCGCGTTCTTGTTCGGTTACAACCCCGCGTTCGACGGGTGCCACAGCGACTATGACTGGCTGTATTTGATCACAAGCAAGAATCTGCTGGTGCGTAGCGGACTAACGGAATCCGAGATTCGCGCTCGGCACGCGGTGTCGCGACTGGGCGAGCGTGTGTTGGAGGCGTGGAAGTCGCCGCCGAAATTTCGACGGTAACAGCCCTGAACAACTGACGTGCGTGGGCTGCCGATCTCAATCGACTGACCAGCCGGGAATTCTCGGGCGTGGACATCACGCCGATCCGGGCGACTTGGAGCTACGATGCGGCCGGGGACGGCGTGCTGTTTCAGGATTCTCAAGTCCGCTTGGGCCAAGTCAGCGACGTCACGAGCCAGACGTTGTTTCTCGGCGAGCGGCCGCCGAGCCGCGATTTCCGCTTCGGCTGGTGGTATGCTGGGTTCGGCCAGGACGGCCGGGGCACGATGGATATGGTGTTGGGCGTACGCGAGGCCAACTTCCTGCCGATCCCTCCGGGGTCGGCCTGTACCAGCATCCCGTATCGCTTCGTATCCGCTTCGGGTGTCGACGCCCCATGCGGCAAGTTCCATTATTGGTCCCTCCACTCCGGCGGAGCGAACTTCGCTTTCTGCGACGGCTCGGTGCGGTTTCTGCGATACGAGGCGGATTCCGTCCTGCAGGCACTCGCCACGCGAGCCGGCGGCGAGGTGGTCGAGATTCCCTGAACGTGTTTCGGAGCCCAACCTGATGCCTTCCCCACGCGATGCCTATGACGACCTCATGCGGCGTTGCCGGGAGTGGACGCTGCTGCAATCCTGCTCGGCGGTCCTGGGCTGGGATCAGCAGACCATGATGCCGCGGGGCGGGGCTGGTTTGCGTGGGGAGCAGACGGCACTGCTGGCGACGCTGGTCCACGACCGCATGGTCGATCCGGCGCTGGCGGATCTGCTGGCTGACGTGGGGGGTTCCGAAGTCGTTGCCGACCCTGAATCGTGGGAAGCGGCCGATGTTCGTGAACTGACGAAGACCGTGGAACGCGCCGCCAAGTTGCCGCGGCGTCTGGTCGAAGAGTTGGCCAAGACGACGACGGCGGGGCAGGAGGCTTGGGTGCTTGCCCGGCAGGCCAACGACTTCGCGCGGTTTCGCCCGCATCTCGAATCGATTCTGAAACTGAAGCGCGAAGAGGCTGCTGCCGTGGGCTTTGTCGGCGAACCCTACGACGCCCTGCTCGATGAGTATGAACCCGGTACGACCGCGGCGGACATCGATACGATCTTCACGCCGCTTACCGCCGAGTTGGTGCCCTTGATTCGTGCCGTCGCCGACTCGGGCCGCAGGCCGAAGCCCGGGATCCTCGATCGCGACTTCCCCATCGACCGCCAAAAGCTGTTTGCCGAAGGTGCCGCCGCGGCGATCGGCTTCCGCTTCACCGAGGGACGGTTGGACACGGCCGCCCACCCGTTCTGTTCCGGCATCGGCCCCGGCGACTGCCGCTTGACGACGCGCTACAACCCCCGGCAATTCAACGAAGCGTTCTTCGGCGTCCTCCACGAAGCCGGCCACGGCATCTACGAGCAAAACCTGCCCGCGGAGCGCTACGGCGCCCCGAGTGCGGCCTACTGTTCGCTCGGCATTCACGAGTCCCAGTCGCGCCTTTGGGAGAACCAGATCGGCCGCGGCGAAGCGTTCTGGACGCACTTTTACCCACGTCTGCAGCAAGCCTTCCCTGGCACCTTGGACGACGTGACCCGGGACGATTTCCTGTTCGCGATCAACGCCGTGAAGCCGAGCTTCATCCGCGTCGAGGCGGACGAAGCGACCTACAACCTGCACATTGCCTTACGGTTCGAATTGGAACGGGCCATGCTGACGGGCGACCTCGCCGTTGCGGACCTGCCAGGTGCCTGGAACGACCGTTTCCTCGCGCTCTTTGGCCTTGCGGTCCCAAGCGACAATCAGGGCTGTCTTCAGGATGTCCACTGGAGCTTTGGCGGGCTTGGCTACTTTCCCACCTACACACTCGGTAACTTGTACGCGGCGCAGTTTCGCGGCGCTGCGTCCAAGTTACCGAGTGTGGACGAGCAGATCGCCGCAGGCAACTTCGCCCCGCTCACGAGTTGGCTCAAGGAGCACATTCACCGACGCGGGCGGCGCTTCCGCGCCGCCGAGTTGTGCCGGCGGGCCACGGGCGACGGCCTCAAACCGGAAAGCTTCACGCACGACTATTTGCGCGAAAAACTCTCCCGGTTCTACGGCGTGTGCTAATCTTTATTTCGGAGCGGATTTCGATTCGATGTCCGGTTGCGGATTGCGAAGCGGGCGCGAGCATTCGAGACGGGCGCCAAGTGTACCAACGAGAGTGAACCGATTGCCCATGAACGTGCCGGCGTCACCGATGGAACCCGAGATCGTCCGTTCGGACGTCGCGGAAACGATCCGCGACGGAGCCCCGCGCACGACCGCCATTCCGCACGCCCATCGAGTGTCGCCGAACCTGGCGGACAAGTTGGACCCGAACGAAACCGACTTTCTGCATTCCGAGGTTTCGGAAAACGACGATGCCCCGCTGCCGCAGCCGCAACCCGGTGACCGCGTCGGCCAGTACGTCTTGCAGGATAAGCTCGGCGCCGGCGTTTCCGCCTTCGTCTTCCGCGGTTGGGACGAAGTGAATCAGTGCCCGGTGGCGATGAAGATCGTCAACTGGGAGAACGTCTACGATCGCTCCGCCGCGATGCGGCAAATGCGCACCGAAGCCGCAGCCTTGTCCCGCGTCAAGCATCCGCGCGTGGTTCGCTTCATCGACTTCGGCTTCGACGAACGCTGGCCGTATTTGGTCACGGAGTACGTCGAAGGCTCACCGATGGGCGAACTGCTGCGCGGCGCCGGTGCCCTGCCGGTCGAGTGGTCGGTCTATCTCGTGTCTCAGGTCGCCGACGGACTGGGTGCCGTGTGGCGTGCCGGACTCGTACATCGGGACATCAAGCCGGACAATATATTGGTCGGCCCCAACGGGGTCGCCAAGCTGATCGACTTCGGCCTGGCCAAGGCTCCGGTCCTCCGCGCCGCCCAAGGCCAAACCGGCCCCGAGCTCGCCGGCACTGCTGCGTACCTGGCTCCTGAACAAGCCCGCGACGCGGGCTTGGTCGACCTTCGGGCAGACATCTATTCGTTGGGCGTGACCTTCTACGAAGCCCTCACGGGTCGGCTGCCGTTCGAGAACAAGAATCGCATGCAGGTCATTTACCACCACCTCAACACGACCCCGCAAGCCCCGAGCGAACTGAACCCAGTCATCCCGCCGCTCGTCTCCGACATGTGCCTGTGGATGCTCGCCAAGAGCGCGGACGAACGCCCCCAGAACTACGAAGAACTCCGCCACGCCTTCGATACGATCATGGGACAGTGACGCGGAATGCGGAATTTCGATTGCGAAATGAAATGAAGCGAAGCAGGCAGGCTAGGTGATTGTTCCAGCATACACATTGAACCGATCCCCACGCAAAAAGCCAATCAGCGTCATCCCAACACGGCGAGCGGTTTGGACCGCAAGGCTCGTCGGGGCGCCGACGGCGATCAGGACGGGGATGCCCGCGACGGCGCATTTTTGGACCAACTCGAAGCCGGCCCTTGCGGTGGTCAGCACGATCAAGCCGGCGAGATCGTCGTCGATGAGTGCCGCGCCCAGCAGTTTATCCAGTGCATTGTGCCGACCGACGTCCTCGCGGACGGCGCTAAGTTCGCCGGCGGCGCTGAAGGTGGCGGCTGCGTGGACGCCGCCGGTTTGGTGGAACTGGGGCTGCATGGCGGCCAGCTTCGCCGGCAGCGCGGTGACGAGTTCCCACGTCATGTGCGGCGTTGCCGCGAGTTTAGGCAGGTCGTCCTCCCAGACGTCGAGAAGGGTTTTCCCGCAGAGTCCACACGCGCTCGAGGCATAGCCGGCGCGGGCGAATCGCGCGAGATCGATCTCGACTTCGGGATGGAGATCGACGCGGATCAGGTTCGGTTCCACTTGGACGATGCCGATGACATCGGCGGCCATGCCGATATGTCGCTCGGTGTAGAGCCAGCCGACGGCGAGGTCGGCGTCGTGGCCCGGTGTCCGCATCGTGGTGGTCGCCGGGGACCGCTTGCGTTCCGCCACGGGTCCGTGCCGCAATTCCACGGCGAGCGGCTCTTCCTCCGCAACGTGGTCCTCGACGGTTTCACAGCCTTCGGCGGACCAGCGTTGCACGGGGAAGGTGGGCATGGCAAACCTACTTCAGCAGCTTTTCGATTTCATCCTTGAGCGGCGGGCCGACTTGGGCGTTGCGGTTGACCACGGTGCCATCCTTGGCGAGCAGGAACGCATGCGGCAGGAATTGGATGCCGTAGGCGACCGCCAGAGGTGAACGGTCCAGCCCCCCGGGGAGGTGCAGGTGTATGCCCGGCAAGCCACCGGCGGCGTTGAGCGCCTGCACTGCACGTGCCGGTTCGTCGTCCACACTGATGGTGACGATGCGGAAGCCTTTATCCCCGTAAAGCTTCACCAGTTCCGCGAGGGCCTTGATGTTCTCGACCACGCGGGCTTCGCCGGTCGGGTCGCGGTAAAGGTTGCCCCAATAGACCACCAGCGTCGGCTTGCCCGCGAGTTCATTCGCCGAGAACGGCTTGCCGTCCAGCATGCTCGCCTGCGGCAGGTTGAAGGCTTTGCCGTCGCTCGCAAGCCGGGCAACGGCACCCCGGGCCTTGGCGGCATGCGGATGATTCGGGAAGGTGACGGCGAGTTTTTCGTAGGTCGACTTCGCGGCCGCTTCGCCATCCCGGCCGACGTATTCGTGGCCGACGCCCAAACGCATCATCGCTTCGGCGGTGTCTTCGGCGGTCGGGTACTTGACGATAAAGGTATCGAGTTGATCGCGCCACCACTTCTGGACGTCCCGGACGGACTTCTCGTCCGCCGCCGCCATTTTCACCGTGTACTCGGCCGTCAGCGTGCGAAAGGCGGCGTAGCCGGCGGCCCCGGTGCCGCGATGGTCCTTCTCGATGTTCGCGGACCACGTCCGGAGCACCGTCATCGCGGCCGCGTCGGCCGGGGCCGATTCGACCCGGGCGGCGTGCGCATCAATGACCTGCTTCAACCACGGCTGCTGATTCTCGCCGGTGGTGACCGCTGCGATCTTCTCCAGAAGGGTCGCACGCTCGGCGTGGTAGCGGGCCATGTCCGCCGGGGCGGACGCCGGCCTTACGGCGGCCAGTTGTTCCAGAATCGGCCGCGCTTCCGGCGGGACGACGATGCCGGCACTGTCGCCGCTGCTCGTGCCCGTCGAGTTGCCGGCCCCCGGCGACGGGCCGTCGATCAGCTTCCAGACCTTGCCGAGCTGCACGATCTCGCCGAGTGTGAAGACACCGGCGGTTTTGCCGTCGCCGTTCTCGAAGAGCACCACAGCAGACGTCTGTTTCGTGAAGTCGTCCCTACCGCCGAAGGTGTCCGAGGCGACGACCGTGGGCAGGCCGCATTCCAGATGCACCCACTTCGATTTGTCGGTGACGTTGAGTGACGTGGCCGCCTCGGTCATCTTCTTGACGGCGCCGGTCGTGCTGCGGCGGATCTTCTCGATCTCGACGGCCGGAAGATTCAGCGACTTCAGCTCCGCCTCGGTCGGAAACAGCACTTCGAGGCGCTTGGCGTTTTTCGTCTGCATCGCGGCGAAGACTTCCTGGCTCAGTTCCTCGGCGGAGAGGACGAACCATTGGTCGATGCTGCCGTCCTCGTTGGTGTCCGATCCCCACTTGCCGCCGTTGACGCCGAGCCAGCGGTATTGGTCCGGCTTGCCGTTGCCGTTGGCGTCGATCTCGCGATAAGCCTCGGTTCCGTTATGGTAAAAGTAGACGAGGTTTGGTTTGCCCGAGCCGGTCGTGTCGATGAATTGGCGCAGGATCCGGCCTTGGCCGTCCTTGACGATGATGCCCGTCGGTGCCGCGCCGCTCGCGGGCTTGGGATAATTGGCCGCTTCCACCTTGCAGGTCTCCAGCTCGGTCGCCGTCGGCGTACTGACCGAGACCGCCTGAATCGGCTTGCGGGCCAGGAGTTCCTCAGCCTTCGGCAATTGCGCGAACGCCGAAGAGCCGCCGGAAAGAATCGTCACGGCCAAAGT